>ERZ772991.2376-NODE-2376-length-13133-cov-4.079752_pt1 | contig 13133 bp, 13 predicted proteins | sample MGYA00511128_ERZ772991 | MGnify/ENA primary metagenome ERZ772991 (study PRJEB29015, sample SAMEA2737655) | human gut metagenome | biome: human gut; feature: human-associated habitat; material: faeces | place: China | collected 2012 ... | reverse complement strand
CCAGCACGAGCGCCGCGATCCAGAAATACGGCTTGCCGCCGTGCTCCGCCGTCCCGGCGAGGGCCTCGGCCCGCTGCACGTCGCGCTCGGCGATCTCGCCGGCCTCGTCTGGCGTCTGCACGCCGAAGTGCGTCTGCTCGAGCGCGGTGCGTTTGGCCGCCGCGTCCCGCCGCGCCTGTTCGAGCGCCTGCTCGAGCGTGCGCAGGTTCGATTTCTCCTCGCCCATGCTGCTCAGCGCCGCGCGGCGCTGCCGCTGCCGGGCGGCGTTCATCTGCTCGGTAACCGTCTGCAGCTCCGCGTCCGTCTGCTTCAGCTCGGCGGCGCAGGCCGCCTGCTCCTGCGCGTTGCGCTCGAGCCGGTACAGCTGCTCTTCCACCGTCGTGATGCGGCCCTCCAGCTCCGGCAGTGCGCCGTGCTGCCCGCTGCGCCGCCGGCGCAGCCATGCGCGCAGCTGGGCATCTGCCTCGGTGTAGGAGCTCGCCTCCTCGCCGGAGGTCACGATGGCGGAGATGCGTTTTTCCAGCTCCGGCGTGCCCGTCACGACGAGGCCGCCCTGCCCGATGAACGCGGTGCGCGCGAACACCTCGGCCGACACGCCCGTGAGCTGCTCGCCCGCGTCCGCCGCCGTCAGGCCCGGCACGGGGATGTCCGTGCTGGTGTACACCGCCGAAAAGCCGCGCAGCGGCGCATTCGGCGCCTCCGTCCAGCGACGGATCGTGATGCATTTGCCGCCCTGCTCGAGCTCCAGCTCGCCCGCCATGGGCTTGCCGCTCCAGGGCGCGTATTTCTGCTTGTCGGGCACGAACCCGGCGCGTGCGCGCTGGGACGTGTCGATCCCGTAGAGCATGGCGCGCAGGAAGGCGCACCACGTGCTCTTGCCGCTCTCATTCGGCGCGTAAATGATATTCAGGCCCGTGTCGAGCCGCAGCTGCTCGCCGTCGAGCGTGCCGAACGTGCCCTGCATATGCCGGATGATCACAGCGTCACCACCTCCTCGTCGTGGTCCAGTGCCGCGAGGCCCCAGCGCGCGGCCATGACGATGGTCTCACGCGCGCGGTCGGAGTCCGCAGCATCGTATTGTTGCTTCAGTTGGGCCAGAAACTGCCCGCGCAACGTGCCCTCGCCCGCGCGCGCCCAGAGATCCCGGCGCGCACGCGTCTCGTCGCGCAGCTGCAGCGCAAACACCCGGCCCTCGAGCGCCGCGCGCAGTGCGGCGGGGTTCGGCGCACGGTCGGTCTCGCCCGTGAGCACGATGCGGTAAATATTGCGCGCCGCCCCCTCCGGCAGCGCAGAGAGCACCGCCTGCACGGGGTCCGCGTCCGTGACGTTCACGCGCAAAATTTCATACCGCCGCCCGGGCACGGGCAAAAACCGCGCCTGCACGTCGCCCGCGGCAACGTCCACGAGCAGCACGCCTTTCTCCCCCGTCTCGTCAAAGCCGCGGCCCTCCATGCAGCCCGGCCAGGCGTACACCGTGCCCCCGGCGCGCAGCACACCGCCGAAGCGGTGCACATGGCCGAAGGCGACATAGTCCAGCCCGCTGGCCGCCAGCTCCGCGGCCGACACGGGGTTATACGCCGAGGCGGGGTTTCCCACCTCCGCGTGCATGCACAAAACATCCAGCACCCCCGGCTCCTTCGGCACGGAAAAGCCCCGCAGCAGTCCGGGGCAGCGGCTGTCGGTGAACGCCGCACCCCAGACGCGCACGCCCAGCTCCGGCAGCGTCACCGCCTCGATGCGCGGCGAGCGGAAGATATGTACGTTCTCCGGAAACGTCAGGCGCGCATACGGCGCGCCCGCACTGTAATAGTCGTGGTTGCCGGGCGCGAGAAACACCTCTGCCCCACAGCCGTCAAACGTCTCGGCAAGCGCCTTGGCCGTCTCGGGATAGGGGCTCGCGCTGTCGAGCAGGTCGCCCGCGAGCAGGATGATCTGTGCCCCGTGCGTCCGCGCCAGCTCCGGTAGGGCGCGCAGCAGGTCGCGCTGCTCCCGGCGGCGCTGCGCCGCCTGCGCGAGCGTGAGCGCCTCAAACGGCGAGTCGAGGTGCAGATCTGCCGCATGCAGGATGCGCACGCTCATCTCAGGCGCACCAGCTGCACGTCGCGGCAGCGGCCGGTGTCGCTGTCGACCTCGAAGATCGCGCCCTCGAGCTTGGCCGCGCCCATCGCCGCCTCATAGCGCCGCGGCGGGTCGCCGAGGAACTTGCCGATCGACTGCTCCGGCGCGATGCCGAGCACGGCGTTGGCCGGGCCCGTCATGCCGAGGTCGGTCAGGTAGCCCGTGCCCTCGGGCAGCACCTCGGCGTCGGACGTCTGCACGTGCGTGTGCGTGCCCCAGACGGCCGTCACGCGCCCGTCGAGGTAAAAGCCCATGGCGCGCTTTTCGCTCGTGGCCTCGGCGTGCATGTCGACAAGGACGATCTTCGCCTGCGTCTGGTCGAGAATGTCGTCCACGACGAGGAAGGGATTATCCGTGTTCGCATCGAGCGTGAAGCGTCCCATGAGGTTGATGACGCAGATCGGACCGCCGCGCACAGAGTATTCGCCCCAGCCGCGGCCCGGGCACTGCGGCGCGAAGTTCGCCGGGCGCAGAATGCGCTTTTTCTGCTCAAGATACGGCTGCAGCTCGTAGCGCGTCCACGTGTGGTTGCCGAGCGTGATGACGTCGGCCCCGGCGGCGAAGATCGCGTCGGCCTGCTTCGGCGTCACGCCGACGACGTTGGCATTTTCGCCGTTGACGACGGTGAAATCAATGTGTTCCTGCTCCCGGAACGCGCGCAGGCGCTCGGTCAGAAACGTCAGGCCGGGCGCGCCCACAACGTCGCCCACGGCCAGAATGCGCAAGATCATGATGGTCCCTCCCATACGATCGGAAGAAAATTTGATAATAGAAATAGTATACCACCGACGGCAGCGGGGAATCAATCCAGAAACTGGCGCGGCGCAGATTTCATAGCTTTTTGTCCGCGCGTGCATACTAGCCGTGCAGCAGTGCAGCTGTGAAGGGAGGCAGAAACGTGAAAGGAGACAGCAAAATGAACGCAATGCAGTTTGCCAAGGGCATGAGCATCGGCATAGGTGTCGGCATGGCGGTCGGCACGGCGGCGGGCTGGATGATGCACCCGCAGAAAAAGCGCACGAACAACATCGTGGCGGACGCGGTGCGCACGGTCAGCGACGTGACGGACACCATCCGCGACACGATGGGCTGGTAAAAACGCAAAAAAGGAAAACTTTTTTGAAAAAGGGCTTGCAATTCCGGCCGGGCTATGCTACTATACTTAGGCGCGTTAGGAGCGCACTAAGCGCCGTTAGCTCAGCTGGATAGAGCGTCTGGCTACGGACCAGAAGGCCGGGGGTTCGAATCCCTCACGGCGTGCCAATCACCGGATCACCGTATAGTGATCCGGTGATTTTTTTGCTCCGCGCCAAAAATGCTCCGCCGGCCTGGGCCGGCGGAGCATTTTCCTGTCTGATTCCTGCCTCAGCGGCGGTGCTTTTTCCCCTTGCGAGCCTTTTCCGGCTCGATGCCCTCGGCCTCGGCCATAGCGTCCACGGTCGTCTGCAGGTCGTCGAGCTGGTCGTGCACAGGCTTGAGCGCCTTTTTCACTTCCTGCGCGACAATGGTCTGGTAAAACCGGTAGCGCGCGGCAGCGGCGCCGATCGTCCCGACGGCAGCGGCCCCGCCCGCGATGAGCGCGGCGCGGCGGAAACGCGGCGTTTTCATCACCTGCACGGCGATGGTCCTGATGCTCGGCTTTTTGAGCTGCTGCGCGGCGCCGGCCGCGAGTGCGGCCAGCTCCTTGCCGCTGTCGATGGTCTGGCGCAGGAGCGTGAGCTCCTGCTGCATGGCCTGGATCTGTTGTTTGCGTCTCATATATGGTTCCTCCCTGTCATGAATTGGCTTTTCAAAGCGAAACCGGCGCGCCGTTGAGCGCGGCCTCGACGAGCGTGTCGCCCTCGTAGCGCAGCTTGAGCAGGAAAAACGGCGCGTCCTCCGCCAGCAGACGGAAGAAAATTTTGTCGCCCGCCCACAGCGGCAGCGACGGCACGGCTGTCTTGTCCACCCACTCGAGATCGCCCTCGTCGCACTCGCGCAGCGTTCCGGTGAAGCCCGACGCCGTGAAGAGGTACATGTATTCGCCCTCCCACTCGTCGGACAAAAACGTCACCACGCCGCGGCAGCGCCAGTCCGTGAGCGTCAGGCCGGTCTCCTCATACGCCTCGCGCAGGAGGCACTCATCCGGCGTCTCATCGGCCTCGAACTTGCCGCCGATGCCGACCCATTTGTCGTGGTTGAGGTCATGTTCCTTTTTCACGCGGTGCAGCATGAGATACTGCTCCCCGCGCTCGATGTAGCAGAGGGTGGTGTTGCGCATGGTGCTGTCTCCTTGTCGGTCGGCCCGCTGCGGCTCACAAAAGGCGCATGCAGCGGGTGAGATAGTCGATGGCGTCCTGCCCGGTCAGCCGCTGTGCGGCCGGGAGCTTTCGGAAGTGGTCCATCCAGATGTTGAGCTGGCGCACGATCGCGCCGGATTCGACGGTGTAGGCCGGCTGCGCGCCACCGGCCGCGCCGTCGAGCATGAAGGCGGCGTGCTGGTTGACGAACACGGACACCGACAGATCGTCGTAATTGCAGACGCGGTTTTGCGTGCACAGGATGCACAGCCGCTCCGGTGCCTGGCGCAGCTGGTCGATCATGCTGCGCAGGTGCTCGCGCCGCGCCTCGGGCGGCACGTCGATGACCGTGCCGAGAAACCGCAGCCGGCCGGTATCAATATAGTCCACGAGCGCGAGCTGGTAGAGGAAGATCGTCTCGAAAAACTCTGCGCTGCCGAGAAACAGCTGCAGCTCCTGCCCCAGCTCGGGGTGCTGCGCCAGAAACTGCTCCTGCAGCGATTCCGGCAGGAAAAACGGCTGCATATACCGCAGCAGGCAGCGGCCGTGCGGCTGAGTGAAGTAGTCGAGAAAATACTGCCGGCGGCGCAGCGGCTGCAGGTCCGGCGCCTGTGCGAGCGGCAGCCGGTCGCGGATGTAGGCATCGGCCGCGGCGCAGTAGCGCCCGACGAGCGCGGGGTCCGCCGACTCGAGCAGATACACCTCGCGCGAAAACGGCTCGCGCAGGTACTGCAGCATGAGCGCGTCGCGGATGAGGTAGACATCGCCCGTGCGGCTGGCGCGAAACTCGTAAAATTCGTACCGGATCCGTCGGCCCAGCCCCATCAGGTAGCAGAGCGAGCGGCAGAAGCTGTCCGTGCGCTCGGAGACGTCCTCCATGTCCACGAACTGTACCACGCGCAGCGCCGTGCCTGCCGAGAGAATGCCGCGCACGCGGCGGAAAAAGGCGTCGTTATTCTTAAACTGAATATGGATCGGCATCGTGCAGATCATGTCCAGCCGCGCCGAGGGCGGTGTCTGCTGCAGGGCCATGAAGATGCCCTCCGGGAAGAGCGCGATGTCCTTGACCGGACTCAGAGCCGCGTTTTCCGCGCCGGTCGGCTGCGGCCGCGCGGGGTCGACGGCCCGGTCGGCCGCGATCGTGTCTGCCAGCAGGGACGCCAGCGCCGCGGAAAACCCCGCGTCGTCCGCGGCATCGCAGCGCAGGTCAAACTGCCCAGCGATGCGCGCGCGCACGTCCGGCGCGGCATTGGCGGTCAGGTAGGCGGCGATCTGCGCGGGCAGCGCGTCGTTGCTGCGCAGCGACGGGTGCTTGACGCCGTTGATCCACCGGCTGATGTACGACGGGTCATAGCCGAGCGCGTCGGCAAGGTTGCAGCGCTTGACGCCGCACAGCCGCGTCAGCTCCTGAAGGGTGCGCCCGAACGTCATATCCTCGCCTCCTCACCGTGCGCATTTCTTGACTCAGCAACAAAAAAGTCACGCATCTTTCCCGTCCAGTATACGCGCTTCACGCCGCGCTGGCAAGCCTGGATATAAAAATCACGCGACTGCGCGGTTTTTTGGCTGCGGCCGCGCAAAGGCATTTGGTCAAGTTGGGGCAATTTTTATGCACGGAAAGCAATCTGCCTCCAGCAGATGCACTGTGCAGGGCAGAAAACGTGTGATAAGATAATCACAATCTCCGGAGGCTTTTCCCGAGCCGGCGCCGCGCGGCGCCGGCTGCCTGCCGGAAGGAGCAACGAATCACCCCAAGCATGACAGCTTCAAAGGAGGGACTGCACTTGACCATCGATGCCGATCGCAAGATCAAAGAACTGTCGCGCGCGATCATTGCCGACGCGGGCCTGCCCTACACGCCGGAGCAGCTCGCAGAGATCCCCGCGATCCTCGCGGCCAAGAACCGCTATTTCTGGTGCATTGACAACCAGGAGTTCGACCTCATGCCGGACGTGTTCACCGAGACGGGCTTCCGCACTTTCTGGAGCGGCCGCCCCGGCTTCCGCGACCGCGACGCACAGGTGGCGCAAAACCGCAGCACCTGCGGCGACGACATGGTGCCGATGCACTTCGGCTACAACCAGATCGTGCACTTCACCGGAGCGCGCAGCGCGCAGCTGCTGACCAAAATGCATGACTACCACACCTATAAGGACAACGGCCAGACCTATTCGGGCTACGGCCTGTATGTGGACGACCTGGTCAAATGTGACGACGATCGCTGGCGCATCCAGACGCTGCGCCTGACCTACCGTCTGCTCGACGGCGAACTGAGGAGGACAAAATAATGGATAGACTCAAAGGAAAAGTGGCCATCATCACAGGCGCGGCCGGCGGCATCTGCCACAAGGCGTCCGAGCTCTTCTGCCAGGAGGGCGCAAAGGTCGTCATGGTCGACATTGACCCGCAGGTCGAGCAGTTCAGCGCCGAGATCAACGCCAACGGCGGCGAGAGCATCGCGGTCGTGGCCGACGTGGCGCAGCGCGACACGTGGGTGAAGCTCAAGAAGCTGGCCGACGAGAAGTACGGCCGCATCGACACGGTCGTCAACGGCGCGGCGGCGTTCTCGCCCCCGACGCACGACTGGGCGCACATCACGTCCGAGATGATCGAGGACGTCATGCGTGTGAACATCGACTCCATGCTCTATTCGTACCAGACGGTGCTGCGCTACATGATGAAAAAGAAGATCCGCGGCAGTTTCCTGAACTTCTCGTCCTCGACGGCGCTGGCCTACAACGGCTCGGCCGTGCAGGGCTACCCGTTCTCGAAGGCATGCATCAAGCTGGCCACACAGAACATGGTCAACCAGATCAGCAAGAAGTACGGTATCCGCTTCAACTGCCTCGCCCCGAACTACGTCTGGGTGCCCAAGCAGGAGAAGGTCTGGGATATGTACCGTGAGCACTTTGAGGCCACGACGCCGATGCCCTATGTCGGCATGCCGGAGGACGCGGCCTGGGCGGTCGTGTACCTGTGCTCGGACGAGGCCAAGTACATCAACGGCGTCTGCCTGCCGGTCGACGGCGGCTGGGCCGTGCAGAAGTGATCCAAGGAGCACGATGCAATTATGGCTTCTATTCTGTCCCGGCCGATCAAGATCGGCCGCATGGAACTCAAAAACCGCATGGTCATGGCGCCGATGGGCGTCACCGTCGGCAACCTGAGCCCCACTTCGGTGGCGTACTTTGCCGCACGTGCCGAGGGCGGCGCGGCCATGGTGTTCTGCAACATCCGCGCCTCGCTCGCGTTCGAATCCGGCGAGCACTCCATCTATCTCAACGAAGAGACCGAGCCGCTGTTCCGCGCCCTGGCCGAGCGCTGCCATGCGCATGACTGCAAGCTCGCCGCGCAGATCCAGCCGGGCGACGGGCGCATCGGCGGGCCGTCCGTGCGCTACAAGGTGCCCATCAGCGCGTCCGCCTGCCCGTGGATGCACGTGCCGCGCATGCGCTGCCACGCGCTGACCATCGACGAGATCCACGAGCTGGAGGAAGACTTTCGCCGCAGCGTGCAGGTCGCGCTGCGCAGCGGAGCCGACTGCGTGGGCATCCACGCCTACGGTGGCTACCTGACCGGGTGGAGGTCCACGCCGGCCACCACTACTTCCTCCACAGCTTCCTCAGCCCGGTGACCAACCACCGCACCGACGGGTACGGCGGCAGCCTGGAAAACCGCGCGCGCTTTCTCACCGAGCTCATCGCCATCTGCAAGGAGGAGGGCGGTGCGGACTTTCCCGTCATCGTCAAATTCACGCCGGACCACTACATGGACGGCGAGGGCTACCGCTCCATCGACGAGGGCATTGCGCTTGCGAAGCTGATCGTCGCCGCCGGGGCGGACGCGCTGCACGTGGACGCCGGCTGCCACGAAAACTGGCCCAACGCCATGCCGCCCGCCGGCATGCAGCAGATGACGCTGCAGTCGCGCTCGGCCAAGATCATCCGGAGCGTGGTCGATGTGCCCGTCATGACGCACGGCCGCTTCGGCGACGTGGACAAGGCGGAGGCCGCGCTGCGCGACGGCGTGTGTGACATCGCGGTCATCGGCCGCGGTCTGCTCGCCGACTCCGATCTGCCGAACAAGGTGCTCGCCGGCCGGCCGGACACGATCCGCCCGTGCATCTCCTGCAACGAGGGCTGCATCGCCCGCGTTTACAACGGCGAGGCGGCGACCTGCGCGCTCAACCCGCGCTGCGGCCACGAGGACGGCAGCATCGACATCCCGCCGGCAGTGCACCCGAAAAAGCTCCTCGTCGTCGGCGCCGGCCCTGCCGGCTGCATGGCCGCGCTCTATGCCAAGCAGGCCGGCCACACGGTCGAGATCTGGGAGGCGGGCGGCCACATCGGCGGCAACGCCCTGTGCGCCTGCAAGCCGTTTTTCAAGCGCGACATGCACCGCATGATCCGCTATTTCGAGCGCGAGCTGCTCGTGCACGACATCCCCGTGCGCTTTTACACCACGGCGACGCCGGAGCTCGCCGCGGCCTATGCTCCCGACCACATTCTCTGGGCGGCCGGCGGCCGGCCCATCGCGCCGAAGGCCATCCCGGGGCTCGACTGCCCGAAGGTGTTTTTCGCGACCGAGGCCCTGTGCGACTGCTGCGACGTGGGCGACCGCGTCGTCGTGATCGGCGGCGGACTCGTCGGCGTCGAGGCGGCGCTGCAGATGGACATGTGGGGCAAGCACGTGACGTGCATTGACATGGCCAGGACCATCCCGTCGGAGCCGGGCTTCAAGATGAACGACATGCTCATGCGCGACTACATGGCGCGCTCGGACGTGGATTTCCGCCCCGCGACGAAGCTCGTGCGCATCGACGGCGATGCGTTCACGTGCAGCGTCACGGTCGAGCACGCGGGCGAGCAGCAGCAGATCGCGTGCGACACGGTGCTGCTGGCGCTGGGCTTTGCCCCGACGGCGCAGGCCGCGGCCGCGTTTGAATCCGTCGCCCCTGTGACGGTCCTCGGCGACGCGCAGCAGCCGCGCAAGATCCTCTTTGCCGTCGGCGACGCGCACGAGGCCGTGCGCAAACTCTCGGGCGAAAGCTGAGAGTACCAGCATCTGTCAATCATCATCATTTCAACATTTCCCCAGCGCAAGCGGCCCGCACCGAATGGTGCGGGCCGCAGTGTTATTTGCTTTGCGGAATTGGCCGGCTCAGATCAGGATGCCGCTGCAGTGGTCGAGCTCGTGCTGGATGATCTGCGCCGTCCAGCCCGTGAAGGTCTTGATGCGGGTCTGCAGCTGCTCGTTTTGCCACTGGACTTTGATGCTGCGCCAGCGCTTGGCCGTGCGCTTGCCCGGCAGCGACAGGCAGCCCTCTTCCGCCGTATACGGTCCCGACTGCCGGAGAATGACGGGATTGAGCATGACGGTGGGGACGCCGTTGTCGTCAAAGATGAGGATGCGCTTGCGCACGCCGATCATGTTTGCGGCCATGCCGACGCAGGTTTTCGTGTGCGCGGCAAGCGTATCGCGCAGATCCTGCGCCGTGGGCAGATCCGCTTCCGACGCGGGCTCGGACGGCTGCGCGAGGAAGGCGGTGTCGGTGCAGATGTCACGGATCATGCCTTGTCCTCCTTGCCGTAGTATGTGCGCAGAAAGGACAGAAACATCCGTGCGGACGTACCGGCAGCGTTCAGGGACTTGACCGCCGCGCCGAGTCGCAGCGCGATCGGCTCCTCGAGCTGGAGCACCCGCACCTGTCCCTCGTACCCGACGAGGGAAAACGCCGACAGTACTGATACGCCAAGCCCGCCGGCGACCATGGACAGGATCGACCCGTCGTCCGACGCTGTGACCTCCAGCCGCGGAGTGTCCGGCGGGAGGAACGGCTCGATATACTGGTCGGGGTTGGAAAGAAACGGCTCACGCAGCAGCCGCTCGAGCGGGATGGTATCGCTCTCCCACGGAAAGTCCGGCGGCACGACGGCCACGAGCGGTGTGTTCGTCAGCGGTAAAAAGTCGAAGCCCTGCGCGCGTGCCTCGTCCACGAGGGCGAGCTGGATCTCCCCGCTTGCGAGCGCGGCAGGCAGCTCATCACCGCGCACGAGCACGTCCATTTTGATCTCGGGGTGCAGTGCGCGGAAGGCACGCAGCAGCTCTGGCAGACGCGCGCGGGCAATGCTCGCAAAGCAGCCGATGCGCAGCGTGCGCGTGCGCGGATCGTTCTGCTCGGCAGCCTCCTGCAGGAGCGTGTCGCACGCACAGACCACATTTTGAATATAGGGCAGCAGATGCCTGCCCGCGTCCGTCAGGCGGATGCCCTGGCTGTCGCGCTCGAGCAGCGTACAGCCGACCTCGGCCTCCAGTTTGTTGACCAGGTGCGTCATGGCGGATTGCGTGTAGCCCAGCCGGGCCGCCGCCTTGCTGAAGCTGCCGCATTCGACCGCCGTGAGCAGTGCCCGCAGTTTTCCGTCGTCCATATGCTGCCTCCTTTTTCATGTTCTTCAATATTCTTTTTCCATCATACCACGATTTCGGGCAAAGCAACCGATAAAATTTTTTTACCCATGTCATTTGCTTTTTTCATATCCCCATGAACAACTCTCGTTTCTCATTTATCAAAAAGAATGATACCCTGTATTCGGAAATTGAAAGGGCCGCCCGCATCGGGCAGCAAAAAGGAGAGAGCTCATGAAAGAGACGAAAAATCGGGCGCCGCGCGACATCATCGTTGTCGGTTTCGCCCTGTTTTCCATGTTCTTCGGCGCCGGGAACGTCATCTTCCCGCCATACCTGGGCATGGAATCCGGCCCGCAGTGGCTGGCCGGATTCAGCGCGTATTTTATCGCGGATATCGGGCTCGCGCTCGCGGCCATGTTCGCCCTGCTGCGTGTCGGCAGCAGTGAGGCCGTGCTCCAGCGCGTCGGCCGTGTGCCGTCGGAGGTCCTCATGTGCGCGATCATTCTGTGTGTCGGCCCCATGGTCGCCATCCCGCGCACGTCGGCCAGCACGTTTGAAATGGCCATCGCCCCGAACCTGCCCGGCGTGTCCGCCGTGGTGTTCTCGGTGCTGTTTTTCGCGCTCATCCTCGCGCTGTGCATCCGCGAGTCCGCCGTGGTGGACATCGTGGGCAAGGTGCTCACGCCGCTGCTGCTCGTCGGCCTTGCGGCCATCATCATCAAGGGCGTCGTCACACCGCTCGGCACGATCGCAGCCGAGGCGAAGATCGACAGCGCCGTTGTCACCGGCGTCAAGGCCGGCTACCAGACCATGGACGCGCTCGCCGCACTGCCGTTCGGCATTCTCGTGCTGCAGAGCGTGATCGACAAGGGCTACACCGAGTCGGGCAAGAAGTTCCGCATCATGAGCGGCTCGTCCATCCTCGCGTGCGTGCTGCTGCTGGCGGTCTATATGGGCCTTGCCTATCTCGGCGCCACTGTTTCCGCGCAGTATGACCAGTCGATCGGCCGCGCGCAGCTCGTCATGGCCATCGTCGAGGCCCTCATGGGCAAGACCGGCATGATCATCTTCGGCATCGTCGTCGGCCTCGCGTGCATCACGACGGCCGTGGCGCTCACCAGCTCCGCCGCCGCGTATTTTGCCAAGCTCTGCCGCGGCAAGGTGTCGTACAAAGTATTTGTCATCGCGATCTGCGTGTTCAGCGCCGTCGTGTCGAACCTCGGTCTCGACCGCATCGTGGCCGTCGCCGCGCCGGTCCTGGACGTTGTCTATCCGCCGACCCTCGTCCTCATTTTCATTTCGCTGGTCGTGCCGCGGCTGCCAGACCGCATCAGCCGCGGCGCGGTCATCGGCGCGCTGCTCATGAGCATTCTGTGCACGCTCGACGGCTATGGTGTGCCGCTCACGTTCCTGCACAAGCTGCCGCTGTTTGAGCTGGGCTTCGCGTGGGTGCTGCCGTCGGTGCTCTTCGGCGCCGTGGCCGCCGTGCTGCCGCGCCGCAGGGAGAAAGCAGGCAAGGCTGAGCCAGCCTGTGCCGGCAGCAAGCAGGGGTAACCGCTCCCTGTACCCAAAAAATCATCCCCCGGAACGTGTTCCGGGGGATTTTTCTGCCCTGAGCGGTAAAATATTTCAACTATGTATTTCTGCTACGCACACTTGAGGCGGCGCGGAGGAAGGCCGAAAACGAAAAATCTGCCGAAACAGCCCGAAAAATTCACTGAAAACCTTTGACTTTTCTGCCGTGTGTGCTATAATAACAACTGTCTTTGGGCAAGAGACAGGAAAAGTGTGCGTCGAGGACGCACAAATACAGAGGAGTGTTCTATATGATGAATGGTGCAAAAGCCATTGCGAAGAAGTACAATGAGGTCAGCCTCATCCTTCGCATCGTCGTCGGTCTGGTCATCGGCGCGGTGCTGGCGCTTGCGGTGCCGGGTGCAGGCTGGGTCGGCGAGCTGGGCAGCCTGTTCGTCGGCGCACTGAAGGGCATTGCTCCGGTGCTGGTGTTCGTCATCGTGGCGAGCGCACTGGCACAGGGCAGCTCCAAACTGGACCGCCGCTTCGGTACGGTCATCTGGCTGTATATGCTCACCACCTTCCTTGCGGCTGCGATCGCTTCGATCACCAGCTTCATGTTCCCTGTGTCGGTCGTTCTGGCAGACGCTGCCCAGTCGGACGTGGTGCCGCAGGGTCTGGGCGAGGTGCTGGGCACCCTGCTCACCAACTTCGTCGCCAACCCTGTCAGCTCTCTGATGAGCGGCAACTACATCGGTATCCTGTTCTGGGCCTGCATGTTCGGCCTTGCCATGAAGAACATCGGCTCTGACA
>ERZ772991.2374-NODE-2374-length-13153-cov-4.839288_pt1 | contig 13153 bp, 8 predicted proteins | sample MGYA00511128_ERZ772991 | MGnify/ENA primary metagenome ERZ772991 (study PRJEB29015, sample SAMEA2737655) | human gut metagenome | biome: human gut; feature: human-associated habitat; material: faeces | place: China | collected 2012 ... | reverse complement strand
ATGTGTATCGCATGCTCCGGGAGTTCGTGGATTTTGCCAATGTATTTCACTAACTTTCAAGTTACATTACAAAATGAAATAAGATCTGCAAATCCTATGATCAATTTTCTGTTTTCATTCGTCGTTTCGCCTCATACATTTTGGCATCGGCCTCCCGGACCATATCGTCCATGGAACGAGGCATATTATGGGTCAGTACGGAATATCCCATGGCTACAGTAATGGGATGCTCGGAACCGTCAGGAAGCTTCAGAGTTCCCAGAGACGCTTCGAAATCTCTTTGCAGCTTGAGAAATTCTTTTTCGGAATCGGATACGGTCGACAGGAATACGAACTCATCTCCGCCGATCCGGTAACATTTTCCTAAGGAACCGAGATGTGCCGACAGAGTATCCGCTACCCGGCGGATCATTTCATCACCGCATTGGTGACCGTAGGTGTCGTTCACATATTTGAGGCTATTCACATCGTACAGTGCCAGCAACACATGAAAATTATGGGATGCGTCCAGTCTTTTCAATTCTTCCATATAGGAAGTACGGTTCAGCAGGTCGGTCAGACCGTCGCGATAAGCCAGGCGGCTGAGCAGCTGCATGCGAACACCTTCCTGATAGTTGGTCATGAGGCGCAGGGTAACCTGGACTGCTTCCATGATCAGGAACATAAGCACACCGATCCGTGTGAAGAAGCTGGTCTCGGGAGCACTGCCGAACCATAGCAGCAGGATATCCAGTAGAACGCCAAAGCACAGACACAGAATTCCAAGGTTATGATATAGATTGTGCTTCAGATGCTGCCTTTGATTCTGATAAAACCCCTTGCCGATGGCATAGATAACAAGTGCGATCAGAATGCCAAAAGTAATATGGGTCAGACGAAGACTTTCATGGAAGTCCTTGAGACCGGTCAGATTCAGGCAGAAACGTATACTGAAATCCATGACACTGATCAGGCATACTGTCTGTACCATCACAGGGGAGTACTCTGTATACATTTTGCCAAGGTACAGAAACAGTGGAATGGTGATCAGCATCATAAAAAGTTCCGCAATTGTATGATAAATATGGCTGTTACGCAGGATCAGTTGCAGCATACGGTTATCTGCCAACATAAAGATACCGGTATTCAGAGCAAATAATCCCAGATAAAGCATCTCACTGCCGATGATGTGCTTCTTGTGTAATGGCAGATAAAACAGGATAAATGCCAGACCAAGATGGGCGATCAGGAAGCTGATGCCGAATCCGGGTGCCTTGTCGCGGATGCGGCTTATCAGAATATCTTCACTACGTCCCAGGTACATATGATTGATCTTGCCACTGCCGTCTCTGTAAGGATTATCGATCACCAGGGTGAGCGTGCGCCCGGAATCTTCCCGGTAGATCGGCAGAGAGACATAAGAGGCTCCTGGCGTCTTGCCGAAGAAAACTCCCTCCGGTCGTATAGTCTCATAGATCTGCCGGTCGTCTATCAGGATCGTGACATTGGAGCTTTTATAAAAAAAGAAAAGTGCCATGTCGTGAGTCAGCGCAGGAAGCTTCTTGGTCACTGTGCAGGTGCCGCTGATATGGGAAAAATCAACGGGGCTTCCATCGGAGGTGGTCCAGCCTTCTGAAAAGTCAATATAATCCGATATTGCCGGCTCATGGTTCTGCCTGGGCAGACTGTAGTACAGTACCGTAAAAATCACAGAACACATGATCAGGAAAAACAGTCCACGTGTAATGGAATATGAAGTTTTGTGATTGTTCGTGTTAGTATTCATATGAATTATATTATAGTAATCAGGTACCATAAAAGTCAATGTCTGTGTTGGTCAGATCAATGACTAAAGATAAAAAAAGTTGCAATGGGTGAAAAAGTATGCTATTGTGATTTTGTTGCCGCTTTAGTGCGGTAAAGATTTACTCTGGAGAGTCCTTCCACGGAAAGCAATTATCATATTTCCGTATAGAAGGCGCCGAAGGTGTACGGCAGTAAAGCTGCCAATCTCTCAGGCAAAAGGACAGAGCATCTATATGCTTATTCCCATTCTCTTCGGAAGAAATCAATCTACGATAGGACGTCACAAGAGGTGACGGAAGGAGAGGGAATATGTTAGACATGATTAGTAACTTTCTGACCACAGTGGATGATTTCGTCTGGGGCATCCCCCTGATCGTCCTCATTCTGGCTACGGGCCTTTTTCTCACAGCCAGACTTCGTTTTTTGCAGATCACGAAGCTTCCCCATGCAATCAAACACTTAATTGCCAATGAAAAGTCGGGCGAAGACGGCGAAGTATCCAGTTTCGCGGCACTGTGTACGGCATTGTCCGCTACCATCGGAACCGGTAATATCGTTGGTGTGGCAACGGCTATTGTAGCAGGCGGTCCCGGAGCTTTGTTCTGGATGTGGATCGCTGCGCTGGTAGGTACGGCTACAAAGTATTCCGAGTGCCTGCTGGCGGTGAAATATCGTGTGGTAGCAGAGGATGGACACATTATCGGCGGCCCCTTCTACTATATCGAAAACGGTATGGGCAAGAGCTGGAAATGGCTGGCGAAGATCTTCGCTTTTATGGGTGTATGCGTAGGATTGTTCGGTATCGGAACCTTTACCCAGATCAACGGTATCACCAGTGCGGTACATAATTTCTTCGATGCAAATAATGCACATACCGTACAGCTCTTCGGCATGGACTATTCCTGGAGCGTGGTGATCTCCGGAATCCTTTTGACCATCTGCGTGGCACTGGTTGTTATCGGTGGATTAAAGCGTATCTCCACCGTGGCACAGGTCATCGTTCCTTTTATGGCAGTGACTTATGTAGTAGCCTGTCTGTTAGTACTGATCTTCAATGTAACTGCCATTCCGACAGCTATCGTGACCATCGTACAGAGTGCCTTCGGTATGCGTGCCGTAGCCGGCGGTGCTTTGGGAGCGGTTATCATGGCGATGCAGAAGGGTATTGCGAGAGGTATTTTCTCCAATGAAGCAGGTATCGGTAGCGCACCGATCGCAGCGGCTGCAGCGCAGACCGATTCTCCTGCCACGCAGGGCCTGATCTCCATGATGGGTACCATCATTGATACTCTGATCATTTGTACCATGACCGGTCTTACGATCGTAATTACCGATTCCTGGAACGTAGGTCTGGACGGCGTGGATGTTACCACCAGAGCTTTCCAGCAGGGGCTGCCTTTTAACAGCTCTATTGCATCCTTTATCCTGATGGTATGCCTGGTATTCTTTGCATTTACCACGATCCTCGGTTGGGATTACTACAGCGAGAGATGCCTGGAATACCTGATCGGTCAGAAACCGAAGGCGATCAAAGTATACCGTTGGATCTACATTGCCTGCGTATTCATCGGACCCTACATGACTGTTAAGGCAGTATGGACCATCGCAGATATCTTCAACGGTCTGATGGCGATCCCGAACCTGATCGCATTGCTGGCATTAAATGGTGTGGTTGTGGCTGAGACCAAGAAATACCTTGACAATGCCAAAAAAAAGTTTTAAAAAAGTTCTGTAGCCCTATCAAGCGGGGAAAATCTATATTTTTCCCGGAAGTATAGAAGTGAGGAACTATATGAAAGATCTTACAAAGGGCAGACCGTCAGTTTTGATACTGACGTTTGCCCTTCCTATTTTTTTGGCCAATTTATTGCAACTTACTTACAGTCTGGCAGATACCCGCATCGTAGGTACTTTTCTGGGAGATAATGCCCTGGCGGCAGTGGGGGCCACGACGACGCTGAGCAATCTGATCGTACAATTCCTGATGGGAATGTGCAATGGCTTTGCTATTATTTCGGCACAGTGCTTCGGAGCGAAGGATATGGACAGATTGCGCAGATCCTTGGGCAATTCTCTGGTGCTTGGCCTATTGGCAGCTGTGGTACTGACGATAGGAGGGCTTGTATTTTTGCAGCCGATCCTCAGATTTCTGAATGTGCCGGAAAATCTGCTGAACACAGCAACACAGTATGTATCCGTGATCATAGCGGGACTTGTTGTTACATTACTATATGATGTATTAGCGGCGACCCTAAGAGCGATCGGAGATACCGTGACCCCGCTGATCGTGCTGGCGGTGTCGGTGGTGCTGAATATCGGAGGAGATCTGCTTCTGATCGTGGTGCTGCATATGGGAGTGCTGGGTGCCGCAGTTGCTACTGTGCTGTCGCAGCTGATCGCTGTGGTGGTGTGTGCGGTCTATCTGTGGGAAAAGTATGAAATTCTGCGGATACGTGTGGATGATCTGAAGCTGCAGGATGCCGGAATGCTCCGCAATATGTTAAGCTCCGGTCTTTCCATGGGATTCATGAGCTCGCTGGTCAATATCGGTACATTGACATTGCAGACCTCCATCAATAAGCTGGGACAGAATATTATCATTGCCCATACGGCAGCCCGCAAGATCTCCGAGATCTTCATGATCATGTTCAGCGTCTTCGGTCAGACAATGGCGACCTATTGCGGACAAAATCTGGGAGCGGGCAAAATCGAACGGATCCGCAGAGGAATCCTGTTGGCAACCGGTTATACCTGCATCTGGTGTACGCTTAATATTGTGACTGCTTATACCATCGGTGACTGGCTGGTATGGCTGGTCACCGGCAGCAAAACTCCGGAAGTGATCTACAATGCCACATTATATCTGAAGGTAGATACACTGTTCTATTATGTGACAGCGGTAATCTGTATTGTGAGAAACTCCATGCAGGGACTGGGAGAGCGGATCGTACCGCTGATCTCCAGCTCGTTGGAAATGATAGGGAAAATTGTGATCGCGGCGACGCTGGTTCCCATGTTCGGATACCCGGGTGTCATCGCAGCGGAGCCTATTGTGTGGTTTATTATGATCATTCCGCTATTGATAAAGATACTGCGTATGCCGGTCTGGAAGCAGAAAACTTAACTGTTTCGTAAACAAAAGAGATATTTTCACTTAACGTTAAGGAAAAATGACCAAATTTAACAATAAAATACTTGTAATTTTGTCGAATTGTATTACTATATGGAAAATGTTACAATGAATTTACCGAGAAAATACTTAAACGTTTTCGAGATGGACCGAATGTGATAAAGTCTTTTACAGAAAGGCAGATGTGGTAAGTATGAAGAAGACAGAGAATAAGAAAACGAAAGTAAAAGGGAACAAAAAGCCATTTTTCACAATTTCGAAAAAGATACTGGCATTGAGCCTTCTGCCGATGATCATTGTATGTGCACTGGTGGCTACGGTTGGGGCCAAAGCATTAGAGACCGGAATTGAGAAACAGATTGAGCAGTCTCTGCAGATCGTTGGTGTCAGTGTGGATGAAACCTACACGAATCTGTATGAAGGCGATTACACCAGAGATAAGGGAGGCAAGGTGCGCAAGGGCGGCACATCCATTTCCGGGGAGACACAGTTGATCGATGGATTGCAGGAGAAGACAGGCTTCCAGGTGTCTTTTTTGTATGGAAATATGCGTCTGATCACGACATTGACCAAGCCGGAAGGAGGACGTATTAACGGTACGGCGCTGGAAGACGATGTCTATGCACAGATTCAGACTGGGGAGGCTTTGTTCCTGACGGACTGCAACATTTCCGAAGTAGATTATTATGTATATTATCAGCCGTTGATCAATTCTGATGGCTCTGTGATCGGTGCCATCGAAGTGGCGACGCCGATGCAGAATGTCAAGGATACAATCTCGATGCAGGTCAAGGATATTATTCTGATCGCTGTGGCATGTGTTCTTGTGGCGGCAACGCTGGTAAGCGTATTATCCCGTAGCATGGTGAAGACCATGAAGAAGACGAAGCATTTCCTAGGCAGGATCGTGAACGGAGAACTGGATGCAGAGCCGGATGAAAAGCAGTGCCGTAAAAAGGATGAACTTGGGGATGTATATCGTATTTCTGTAAAACTGCAAAAAACTCTCCGTTCGATCGTAACAGAGATCAAGGATTCCGCGGATGATCTGACAGCATCTTCCAACAAACTGATCAAGATGGCACAGGATACCCAGGAATCTGTGAATGATGTATACCATGCTGTCGGCGAGATATCAGACGGCGCAAGGAATCAGGCCAATGAGACAACGGATGCTAATGAAAATGTAGTGCGTATCGGCGAGCAGATCGAATATATATCTGAGGAAGTAAAATCTCTGACGGATTATGCCGGCAGGATGGCAGAAGCGGAGAAAGCTTCCGAAGAGATCATGAAGGAACTGAACGGCTCCAACGAGAGCACCAAGGAATCCGTCCTGCGGGTAGCGGAACAGATTACGGATATGAACGGAGCAATTCAGAATATCACCAAGGCAGTATCCATGATTCAGGATATTGCGGACGAGACAGATCTGCTGTCACTGAATGCCAGCATTGAAGCAGCCAGAGCCGGAGAAGCGGGAAGAGGCTTCGCGGTGGTAGCAGAGCAGATCAGTAAGCTGGCTGACCAGTCTAAGCGCTCCGCAACCGAGATCCAGCAGATCATCCAAAATATCATGGAGTCTTCCGGCAGAATGGTGGAGATCATGGGTGAAGTGGAAGCCAACATGAATCACCAGCAGAGCAAGTTAGAGGAGACCGGTGTGAAAACTGCGGCAGTAGCGGATGGTGTGGAGAATTCCCTGCAGCATATTGACGGTATCCGGGAGAAGATGGATGTCTTAGGACAGTCCGGAAGTGCGATCCGTGATGTAGTGGAAGGATTGTCGGCAATCTCCGAACAGAATGCAGCATCCGCAGACAGTACCATGCAGGCGGCTCATGGCATGAGTGATACCATGACAGAACTGATGAATTCTTCTGAGAACCTGTTGGCATTAGCGGATAAGCTGGAAAAGGTACTGGATGTTTTCAAGGTATAAAGAGGGTGCTGGAAGCTGTCCGGCAGGGAGATAACATATAAATGACAGAAAATGCAGTCCGTTTTTCATAGAAAACCGGACTGCATTTTCGTGTGCTTTATTGACGGGGATACCATCATGAATTACAATATAAGGGATGTGAGGAATTACGTTATGAATTTAAGGTCTTTCACCCACTTATAAGCAAGCTCATATGGGCTTAGATTTTTTGAGCCTGGCATAATATCATACGGGAGAGAAGGAGAATGCAAATGAAAGAGTTGGAACGAAGTAACCGGGTGGCCATGATAGCACATGGTGTGATCAATGCATGTATGCTTTTCATTAGCGTGATCGGATTTGTTGAACACACAGTGTCGGCTCCGGTATTGGCAGTGCTACTGCTTCTTGGGATTATACCGGTTCTTGCAGAATTTATTTGTTGGAAGAGGGATCATGCGACCAAAGCTATAAAACATCTGTCACTGATCGGATTTGCGTTGTTTTATACGGTGCTGCTTTTTACGGCACAGTGCAACATGGTGTATGCATTTGTAATTCCCATGATGTTTGCAGTCATGCCTTATCATGATGTCAAGGCATTTGCACTTATTAATGTGGGGACGGTGGTAGAGAATATCCTGGTGGTGCTCCTGGGAGCCACACAAGGGGGATTTGGCTATCTGGGGCAGGACGCAGGATTTATACAGATTTCGGTAATGATTCTGCTGTGCATTACATCCATCTATGCTACCATATCCAACCAGAAGAACACCGATGAAAATATAGAGAGCATTACAGCTGCGCAGGACCGCGCGGAAGCAACCTTGCGTGAAGTCATGGAAATGAGCAGCCGGATGGAGACTTCAGTAGCTGATATCACAGCGGAATTGAATAAACTGGAAACTGCTTTTGACAGTACCAAAACAGCCATGGAGGAGGTGTCTGCAGGTTCCGGGGAGTCTGCAGCGGCGATTCAGCAGCAGACGTCCCAGACGGAGGCTATTCAGGAAAAAGTAAATACTGTGGGTGAAGTGGCAGAGACGATCGGAAGCAATATGGAACATACGATAGAAATGCTGGATGCCGGAAAAGAAGAGATGACAGGTCTGAAGGAGCAGGCAGAGGATTCTGCAAGAAACAGTGAACTGGCGGCACAGAAGCTGGAAACGCTGGATCATTATATGCAGGAGATGCATTCCATCGTGGAAATCATCAGCAAAATAGCTAATCAGACCAGTCTTCTGGCGCTGAATGCCAGTATAGAAGCAGCCAGAGCCGGTGAAGCCGGCCGCGGTTTCTCCGTAGTGGCGACGGAGATTTCGGGAATGGCCACCCAGACAAAGGATGCTACCGGCAACATCGCGGAGTTGATCCAAAATGTATCCGGAGCGATTGGAGAAGTGGTGACGGTCATCCGTCAGATGATAGACGGTATCGGCAGCCAAAGGGAAGGAACGATGCGCGCGGCGGACAGTTTCACGGCAATTGAAGACAGCAGCTATACGATCGTGGATAATCTGGGTGAGATGCTTCAGACAGTAGAAGCTCTGAAAACAGCCAACCAGGAGATCGTGGATTCCATTCAGACAATCTCAGCGACTACGGAAGAAGTGTCTGCCCATGCCAGTGAGACACTGGAAGCGGAAGAGAGAAACAGAGAGATTCTGCAGAAAATTACTGAAAATATGAATTCTATGGTAAAAAAATAAGTAACGGTTCCTGTGGCAGAACGGACAGGATAGAAACAGGAGTGACAGAATATGCATGACAACGGGGTGACTTTACAGAAAAAGGTGTTACAGAATCTGGATATACCGTATTCGTATGAACTGGCAAAACGAATGGAACAATACCGGTCACATCCGACACTGGGGTATCGTCCGGCGGGTTCTAAGGCAGAATTTGAGACCGGAGAGATGCTGAAGACAGAAATGGAAAAAATCGGACTGTCTGAGGTTACAAAGGATGCCGTGACGGTAGACGGCTGGGAATTTCATAAGGCGGCGTTAAGCTATACGAATGCAGCCGGGGAGACCGTGTCAGCAGAGCTGGGAGCCTATCAGACAACCTTTGTCACCGATGGCCCGAAGGAATTTTCCATGATGTATCTGGGAAAAGGAACGGAGACGGACTATCAGGGAAAAGATGTCAGGGATAAACTGGTACTGGTGGAGATCAACCAGAGGGATGAGTGGTGGATCAATTATCCGGTATACCAGGCACATCTGAAAGGAGCTGCAGCCCTGATCGCAGTGCAGAGCGGCGGCTACGGCGAAATCGACGATGAAGCTCTGAATGCACAGGATATCGCCGGACCGGAGGATGCTCCCGCTTTTTCCATTTCCAGAAAAGATGCGGCCGGCCTGCTGGAGCTGTTGCGTGATCAGGAGGAAATAACGGTCACCTTTGATGCGGAATCCAGGGTGACCAGAAACTGCACGACTTATAATATTGTGGGTAAGATTCCCGGGAAACATCCGGACCGCATGGTGCTTTTGTCTGCACACTATGATTCCTATTTTGACGGATTCCAGGATGACAATACAGCGGTCGCCTTGATGTTTGGTATTGCAAAGGCGTTGCGGGACAGTGGTTTTCAACCGAACAATACCATTGTGATCTGTGCCATGGCATCCGAGGAATGGGGCGTGGTGGATTCCAATTTCGACTGGTCTACGGGAGCTTATGAGCAGATATTTACCGCACATACTGAATGGGTGGGCAAGGTGATCGCAGATCTGAACTTTGAGCTTCCTGCGTTAGCGCATGGTACCAGAGCGAGGATCCGCAGCTGCTATGAATACGTCAGCTTTCTGGAGGAATATCTGGCGGATCTGCCGAATCTGACGATAGCCTATCCGGAAGAGACAGCAGTGACATCTCCGATCGAGACCTGGTCGGATGATTTTTCCATGGCGATCGCAGGTGTACCGTCCATGGTAAATGATTTCACCGGCGGAAGCTTTATGGAGACCCACTACCATTCCCAGTTTGACAACGATGAGTTTTATGATGAACAGGTATATCGTCTGCATCACGAGCTGTTTGCCCTGTTGATCCTGGCACTCGATGAAACGGCAGTGGTACCGTTGCAGTTTTCACCGGTGGTGCAGCGGATTCGCAAGGGCTTGGAACAGTGTCGGGAGATCTGCTACCGCGCCGATGTGGCGGGGCAGCTGGGAGAGAAAAAACGGGTTTTGCTTGAAAAAATTGAGGAACTGGAGATTTTAAGTGACCGGGCACTTAGAAGATGCCGGGAGGAATATGAAGCGGTAGAGGAATACAACCGTAACTACAAACAGTTGCTTAGAGATGGAAAATACGACGAGGCGGAGAAACTTTTCCGGCAGATCAGACCGTTGGAACAGAAGCTGCTCGCAAGGTTCCAACAGGAGCAGGACGCTTTTGTGCGGATTGACTGGTACGGAAATGTGTTGTATCCTCATGAGATATGCAGTGCAAATCTGAGACTTCTGGGCGGAGCGGTGAGAAATCTGAAGGAACAGAGACTTTCCTCCGCACTTCGTAAGCTTTATCAGGTAGACAACAATGCCTATGCCTTTAATTTTGATGAAGAAGTATATAGGCATTTTACGGATTATGTATTCCATCAGCCGAAGGATCGCCTGAAATGGGGTTACGGAAGGCTGCCGGAGCATGAAAATCTATATGGAACGGTCAAGCAGCTTCTCCAAAAAGAAAAACAACTGGAGACGTTGACAGGATCCGGTATGAAGGAAATGGACTACCGGGAAGAAATTACCAGCCTGGAGCATGCATGCAGCAAGCTTGTGGTCAGCCTGATGAATATCGTGCAACAAATGGAGAGATCTGTGACAGAGATATTCGAACTGTAAGGATGGCGAGAGCAGAGCACGGAATGATCCACAGACAACAAAGCCGGGGATCGATATCATCATAATAAGGAGATAACAGTAAATACAATTATGGAAAGTGATAAGTTATATCGTGTGCAGAAGGAAGACCTTCCGAAAGTGGAGAAAATGCTGAATCAGTGCTTTGCACACGATCCGTTGTACGAGACGCTGATTCCGGATCCGGAAGTCCGTAAAAATCTGATGCCGGAGCTGTTTAAATGTGACATGGATGAATTTTATGCGACCTGTGAGATCTTCGCAGACAGCGCGGATCTGAACAGTGTATTGGTGGTATCGGATGAAGCGGAGCCGTACAATGTATTTCAGTTCTATTTTACAGAGGCCATGGCTGCTTTACAGACGGATTCCTATCTGATCAAGGAGGATCCTTCGTTAAAGACATTTCGGAATTTTATGAAGGGTGAGGATTATCTGAATTCCAGCTGGACGGATCAACTGCATCAGAATCAGCGTCTACATATCATTTATCTGGCGGTGGATCCATCCATGCAGCATCACGGAATTGCAGCGGAGCTTCTGGAGGAAGCCATTGGCTATGCCCAGAAGCACAAACTGATGATCTCCCTCGAAACACATAATCCAAAAAACGTGGAATTCTATGAAAAGTTCGGATTCAAAGTATATGGTGTGATGGAGAAGAATTTTCCGTTAAAGCAATACTGTCTGATCCGTGAAGTACAGTAATATTGCTGAAAATTTCAGAAAAATCCGGAAACGCAACTGCCGGTTGACAAAATTTCAAGGGCACTTGGTAGTTGTCAACCGGCTCTTTTGTTATGATTTTCCTATGTCGACGATCTATGTGTGCACAAGAAAACATTAATAAAAGAAGGAGAGAATGAAAATGATCCTGTCAGAAAAAATAATAATGTTGCGTAAGAAATATGGGTGGTCCCAGGAGGAACTGGCAGAACGCCTGGACATTTCCAGACAGTCTGTATCCAAATGGGAGAGCGGAGCCTCAATCCCGGATCTGGAACGCATTGTCAGTATGAGCCAGTTGTTCGGAGTTACTACGGATTACTTATTAAAAGATGAAATGGAAGAGACGGAATTCACCGATGGAATGACACCGGAGATCACAGAGGGCAAAGTGATCACGGTGGAGGAAGCTAATACGTTTCTGGAAGCTACGAAAAAATATGCTGCCCGGATTGCTCCGGCGGTATCCTTATGTGTGCTCTCTCCTGTTGTATTGTTGTGGTTGCTGGGAATGGCAGGTGCCAAAAGAGGAGCGGTTACAGAAAATGTCGCAGGAGGAATCGGTCTCATCGTACTGTTACTGATGGTGGTAGTTGCGGTAGCGGTATTTCTTCTCACCGGAATCCCGTATAATAAATATGAATATCTGGAAAAAGAAAAGTTGACATTGCAATATGGGGTGTCCGGAATCGTGGAGAAAGCAAAAGAAACATTTGCGGGAACCTACCGGATCTGCATAACCCTGGGTGTTGTATTGTGTATTCTGGGAGTGGTACCGTTGCTGGCAGTATCTGTTTTTTTCGGGAATAATGGTTATGCGGTAATCCTTGCTACGGATGCTTTGCTCATTGTAGTGGCGATCGCTGTATGGCTGTTCGTGTGGTCCGGTATTATCTGGGGCGGTTTTCAGAAATTGCTTCAGGAGGGGGATTATACTGTGGAGAATAAGGCAGTTAACCGGAAGTATGAGCATGTGACAGCAATTTACTGGTGTGTCTGGACAGCGGTTTATCTGGCTATCAGCCTGCCGACGATGCGTTGGGACATTACCTGGGTCGTATGGCCTGTGGCCGGAGTATTGTATGGGGCACTTCTGGCGTTTTTGAAGATAAAGAATCGGAAAGCAGAGCGCGAATAAGCGGATTGCAAGGGGAAATACGGACGGCGTGAATAAGGAGCGGAATATATGACAGTGGTATGCCTTGTGATACTGGCAGGAATTTTCTGGGGAGATTTTTTCTTAAAAAATTATATAGAGTCGCATGTGGACGAGCGGGAAGAACGAGAGATCTGCAGGGGGGAATTTCTGATCCGCAAGCATCACAACAAAGGCATGATGCTCAATGCCGGACAGAAGAGAAGGCGTCTGGTGGCTGTTGTTTCACTGGCGTTTACACTGATATTGACCGTTGTCTTTATCGTGAGTCTGGGACATCGAGGCAACAATTTGCTGCGACTGGGACTATCGCTGTTGCTTGGTGGTGCCTTCAGCAATACCTATGACCGCCTTCGCAGAGGTTATGTGGTGGATTATGTGAGCTTCCCGGTGAAATGGCAGGCATTCCGCAAGATCGTCTTCAACTGCTCAGATTTCTGCATTATCATTGGTGCGTTGTTATCGGCGCTTGGAATGCTGTAAATTGAGAGTTAGTGAAATGCATTGGCAAAATCCACGAACTCCCGGAGCATGCGATACACATGTCTCGATGTAAG
>ERZ772991.2368-NODE-2368-length-13204-cov-2.997642_pt1 | contig 13204 bp, 9 predicted proteins | sample MGYA00511128_ERZ772991 | MGnify/ENA primary metagenome ERZ772991 (study PRJEB29015, sample SAMEA2737655) | human gut metagenome | biome: human gut; feature: human-associated habitat; material: faeces | place: China | collected 2012 ... | reverse complement strand
TGCAAAAGACCCTAAAATGATGCTGGATAAGCTCACTAAAGAGGGAATCTTTGCACCAGTTGAAAATGATAAGGTATGTGAGAACATTGCTATTATTCATGCGGGAAGAGACAACAAGGATGTTACCGCAGGGGATGTTATTGCAGAGGTTGGAAAACCGGCGAATGTTTTTGAAGGCTACAATGGTAAGCAAACAGTCATTGCGGTAAGTGGCTTATCATATCCTGTTTCTTATGTTGGAAAACTGGGCGAACTTGCACAGGAAGCTTACAAAGAACGTGAACGAAATAAAAAGTCTGCCATGAAGAAACTGGGAGCATTATCATTTATGGAATCTGTACCGGCGAAAGTGCCAGATCCAACGCCTAAGAAACCCAGTCGATTAGATTTGATTAAGAAAAGACGTGCGCAGATGGAAAACAACACGTAATGTAATGTTACATTATGAAACGTCATGGCAGTAATAGGATAACATGTAGGCAATAAGCGGTATAGAAGGAGTAATTATGCGAACAAAAGAAAACTTAGAAAAGTGTTTATCAATCTATAAGAAGAATGGTCGTAGCAGATATGTCACGTTACCAGAAATGAGAGATTTTCTGAAAAAAGAATTCAACATGAAGGTCACTACAAAAATGAGAAAACCAGAGATTGTCAATTTGTTTGTTGACAACCTGTCGGTATCTACATATCCAAAGTACAAGACGTTGGAGCGTTTTGGGCTGATCAGGATGGACGTCCAGGAAGCACTTAATGTAAGTCGTGCAAAGTCGCAATGTTTAGTAAAGGATATTCCAGAAAAATGTGATTTAAGAGTACAAGGGGATTATTGCCATTATTATGTCAATATTTACGACATAGATGATGTTATGGGTCTGATGGATCAGATGCAGAAAGGTATCTGATAATCCACCCACACTACAAACATTATATGAGGGTGTAGAAAATCTCTACTCCCTCTGCCACACTAAACAAACGGAGGCTCCCAATGAACAAGAAACGCAGAAAGTGCATAGATTCAGTAATCTTAAAAATCAACAATCTACAAGATATTATCGAAGAGTTACAGCAAGATATAGAAGACATAGCTGCAGATGAACAAGATTATTTAGATAATATCCCTGAAAACCTTCAAGGCTCAGAACGTTATGAGGCAGGTGAAGAAGCAGTGGAGAACTTGGAAGCTGCTATAGATTGGTTGGATGATATAAAAACATCTGAGTTGGAAGAACTGCTGGAAGATGCAAAAGGCTAATAAGTAAATCATGCAAAGTTTTTGGGAAAAGCGAGAATATAATAGTAAGCCAGGGTACATTGCAACAATCGGTGGTGTATCCTGGAAAGAAAAGGATTGGAGGAAAAGGCTATTAACGAACAGTTAAAAAGATACTATGAGATGTTATATCCGTCTCAGTTGAAAGAAAACGAATATGTATGTCTGTTTATGGTAAAGACAGACAAAGAGGGAAACACCGCATGTAATGAGGATGGATCAGAAATTAAGTTCCATAAATATGTAAAAAATTATGAGCAGTATGAGGAATATATTGGAAAGTATAAGTACAATTACCATATCTATACTGCATTAGCAACAGTTAAATTTGATAAGAACAAGGAGTTACACCGGCGTGAAGCCAATATGAGGCAGCGCAGAGTGCTTTTTATAGATTTTGACAAAAAGGATTATCCTAACTTACATAACGTGCAGGAGTTCACACAGATGGTAAAGGATAAGCTACCTAATCTGTTTCTTCATGCAATCTATGATTCTGGTAATGGTTATCATTTTTATACGATTATAGAACCAACTTGTAAGGTAAGAGAGTTATGTGAACTGAACAAGGAAATATGTCAATTGGTCGGAGCAGATACCAATGCTTGTAAGGTAACTCAGGTTGCCAGAGTTCCAGGCACATATAACCGTAAGCATCTAAATGAACAGGGAAAGTTTCCGCTTGTGAAAGAAATAGACCATTACCAGAACCATGCTATTCCTAGGGAAAACTTTCATACCTTAGATATTGATTATCTCAGGCGCAGGCTAGAAAATGCTCAGAAAATTGAGCAATCTTCATTAGAAAGTAAACCATTGGAAAAATGGAATTATGCCGGAGATGGCTTGAATATTGAAGTATATCCTTGCCTCTGCACCGAAAAGATTTTACATGAGGGAGCAGATGAAGGACAGCGTAATACATGGTTAGGACGTATCATATCTATGTTAAAGTTCCAGGGCTATACAGAGGCTAATATAAGGGAACAGTGCATAGATTGGAATATCAAATGTAGGCCACCTAAAAATCCGAATGAAGTAAAAAAAGATATAGAAGCATACCTGGATCATGAAAAAATATACCGGTTAAATGGATGTTGGGAGCAGATACCAGATCAGCGTGTAAAAGATATGGTGAAGGCTCAGTGTGATAAGATGCACTGTATGCAGGCGGTGCAGAAAACAAATATTTCCATTGAAGAAGATATAGGAGTTAAAATGTCACAAAAATTACTTACAAATGCAAGGCTAAGAAATGATAAAGAAACAAGTTTGTCAGGATATGAATATCTGATTATGACGATCTTGTATAAATATATCAAGGATGGTTCCAAAGCACCGTTTACGATAAAAGAGTTGAAACGAAAGATGCATTATAAAAAAAGTGGCAAATGGCAATTATGCATGGATATAAAAACATTTAAAAGTACATTGGATAGCTTGATTGAGCATCATTGTATTGAACTGGTGCCACCAGATACAGTGCGGCAAGTGACGTTTGACGATATGAAAATCAGAATGAAACGTGGGCTACGAGATTTTAACGACAAGTACATTGAGTTTTATTATAGTGCTGCCAGAGCGTTTATTGCAAAGCAGATTACACAGAATGAGTTTAAGGTATTCTTGTGCATCGTAAATAATATCAGAGATGGAAAGTCTTGTACGATTGAGGATATGGATAGGATTCTTCATATGGGAAAACCAAATATTATTAACGCAATAAAAAATCTTCAAGAAGCACAGTGTATTGATGTGATTCAGAATAGAAGTGGTAAGGGGAATTGGTACAATGTTTATTCACAGAAGTATACAGACATTTACGATGATAAAACATACAATGACCAAAAAGTAGAAGGTGCTGTTCAAAAGAAAGTGATTGAAATGGACAAAAGAAATAAAGAGGAAGAGGATGGGATTACTATTAAACTGATGGCATAGCCACAGGGGATAAGTCTACCGACTTATATAATACATTCTATACATAGGTATGATTTTTCCCTATCGATTTTGCAAAAAAGCCTGTAATTACAAGGAAAATCAAGGTTGCTATAATGCAAATCATAGGTATGATTTTTCCCTGCCAAATCTTCAAAAAACGCTGTAATTACGGGGAAAATCGCATTTTCTATAATGCAAAAAAAATTTGCATGGGAAAATGAATGTATTTTACTGAGTTATATTGTACCACATTTGAGATGGTAGGGCAATATAAAGAAAGAAAAAAGCACCGCAATAGGATTTTTCCGATGAAAGTAAAATTTCAAATTGGTATAAACATGCTCTATACGTTAGCTTAAATCCACGCTCACAGAAAAATAAGCCTTTGTAAAAAAATGGGTAAGCAATTTACCACCTAAACCATTCTGAACGGTTCTTGTCTGCTCAGACATAGTTTTTCCTTAATGATAGACACATGTAATTTGACAACAATCCCTCTGCAAAAGAGAGAAGAATATATAGAAGGATGATGTAGGATGAAACATCCTGTCATGAAACACAACCAATTTAATATAGGAGAGTGATTTTTATTAACAAGAAGAGAAGTGAAGCAATTAACATTAGATCGGTGGACGCAGCACAGGTGTATAAGGTCAATGCTGATCCAGAAGCAAGTCTGTACTATGGCAAAGCTGTTATATCAGAGAGCTTGTTTTCTAAATGGGTGAAACAGCATGGTACAGCTACAAATAACAGGGGCAGGAGTAGCGATTTTATCTCAATGAAATTTAAGTATACCGCCGGTAATCTGTCAACGTATGATCTCAGACGGATGTACTATGATGATGGTGCAACTATTCCATGGAAAGAATACAGGAAGAATGGAGTAGTCAAAGTGCAGTCTATTAAGTATAGGATGCTGTATAGAAGTACCGGTAAAGCAAAAGAGGGTTCTTGCATCTTTGTCCGGGAATCTTTGTACAAGAAGTACAGAGACTATCTGACAATGGGGTTATGGAGCAAGATACCAGATGCACCAGGAGCAAAGATTGTAGAACTATCGGCATATGCACCATTGATAACAGCAACAGCGGCAGACTTTATTCGGATACCGATTGACAGTATCTTTGTGGCAAAAGATGAAACTGTTCAGAGCATGAGGAAAGCTTGTGTTGTAAAGTATGGTGAGAAAGTCTGTAAGGCTGAGAAGTATGAACTGGACTGGGATGCTGTAGAAGAAATCATTAATCAAGATGGATACACTTTTTATAAGAAGAAACAAAAAGAACATCCAGGCTTGGAATACCTCTTTAGGACAAAAGCAGATTTAAAGGAACATGGATATGATCCAGATACAATGCCTGAGAAGCTGGCAGAAACAACAATGGTAGATGGCTGCTATGTGGACAGAAATGATTCTGGAACACAAATAGAAAATGTACTATGGGATGGCATGGGCATAATTGATGAATCAATATTTCCAGAAAATAGAGAGGGTTTTATCTACTGCCGCAGTCATTTCTTTAAATCCTGTTTGTTCCGTGGAGACATCCAGGAATATTATGGTGAAGAATATACTTCTGCCTATGTGACGGATATGTTTGGACGAAGCTTAAAGGTTTCTGATATAAAAGTAATCGTTACGGAAAATTCTTTAAAGTGGCTTAAATTCAAAGAGCATATGAGCCAAGATGGAACACCTGCAGCAGCATTTGAATATTGGGCTGACTGGATGAAGCAGAATGGGGAAGAGTTTGCTATTGTAAAATCTGCACACAGCAGCAAGTATGGGGAGTATCAGCGTTCTTCATTCCAGATTAATAATACCCTTCTTACAACTGATAAGGATACATTGCAGAGGATAGCACAGCCTAGTATTGATTACTTTAATGCATTGCAGACAGATGATGAAGCATACATACACTTCCTTGAAGTGGAGAGCAGTGCCAGATATTCTATCAATAATGTGCTTGTAGATCTGTACCGCCAGAACAAAGATGTGAGATACTGGGAGTTTTTCAAAGATCATAGATACAAGAAGATCAGTGCCTTTAAAAGAAATAGGCTACAACAGGGCAAATTATTCCAGGAAGGGGATAATCTTACCATCTGCGGAAATCCAGTAGCATTATTAATGAAGGTAGTGGGAAAAAATCCAGTAGAGGAAGATTGCTTTTCTCTGGAAGATGATGCAATCCAATGTTATACGGAGAGATTTGCAGAGGGTAATTGTCTGGCAGGTTTTAGATCGCCACATAACAGCCCTAATAATATTGTGCATTTACATAATGTGCATCCAAAGGCATTGCAGAAGTATTTTCCTAAATTTGGTAAGAATGTAATTGTGATAAATGGAATTGGTACGGACGTCCAGCCTCGTCTAACGGGCCAAGATCTGGACAGTGATGTTTTGTATGTTACGAACCAGACTGATATAGTGGGGCTTGCCAGAAGAGCATATCTGGAATATCCAACTATCATAAATGCGATCAATCCAAGGGCAAAGTCATACACAAAGAGCATGGAAGATTTTGCACGTATGGATGCAAGTATAGCAGCAGGGCAACAGGATGTAGGGGAGTCTAGCAATATAGCACAGCTTGCCCTGAGTTATTGGTTTGATGATGGTTGCAATAGTGAAGAATTGGAAGATGTATTTATTATCTGTTCTGTTTTAGCTCAGGTTGCTATAGATTCTGCAAAAAGGACGTATGATGTGACGGTATCAAAGGAGCTGAATCGTATTAAGCGACTTAGATGCATGAAGCATAAGCCTAAGTATCCAACGTTCTATGCAGATATTTTAAAATACAAGGATCACAAGAAGCCTGATGATAAGCAACGCATAATCAAAGATGAAGATGTAAAAATATTCAATTGCCCGATGGATATTCTATATCAGATTATTGAAGATGGATGTATAGACAGAAGAAAAAATAAGGAATTGAACACCAGAACTATACAGACCAACGGACAGTTTTTAGCTGTAAATTCTTCTAGCACAGCTGCCAATAGACACCAGGTAGGCAAAATTCTTGAATATGTAGAAAAGTATGATAAAGCTGTTTTTGATTTAGACGATAGCTTAGAAGGGTATGCGGAGGCTCTGGAAACAGAGTTTAAAGCTCTTATGAGCGAGCTAAAAAATGTCAAAATCAAGCAAGAAACTATGGAATATTTGATTACTTTGGCTTTTAAAACAGGTGATAAATTGTACAGGAATACTCTGTTAATTGTGCTGTATGATAAAAATAAAGATATGTTTTTGAAATGTTTTAAGAAAAATTCACAAATTTAATCTTAAAACCGCACAAATAAAAGGTTCTCAATATATACATATGGGGAGAGATAGCACGACCGGAACGTAAGCCTAGTAGAGCTTGCCATATAGGTGTCCTCAAACAGCATTTATATGGTACTCTTCCTAGCATGATATTTCAATTTGATTTCCCATCAGGACGAAATTCGTTTATAAAGGGCAGGAAAAATCTTGCCCCTATCCTCTTTTATCTTATCTAAAGCCATTTATTAAACATAGGGGTTCAGTGTATTGCTGGATCCTTTTTTTATACAAAAAATTCATAATTATGCATCTAAACAAATATTAATACAAATGGAGGTAACAATATGACACAGGATGAATTAAGAGAACTATTATGTAAGAGATTGGAGAAGGAAAAACAGCGTTACATTTCTAAAGTTACAGGAATTCATACAAGCACATTATCTTATTTTAAGACCGGGCGTTTTGCCACACTGCCAGAATGTCAGTTTGAAGCTTTAAAGAACTATCTTGAAAATTCTTAATCCTATTTCTAGGAAAAATCTCACACACAATACTATATTTAATATGGAAGGAAAATCTTATTATGGCTACAGAATATACATTTGACGATTTATACCAGGCATTACAAAAATTATCGAAAGAAGAGAGAAGTTTATTACCTTTATCAAATCTGCAATGCTTTGACAGTATAGAAATGGTAAAGGAGTTAGCAAGGGCGTATGAAAGACCGGCAGCTATTTTGTATAAACTATCTGGACTTTTGCAGAATCCCACGGAACAACGTTTATTGCAATCTGATTTAGATATAGAACAAAAAGAAGAAGTTACACCAGAAAAAACACAGGAAAATCTCATCTCAAAATTCTATAAACCTTATAAATCTTCTGCCGCATCAGCATGGTACAAGGCATGAGTAATCTAAAAGCAATTCTAAAAAATCTTGATGTCTCCAAATTAAAACTAAAAAATGGCAAGTCTGTAGAAGCAGAGCTGAAGAAACATGCAACTATTTTGGCTGATTGTATTTTGGATCAACTGGATAAGGTGTATGATTCATATGAGCCGAAAGTTTATAAACGTACATACAATTTGTACAACTCTGTTTACATCGATGATAAGGTAGGCAGAGGTTACAGCAAAATGTGCTACATTGTCAATATCAGTTGGTTTTGACGAAGGAGCATTGCATACTGGCTTTGATGGAAAGATTGTAAATACAGCGGTACTGTTAAATGAGGGATGGCAGACACATGGCAAGTTTGCGAACGTTCCATATTTCGGTTACAGAGAGCCGACACATTTTATAGAAAAAGCAGTGGAAATGTATAAGCAGAAGGTAGCAGACCCATTTGAGGTGCAAATAAATAAAAATTACAACACATAAAGCTTGGGATTTTCCCAGGCTTTTTTCAATTTACAGGAGGAATTAAATTAAATGGCAAGTAATGTAGATATAAAGCTAATGGCGGGACTAGACATTGATAGTTCAATCCCGCAGATCAAGGATGATATAGCACAAATTCAAAAGAAATTGGAAGCGGCCGGAATTAAGATTAATCTGGTTGCTGAAATTGACGAGCAGTTAAAGGATAGTCTGAAAAAGCTGTCTGGAAATAAGGATGTAGCAACCTCTGGTAAACAGTTGGGAGAGAACCTGGCAGCAAGTCTGATTAATGGTTATAACATTAAATCCAAGGATGCACAACGCCAGATTAAGAACCTGACACGTTCTATCTTCCAGATGAGCTTTGATGAGATAAAGAGCGGCAAGGATAACCCGGAGTTCCTGAATACTTTTAATCAGCTGGGAGAAGTCGTTAAGAATAATGCCAATATCATAAAAGAGCGTATGGGTATCTATGATGATTTTTATGAGTATTTCCAGGGCCTTAGCAAGATAAAAATACCTGATATTGTGCAGCAAGACCTTGGAAAAGACTGGGATTCCATGCGTAAGGTTGCAGCAAGAAAGTTTGTTACAAATAAGAACGGCATTGAACTGGATAGTATTTATCAGGAAATGTCCGATAAATATAAGGATATATTCACAGGAACAACTGATCAGACAGAACAATTTCGTGAAATCGTAAATGCGATTAAGGCATATAGGGCAGACATTGGACAGTTAGAGCCGGTAGACCCGTCCAAGATTACAGGATGGGAAGATAACATGTGGTCTGACCTCCTTTCTGATATTGGTGTCATGCGGGAGCAGATTAAGGCACAAATGCCACAGATAGAAGAGGAAGTAAAAGCCTCTGCCCAGAACATTAAAAAGTCATTGATGGATATAGATGTATCTTTTGACAGTGCCGGAGTGGAGCAACTGACTGAGAAGGTGAAGGGTTACTTTACATCATTGGATGGTATCTCAGACGAAAATGTGAAGCTACAATTCTTCAAGAATGGGAATGAAGATATTACTTCCTTTAATGCAACCATTGATAAAGGTAGGGGTATTATTGAAAAGTATAACTTTGCCTTAAATAGTATGGGACAGTATGTATATTCCGGTGGAAGTATTATTGACACCACAGGAAAAGATTTTGCGGCGTTGACCACAAAAGCCTCTGAATATCAGCAAAAATTAGAATTATTAAAAACAACTTATAAAGATTTTCTTTCTGGCGATTCTGCCAACAATCCCTTCAAGAAATTAGTAAATAGCATTGACTTTAGCAATATTACAGATCGTGTCAGCTTAGATGAGATGGTTTCAAAGCTGAAACAGGCAACAGAACAGGCAAAGACATTTAATGCGGAAATTACAAAGAAGTGGAGCAGTAATGCCGCTGAAAAGCTTGACCAATATATAAAAGAACTTCCTGCTGACTTGGACTATTTGGAAGCAAAGTTTAAAGGCGCAAATTTTAAGATGCCAGAGAACATTGTACAGTCTTTTGCCAATATGAGGAAAGAGATTAAAGAAATTAATAATACTCAAGATCCACAGCAAAAGATTGAGGCTTATAACAGGCTGACTTCTGAACTGAATAATGTGACAAAACAGTACAAGCAGCTTTCTATTGAGCAGAAGAACGCTGAAAAGGATAGCAAGTTACAGTCTAATAAGAATCTGTTCAGCACCAATATTGATACTTGGATGAATAAAAATACCGCTGCTGCAAAGGTATTTTCTGAACAACTGACTGATATTAAAACCAAACTTAGTACAGCAGATTCAGTAGAGTTTGACAATCTAAAACGTCAGTTCCTGAATATCCAGGCAGAAGCAAAGCAAATGGGACTTACCACCAGTGGAGTAGTAAAAGAGATTAAGGAAGGCTTTAATTCTGCCGTAACTAATGTGGTGTCTTTTACCGCTGCTATGAGTACATTCAGGAAGATGGTGGACACTGCAAAGTCATTGGATACATCCTTATTTAATTTACAGGTTGCAACAGGACAAACCCGTGAAGAAACAAAAGGTCTGATGAACACTTATAACCAGATGGCAAAAGAGCTAGGTTCTACTACAAATGAGATCGCAGAGGCAGCAGATGCATGGTTAAGACAGGGGCGTTCCATCGATGAAACCAATGAACTTATCAAAGATTCTGCAATTCTAAGCAAGATTGGTATGATTGATTCTGCTGATGCAACTGAATATTTGACATCTGCCCTGAATGGTTATAAATTATCTGCTGACAGTGCATTAGCTGTTATCTCTAAGCTTAATGCTGTAGATATGAACGCTGCGGCAGATGCCGGAGGCATTGCAGAATCTATGAGTAAAACTGCCAGCTCTGCACAGCAAGCCGGAGTATCCATTGACCAGTTAATAGGCATGATTGCAACTCTAACAGACGTATCACAGGCATCACCTGAAAATGTTGGTACAGCAATGAAGTCTATTATTTCCAGATATACTCAGGTCAAAGCTAATAAATTTGTTGACTATGAAAGTGGAGATGATCTTTCAAATGTTGAAAAGGTTCTTGCCAAAGTAGGCGTAAAAATCCGTGATGGTGTAACCGATTTTAGGGACTTAGGAGATGTTTTAGATGAACTTGCAGGCAAGTGGAATACTTTAAACGATGTAGAGCAGAACGCTATCAGCTATAACCTGTTTGGATCATATCAGAGCAACTTTGGACGTATCTTACTTTCCAACTGGGATAAGGTTGAGAAGCTGACTGAAATATCAGAAAATTCCAGCACAGAAGCGTTAGATAAGTTTAGTGCCTATACCGATTCTGTGCAGTCTCATATCAATTCTATGATTGCATCTTATGAACATCTGGCATCTGTTATTGCAGACAGTGAGTTCTTGAAAGGTGCTGCAGATACCGGAGCTGCATTCCTAGATACAATTTCTGCTATCATTGATAAGTTGGGCGTAATGTCTACAGCCATGGGAGCAATAACAGCCGGAGCAGCGTTAAAGGGACATACTATTGGTGTATTTGATAACAACGGTACAGACATTACTTTCTTAGGAAAGACCTTAGAAGAGATGAAGCAAGCCTCTGCCGAAGGGCAGAAATTTGGTGGACTGTTTACATCTAATGTTATCCAGCCTATTGATAATGCTCAATCTGTCATTGACAATTACAATAAATTAGTAGCAAACCAGTGCGTAAATCAGGATCGTATTAATCGGCTCACAGATGATCTTGACATGAGAAAGTATCTGTCGGGACTTAATGGCGCAGAAGCAGGAATGAAAGGTTATACTGCATCTTTAAACATGGGAACAGCGGCTACTATGGGATTAAAAGTTGCAACAGTTGCCCTGAATATGGCTTTTAACATGGCTGTAATGGCGGCAGTAACCGCAAGTGTTAGTTTTCTTGTAAATAAATATAAAGAACTGAACCCAACAGTAGAAGAAGCTACATCTGCACTGGAAGAAAACCAAAATGAGTTGCAACAGCACAATGATAAAGTAAAAGAATTGAGCAATCAGCTGAAAGAGACTCAGGATAGGCTAGAAGATCTAAATGGTGTAGGTGGCATTAAAAGCCTGACCGATCAGGAAGAAGTAGACAGGTTAAAGAATGTTACAGAAGAGTTGAAAACACAGCTTGCAGTAGAGAAGGAAAGAATAGCACTTAAAGCAAGAGATACACTTTCTTCTGCTGAAAAAGCATACCATGCTTATGATCCCAAATATACAGACCAAGGGGACGAATGGAAGCCACAGGCTGTAGGTGCGCATGGTGCTTACGTCCCTGGTTCTAATGGTGGAAAAATGTCTAATTCCCCTGTAGAAGAGTTGGATAATACCATAAAAGCATATGAGAAAGCGTATGAACAGTTACAGCAAATGCAGGCTGAAATAGATCAAGCCTCTGCCGAAGGTAATTCTAGTGTCGTACAAAAGTTGACTACTGATTACCAGAATAAGCAACAAGAACTTGTAGGCATCAGGCAACATGCTTATGATACATACACAATAGTAAATGGTGTAAATTCTGCATTTAAGGATATTTCAAAATCTGGTGAAGTATTAACAACGGCTGAACAAAGTATGTTTGATGAAACATCCAGAGGAATTGATGTTTATAATGATTTTTTGGGAACTATTCAAAAGACTGCGGTTAATGTAGATGATTTGACTGATAAAACAGATACATACTCTGATGAAGCAGAGCAGTCAGCACAGGCACAGGAAGATTTAAACGCCGCACTGAAAAAGACACCGGAAGGTAAGCAGATTGCAGCGATTAATGAAATGTCTACAGGTTTTGAGAAAATAGACAAGATAATGAAAGATGTTAAGGATAAAGGAACCTTTGATTATTCCAACCTTGCGGATACCAATTTTACAAAAGCCTTTTCTGGCATGGATTCATACGATAATTTCATCAAGACTGTTTCTACATACCCGTCTGATTTAGGAAAATGTCAAGATGCATTTAATGATCTTGTGACAGACTTCCTTAATTCGTCTGGTATTATCGACAATCTGACAGATGATACCGCCGACCTTACCACAGCAATGCTTTCCAACATGGGGGTATCCAATGCGGAAGAACTGGTAACAGAAGCTCTTGCAGCTAAACACGCACAGCTGGCAGCACAGAAGTACATTGATGCAAATGCAAGTAATGATCTGAAAGATGCCACCTTAGATGAATATGTACAATTCCTGAATGAAGCAAGCGGTTCTGATGTATCCAAGACTGCATTAGCACAGTTGGAACTCGCAAAACTGGCTGTAAATAATGTAAAGATTGATACTGCATCAGATATTGAACAGGTTATTGCATTAGCAAATGCTGCCGGAGCAAGTGCAGCAAACTTGTTGGAATTGCAGAGAGCTGAAAGTATCTTAGGACAGGTTGAAGCAGGCACATTAGATATGGATGTTCCTGGAAATATTGAAAAGGCGTGCCTTGGGGAAAAACTTGGCACATTAATCGAAAGGAAATAATCATTATGTACGAAAATGAATTAAAAGAATTAACAGAAAAAATGGACAAATCTATCAGTGCCCTGCAGTCTGAATATGCATCTATTCGTACAGGTCAGGCCAATGCCAGTCTTCTTGACCGTGTATTTGTTGAATATTATGGTTCCCGTACTCCGGTAACCCAGGTAGCATCTGTTACCGTTCCACAGGCAAGACTGATTGTCATTCAGCCATGGGACAAGAGCCTTCTTAAAGAAATTGAAAAGGCCATTCTGCAGTCCGATCTCGGACTTACTCCAATGAATGATGGAAACCTGATTCGTCTGGCTATTCCGCAGCTCACCGA
>ERZ772991.2351-NODE-2351-length-13332-cov-3.723281_pt1 | contig 13332 bp, 17 predicted proteins | sample MGYA00511128_ERZ772991 | MGnify/ENA primary metagenome ERZ772991 (study PRJEB29015, sample SAMEA2737655) | human gut metagenome | biome: human gut; feature: human-associated habitat; material: faeces | place: China | collected 2012 ... | reverse complement strand
AGTTTCGCTTTTGGGATTGGTATAGGTGAATTTGGCGCAAGCCAGTTATTTACGGTGTGAATGCTAACAAATAATTGATCAGCTAGCCACTTTCGATTCTTTTTGATGCTTTTTAGCCAATTTTTGATATCCGAGACAGATAAATCCATGTCCATTGATTACTAAAATAGGTATTCCGTGTCAACGCGTGAAATTGATTTCACTAAAAATAGCAATTTCTGATTGACGCATTATTACTTTTTTAGTAAATCATTTTTCAGCCATGAATAATAAGCTTACAAAAAATAGTGAGATTACAATAACTGTTCCGGCACTAACGTTTGGAACTCTCGCCATTCAAGCCGCGCAGGCGGGCATAGATATTTCCACGTTGTTGACCAGGGAAGCGTTGACCCGTCAGGGACGGAACATGACCCCGGCAGCATTGCCCCCCATTCCGGCTACTCCCTCTGTTTCCCCTGCCCCGGCGGCTTCCTTGATGCCGTCTGCCCCTTGCCCGGTAATTGTTGCCGGGGAAGATCCTGACCTGAATTTGAGATAAACAACCGATTAGATCATGAAAATAAATACAGCATCCGAAAACGCCGATTGCCCTAAAGGGGATCAAGTTGACTACGGGAAAATGTATGACGACATGCTGACCACTGTGGAGAGATGGCCGGAAGAAAAGAAAGATCATCTTCTGGCGCATGTGCTGTGCCTGTATGCGGTGGCGGCTGCGGCGACGGAGGAACCCTACAAAGGGCATCCGCTGATCAAGTACATTTCCCGCGCGTGCGCTATGGCCGGAGTAAACCTTTAACCATTAAAAATAAATATGATAGATAATACAGCATTCAATCCGGGCGCCCCTGGGGATGCACGGAACATCAATATCATCCATGAAAGGCTCTCTAACATTCCCCCGGACGACATCATAAAAAACGTTATCAACAATGCGCGGGAACTGGTGGAAGGGCTGCCGCGGGTGCAACTGGAAGCGTTGGCCGGTTCGCTGGTTACGGAAATTCTTCTGGCTCAGGGCCTGGGATGCTCTGAAATCCCCCTGAAGAATCTGGAACAAATGATGGGGGTGGCCGGAGTTTGTACGAAATGTGAATTCCACTAAAAAGCAATGGAAAAAGGAAATCCTGAAAGCGTGGTGGCCGTGGGGAACGTGCAAACGGCAGGGGATCAGATCAAATATCTGCCCCGCTTTTGCCGCCTGTACGATCTGCCCAAAACGCCGGGCCTGTTCCTGCCGGACAGCGCCCCCAGCAAAGAAACGCTGCGGACCTGGCGCAACAACGGAACGCTGGTCATGGTGAAAATAGGGGCGTCCCTGTTTGTGGATCTCCACATGACCTTGAAAAAGAATAAAATAAAACTCGGAGTGCTTAACAATTAGCGTTTTTTATGAGCAACAAATATGCCGCATGGTATTTGCGTGTGCAAGTGAAGGATCTGGAACAGCTTCCCTTTCATCCGCAGGCGGAAAATGAGGCGGGGGAAGGATTGCCCGCTGATTTTCCGCGTGAGGAATTCACGGAGGATCAGCTTGTGCTGCTGGATGAATACTACCACGCCAAGCGGGAAAACGTGGTGAAACAGTTTTTCCGGCTGCTGCGCGTCCATCCCGGCAGCATGGATTTGACCCTGTGGCATCTGGCGCTTAATGCCGGCATCCTGGTCAAACTGCTTGGGATAGGGGATCCCCGCTCCTTTACCTGGCGGGAACTATGTGACCGGTTGGGCGTGGGGGAAGATGTGCTTTACCGGCATAAAAAAGAAATTCTGCGCCTGATTGATGAAATAAAAAAATAACCTTCAATATTTTATGAAAACAATCAATTACAAATTCATTTTTTCAAAAACATACGACAGCCTGAAAGCGGAAGGGACAAATATTTATGTCAAACAAGAGGGTCCGGGCAAATGGGGCGCCATCCGGGGGCCGTGGAATTGGACGGGGAGAAAACACTACAGTTCTACGCCGTCAGGAGCCGTAAACAAACTGTTGAAACGAGAAGAAAAAGAAGGATGGAAATAACCTTCAATATCTTATGAAAACACATATCAAAGAACGCCCCATCCCCTTTTCCGCGGATATGGTGCGGGCGCTGCTGCAAGGCTGGAAAACACAGACCAGCCGCACGCGCGGACTTGAACGGTTCAATGGGTGGCCGGACAGAAAAATCCCCCTGGGTGAAGATGCCTGGGAACTATGTCATTTTACAAAAGAAGAGCCGGGCATCTGGCGCGCCATTTTCCAGGATCCGCGCGGGGAATGCCCGCCTGGGCTGGATCCTGTGGTGAAATGCCCCTATGGCAAACCAGGGGAACGGCTATGTGTGCGGGATCCTTTTTTCAATGTGTATGATGATTGGTTCCGGCTCCTGCTGGAAATAACTGATATTGAGGTCAGGAAACTACAATCCATTACTGAAGAAGAAGCCATGGCGGAAGGAATTGAAAGCATTTTTTACGATGAAGAAACGTCCTCCACCGGCTGGAAAAACTATCTGGACCCGGAAAGCATGTGCATCCGCGCCAGAGATTCCTTTTTCACGCTGTGGGATCGTCTGCACGGCGCCGGGGAAGCGGAAACGGATCCCTGGGTATGGATGATCAAATTCAAGGTATTGAAAGTTAAAGGGACAATAAAATGAAAAAACGATATACACTTATTGGAGTAATTCATGATCCGGGCGATGAAGATTATTGCCTGCGGCTCAATGAAAACGGATACGTGCTCAATATCCTGATCACAGACCGGGAATATATCATCCCGCTAAACATCAATTTGAAAACGCATGATATTCGTACCGCCCGGAAGAAAAGGAACAATATATATAAATCGTTGTACGGGAAAGAATTTACCCTGTAAAAAAAATGAATCCTGAAAATGAATTTGAGGTACAAATCTATTCGCCTGTTTTCGGGAACGTACCTTGCGCGGAAATATTTGTTCCCCATGAAGTTGCACAAGGCTTGATTGAAAAAATTGAGATGTCAGCCGAGAAAAATAAGATTCTTTATTTAAGAATAGATAAAAACACGGCTGGTGTTGCTCTAAACATGAAATATTTTCAAAGTTATATATGTAATGGTGGAATAATTAAATTATTCTTTTCATGAGTTATTAAATAAAAAATGAAAGCCGTACTGCGATATTTAGGAGGGAAAAACCGATACGCAAGGGAAATCATTGAACACTTCCCGCCGCATTTCTGTTATCTTGAACCGTGCGGCGGATCCGCCGGCGTCCTGCTGAATAAGGCCCCTTCCGCGGTGGAAATTTATAATGACCTGGACGGGGAGACCCCCGGCAACCAGCCTAACGCGCCGAGTTGCCTTGTGGCTTGGAATAATACCGAGGCGCCCCTCCTGCACACGCTGCAAAACCAGGGGTATGGAAAGGTGGCTGTATTATGAACACTAGAGCACCACGGAAAAGGGCGCTGGCTCGGTATTTAGGGGGGAAGAACAGAATCGCCCCCTGGATTATCAGCTTTTTCCCGCCTCACAAAATCTATGTTGAACCCTACGGCGGTTCCGGTGCGGTGCTGCTCAACAAGCAACCTGCATGGATGGAGGTCTACAACGATCTTTATGACCGGGTGGTGAACTTCTTCGAAGTTTTGAGGGATCCGGAAAAATCCGCACGGCTGGCCAGTCTATTGGAATTGACACCCTATGCCCAAGCGGCCTATGCCCGGTCTTTTGAAATCGCGGAAGATCCAGTCGAAGATGCTCTCCGCTTTGCCGTCAACTCCATGATGTCCTACGGCGGAGGCATCCACAAGCCAGGGTTCAAGCGTAATGGACTCTTGCGGACAACTCCCTACCCGCAGACGTGGCGGGAATATCCCGAAGTTGTCCGAGAATGTGCGGCCGAACTGCGAAACCGGAATATCGAAATCAACAACATGGACGCCCTGCAGGTCATGGCTCGCTATGACTCACCGGACACGCTGCACTACGTGGATCCTCCCTATGTGCAGTCAACGCGGGGCAACCGCGTGAGGTACGCGCATGAGTACGACCAGCAAGACCATGAGCGGCTTCTTGTCTTTCTCAAGACGCTGAAAGGCAAGGTTATCTTGTCAGGTTATGATTCCGAGCTTTATGACCGGCATCTGGACGGCTGGCGGAAGGAGTGCAAAGTTGCTCACAACACGCAGGGCGGCAAGAAAATCGAATGCCTGTGGATGAACTACAACCCCCAACTTTCACTTTTCAAATTTCACGCATGAAATCACACAAGGAACTTGCCGAGGAAATTTTAGGCTATCCAATCGGGGAAGACGGGTGCGCCCCCTGCCCCGGCGCCGCGCTGCATACCACGCAAAGCGGGCCGCGGGATTGGCGGATCTGGTTTGACGGCGAAGGAAAGCCGCATGAATATTGCTTCCATCAATCCTGCCAGAGCGCCCGCGACGACTTCATGAGGGTGCTTTACCGGGCTATCAGCGCGGAGGAACGCGGGGCCCGCAGCACCCGCAAGGCAACCCCCAAATACCAGCGTCCCCTGCCCCCGGCGCCCAAGGCGCGGAAGGTAAAAGCGGAAGAATTGAATGAAGATCTGGCCCTTGCGCTGGCGGGCCGGGTGGAGGAAGAAATCACGTTTGACTGGCTGAGGGATCATAGCCCGGTGGAAATCCCCGGCAATCCCCGCGCCTGGGGGGAACTGCTGCTGAATGAACTATATCCCGCCGGCGCGCGGATCCTGGTATTCACGGCCTTTGCCTCCCAGGGTCAATATATGTATATCGTGAAGGATGGCGTTTACAAGCTGGGGCGGAAACCCGGCGTGGAGCCCGTGAAAGCCCCGCGCCTGCCTGCCGGCGGGGATGCCGGCGTCTGGTACTTAACGGCGCCCGTGACGGGCAAATGGGAACCCAACCCCGGCAAGCGGGATGCCATGGGAAATTTGATGCCGGGGCGGCGGCATGCGGCATGCTGCACGTCCTTTCCCTTCCTGGTTCTGGAAAGCGACGTGCTGACCGCGGACGTATGGCTGAAAATTCTGGTGCAGCTTGCGGATCCGGTTGTGGCCGTTTACACCAGCGGCGGGAAATCCGTCCATGCCCTGGTGAAAATTTCCGCCGCCACGCCGGAGGAATTCAACGCCATTAAGTCGGAATACGTCTTGCGGCTGTCCGCCGTGGGAGCGGACGCCGCGGCCATGACGCCTGTACGGCTGTCCCGCCTGCCCGGCTGCATGAGGCACGGAGCCACCGGGGAAAACGGAACCTATTTCAAATACGACCAACCGCGCCTGCAGGAATTGCTTTACCTGAACCCCGGCGCGGTCCACGGCGTTCCCATCCTGACCATGCCCGCGCGGCAACCAAGAAAGGCAGCAAGATCATGAGTGATTTGACCACCGCTCAAATATTAGGCGCGGCCCCCGTCATGGTGGACGGACGCCCCAATATCCGCACCAACCAGCAAGTGAGCCTGATCGCCCAGGCGGTAGCGGACAACCTGCCAAGCGGCGCCCTGTACCGGTATCATGACGAGTATGTGACCATCAGCACCATCAAGAGCACCAACCAGGACGGGGAAACGACGACGGAACTTGAAAAAAGGCCCATGGATCCCCGGCGTTTCACAACGTGGATCGAACAATACATGACCTTTTCCGCCAGTGCGGAAGATCCGGTGGAAAGCATGGGGAAAAATATGGCGGAATTGATTCTGGCGAGTGACTATCTGCGGGCCGCCGTGCCGGAAATTGCGGAAATCATGCCCGTGCGCCTGCCCGCCTGGGGCGTGGGGCCCAAGGGAGAACGCTTCCTGCGGATCCTGCCCGCCGGCTATGATCCGGCCACGCGCATTTACAGCGCCGAAACCGTAGCATGGGACGCCAACAAGGTTTGGCCGGTGGACGCTGTTCTCCGGGCGATGAACAGAGCCCTGGCGTCCTTCCCATGGGCGGAAAAATCCGCCGGGCCTATCACGCATATCCGTTCCGCATCCTGCTTCATGGCGTATATGCTGGGGCAGTTCTGCCGCCACCTGATCGGGCGACAACCCATGATTCTTATTATAGGCAACCAGCCGGGGACGGGTAAAACGCTGCTTGCCAAATTTGCGCTAGGGCCCATTTATGGAGTGCCGAACGCCACGCCGTTTCCCAAGGATGACGCCGCCCTGCAAAAGCTGTTGTTTACCAAGCTTATTTCCGGGGCGCCGTATGTCCTCATTGATGACCTGATCAATTTAAGCAGTACGACTTTGAACCAGTATGCCACCAGCGAGGCCATTTCTGATCGCGTCCTGGGAGGCAATAAGGAGTTTTGCGGGGTCAACCGCATGCAGATTGTCAGCACGGGGAATAATTTGACGGTAACGCCGGACATTGAGCGACGCAGCCTGATTATTGACCTGTTTGACGTGTGCAAGTCCGTCGAAAAAAACATTGCCAATCCATTAACGGAAAAAGTATTCAGCCGCCCGCAATGGCGCCGGGAAATGCTTATGGCCTTGTGGTCCCTGGTCTGGCATTGGAATGAACAGGGCTGTCCGTCCGTGTGTTCCGCGTCCGCCATGCCGTCCTTTGAAGGATTTTCGGAGGTAGTGGGATCCATCGTCATGACGGCGGGCTTTATCTCCCCCTTTACCAAACGCCCGGCCACCACGGACGGCGGGGACGTCCGGGGGAATGCCCTGGAACGGCTGCTGGTGGCCCTTGCGGACAAGATACAGCCGGAAACGCCGGAAGCGCCCCATACGCAACTGACGCACCTGTACACGGTGGAAGCTGTGATGGGCGTGGCCGGGGATCTGGGGCTGGTGGACATTATTTGCAGCGGCAAAAACCAGAATCAGAGCATGGGGCATCAACTGCGGAAGCTCAAGGGGCGTCAATTTGTGGACAGTTCCGGGCGCGTCTTTACCTTTGGCCGCCGGGAAGACGCCGTGTCTTCACAATATAATGTAGTCATTCTTTCCGAACCGCGCATGTAAGACGGCTTTTCAAGGGAGATCCCCCTTCCGGGATCTCCCTTTTTTGTCCCGTCAAGCCGTGTGGCCGGCTGTTTCGCCGCCGGTGGCCAGATATTCCGGCGTCAGGGACCAGTAACGCGCGGCAGAATCTTTGGTCAGTCCGCGCATATTCAGGTAACGGGTTTTCAACAAGTCGGTTCCGACATGGCCCATATCATGGCTTAACTGGTTCAGATCATGCCCGGCTTTCATGGAGTAGGATGCAAAAGAATGTCTTAGACAATCATGCGGCCAGGGATTTTCCGGAGAATAGCCGGCGCGGGTGCGGAGGGCAAACAGGCGCGTTTTCAGATCCCGCGGATTGATGACGGGATCATCCGGGCCCGCGTCGTGTGGCCGGCACGCCAGGATCCACGCCTTCAGCACGGGCTGAATGGTCACATGGCGGGCGCCGCCGGTCTTGGAATGTTTGGCCCGGACGGAAACAACGCCGTCCTCCAGGGAGATATCCGCCCATGTCAGCCGGGTAAGTTCCCAGGGACGGATGCCGGCAAAGGCCCCCAGGGCGACATACAAACGTAAATCCGTTGTGTCCTGGGCCGCCACGCGCCGCCGATAAACCGGCGCCGTCCTGTCTATCTCCTGGGGCGGCGAGCATGCCCGGAACAAGGCGGTCAACTGATCCGGGGTCAATGCCACTATTTCAGCTTCTTGCACGGGAAGCTTGTCTATGGGATCCACGGGATTTTTAATGATCCAGCCGCGCTTGATGGCAAAGTTAAACAGGGTGGCAAGCTCGCGCTTCAGGTTGTTCCAGCTGGTAGGGTGGCCGGCGTGGCATGTGTCCAGGGCATCCCGGATCATGGCCGGCGTAATGGCCGCGCATGGTCTGGCCACCAGATCCGGGCAAAGACGTTCCAGGCGCCCCAGGCGCGTTTTCCGGGACAGGACCGTCACGCGGCTGTTGTGCGCTTTAGCCGTGCTGGCCGTGCTGGCAAGTTCCCGGAGGGAGGGGGACATATCCGCGTCCGGCGGCGCCACCCCGCGCCCCAGTTCTACTAATGTTCCCAGCTTTGCCACCGAGCCCGCCCGCTTCACAAGCGCCGCGTAATGGGTGGCGGCCTCTAAAGGCGTCACCCCTATTTCTGACAGTATTTCATCAACCGCGTTCCACTTATAAGCATCAAGATCGATCGTTTTTCCGTTTACCGTTCCAAAACGTTTCAAATTGCGTATCTGTTCCGCAATATATCCTTCAGCCTCGCCTTTTGTGGCGAAATATTTTGAGGTCTGTTTCCCCGTGTGGGATATGCGTTCCGGGATGACAACCCGCCACGGTTTTCCAGGGCGGGAAGTGCAGGGGCGCGGCTTCCAATCGTCAACCAAGCTGTGCATAATTGTGCATGCTTTTTTGACTACATTATACCCTTTTTCACTGTTTTCCAGCATGGAATGTAAACTATGCTCTAAAAGTAACAAGCCCCTTAAACCGTTGGATTTAAGGGGCTTTGAAGATGGTAGCAGGGAGGTGATTTGAACACCCGACCAAAGGCTTATGAGTCCTCTGCTCTACCACTGAGCTACCCTGCCGTTAAGTGGTTGATGCCGTAAGGCGGGGAAATATTTAGCCCGAATCGGAAAGAATGTCCAGATTTTTTTATGGAGCAGGAGCATTTTATCATGACACCCCGCCTTTCCCTCCAGGGAAATCATTACGGATGAATCATTTTTCACTCAATCGTTTCATACAGCCTGTGTCCCATGCCGTTTCCTGCATGCGGGCATTTACGGCACAGGACATTATGATGCTTTCTGTCCCATGCCATTGCCGCAGCAAGACAGGAAATAGAGTCCCATAAAGATTTTCGGGTCCACCACTTTTCCCTGTCCCATCTGCTCCATCAGCCAGTCATGCACCAGAGGAAGCGGAATGCGGTGCACTGTAATATTTTCGTGGGCCACACCGCCTCCTTCCGATATTCGATGCAGGCCTTCCGCCAGATAGAAGGATACCATTTCCGTGGTCAATCCTGGGGAAGAAGGCCCCTCAAAAAGATACGTCCAGGAGTCTGCCCGGTATCCGGTTTCCTCTTCCAGTTCACGCCGGGCGGATTGCAGCGTGCTCTCCTCCCCTTCATCCCCGGAAATACCCGCAGGCAGCCCTACGGTCCGGGCATGCAGGGGAACGCGGTATTCTTCCACCAGAAGCAGTTCTCCTTCTTTCGTCACGGCCACAATCATGACGGCTCCGCTGGCATTAACCCGGCGCACGTATTCCCACCTCCCCTCTTTCAGAAGTTCCAGAAATTTCCCCCGGCAGAGAGACAGGCATGCTTCCCCTGGCTGTTCCATTTGTTCCATGATGCAGCCACGTTAGGTTTCCGGCCGGCCGTTGTCAACCATGCGGACCGCCTCCCTCCTGAATCTTCCCGGGCAGTTCCGTTCCGGTTCCTGTAAGTGGTTGATTTCCGGCGGCGTAATCATGCCCTTTTCGTCACCCAGGCCCGTAACAAAACAACAACACATTGATAATGAATAATTAACAATATCATACAGAAAATATACTCAGGAGGACTAAATTATCGGGGGAAGCAAGAACAAAATATTTTTTCATGTGGAACCCCCGTGGAACGTAGAGCCGCAGAACGATGACTCGCGCTGTTTCAAAAAGATATTTTTTCCTCAGACGCAAATCAGTAATTTGGCGCTCCCGTCAACCGGGGTGTTGAGCTGAAAGCGGATGAGTTCGCCTTCTCCACCCCGATGGACGCCACGAGCTGTCACGGCTGCGGATGAACCTGATCCGGTTCCATCCGCGGGCGGCCTCGTAGCGGGACGGAACGCCCTACGGCTATTTCTAACCAGCAACATCTTTTATTTCCAATAACAATGACGCCGCCATCAGAACTGTCAGCCACCTGGTCCAGAATCACGGGAGCCTTGCAAACAATCATGTCCCCGGAGGTTTATGGATTGTGGTTTCCCAAGTTTTCCCTGCTGGAGGATTCAGGGAAGGCGCTGACGCTGGTGTGCGACGATCCTATGGCCGCCCTCTGGGTGGAAAACAGCTATACGCCGGAGCTGAAGCAGGCCGCCATGCTGGCTCTGGGCACAGAACGCCAGATCAAGTTCGTCTGCACGGATGAAGTGGCTTCCATGCCCGCTGCAGAAGGCCAGCCGCAAAAAGCTTCTTCCCGGGCCAAAACGCCGCAGGCAGCGGATATCCCGGCCACACCGGTCAAAAAACAGCGCACCCCGGCCGCCAGGGCATGCCTGAATGACTTATATACGTTCGATTCGTTCGTGGTGTATGAGGACAGCCGTTTTGCGTACCAGGCCGGACTGTCCGCCGCCCAGTCGGAACGGCCCCTGTTCAATCCGCTTTTCCTGTACGGGAAATCCGGCGTTGGCAAAACCCATCTGCTCCAGGCCATTGGCCATGAGGTGCTCCATCAGGATTCATCCACCAATGTGGTGTACGTCACGGGCGAACAGTTCGCCAATGAATTTATTGACGCTTCCCGAACCCAGAACGGACAAAGCTTCACCAAACTGCGCCGCAAGTACCGCAAGGCAGACGTCCTGCTGGTGGACGATGTGCAATTTATCTCCGGCAAGGAAAAAACGGTGGAAGAATTTCTGCATACGTTTGACGAACTGTTCCATGCCCACAAAACCATCGTTATTTGCGCGGATGCCGCCGCATGCGATATTTCCAATCTGGACCCCCGGCTGGCGGCGCGCCTGGAATCCGGCCTTACGGTAGAATTGAACCTTCCGGACGACAATGCACGGCTGGAGATCCTGCGCAGCAAACGCGACCGGGCCGGCATGAACGTATCCGACGAAATTCTGGAGTTTTTGGCCAGCCGCATCCAGAAGAGCGTGCGCCGCCTGGAAGGAGCACTGCTCCGTGTAGCCACCTTTACTTCCCTGTCCGGAGGCATGCCTGACATCGCCAAAATTGAGCAGCTTTTACGCGACATCCTGCGGGAAGAAACAAGCCGCATCCTGACTGTGGATTCCATCCAGAAGCGCGTGGCGGATTTTTACGAACTCAAGGTGAGCGACCTGACCGGCAAGCGCCGTCCCAACAGCATCGCCTTTCCGCGCCAGATAGCCATGTATTTGAGCCGCCGCCTGACGGAACGCTCCCTGAAAGATATCGGACAGGCGTTCGGCGGCCGGGACCACGGCACCGTCATCCATGCGAACAAGCTGGTTGCCTCCCGTATGGAAGAGGATGTGCGCGTGAGGGACATCGTCCAGAGGCTGGAAGAAGAGCTGAGGGATTGATTTCCCTCCTCTTCGTTCCCTCCCGCCAGGCTGGAAAAAGCATGGCCCCGTTGAACGCCCATGGCTTTTCAAGCGGAAGAAGCGCTTCCTCGGCGTAGGGGAGAATAAGCTTGAGGCGAAAGCGGTTTGGATTAGAATCACCCTGTTCCCATTGATTCCATGATCCACGCCGACCAGCTTTCCAAAGAGTTTGGCCGCTTTCAAGCGGTAAAGAATGCCTCCTTCCAGATTGAAAAGGGGGAAATCGTAGGGTTCCTGGGGCCGAACGGCGCAGGCAAGACCACGACTTTGCGCATGCTGACCGGCTATCTGCCCCCCACTTCCGGCACAGCCACGATTGCGGGGTTCGACATTGTGAAAAATCCCCTGGAGGCTCGCAAACATCTGGGTTATCTGCCGGAACACGTGCCTCTTTACGACGATCAGCGCGTCACGGAATACCTGAAATTCCGCGCCAGGCTTAAAGGCATTTCTTCCAAGCAGATCTGGCCTGCCGTCTCCAAGGTTGTAGAACAATGCGGCCTGGATCCCGTGCGCCGCAAGATGATTCGCACCCTTTCCAAAGGCTACCGCCAGCGCGTAGGCCTGGCGGACGCCCTGCTGGGGGAACCGGACCTGCTGATCCTTGACGAACCTACCAACGGTCTCGACCCCAACCAGATACGCCAGATACGCGAGCTGATCAAAGGTCTGGCGGCCAACCACACCATTATTCTTTCCACCCACATTCTCAGTGAGGTGGAAATGATTTGCAACAAGGTCATCATCATTGACCAGGGAACTATCAAGGCAGCGGATACCCCATCCAACCTGACGGCCAATCTCCGGGCAGCCGGCAAGATTACTCTGGAATTCCGGGGAGACCTGGCCCTGATTACGCAGAAACTGGAAAACCTGGAACATGTGAAGAAGGTCATCCATGAAGGAACGGACGCCGACGGCTGGCATACGCTGACCGTACGCGCGGAGGCCGGGACGGATACCCGTGAAAAGGCCGCGCGCCTCCTTGCGGAACAGGGCTGCCCCCTGCGCCATATTTACCGCCACACCCCCACGCTGGAAGAAGTGTTCGTGGAAATGACCCGTAAAGATTAACCCCCATTTTTCCCTCCCCGCCCATCCACCACCTCCCATTTCCCTTTTCTCCCCATGTCTCCAGTACTTACCATTTTCAGAAAAGAACTCAGAAGCTACGTAATGACTCCGTACGGATGGGTTATCCTGGCTTTCGTCATGGCCCTTCAGAGCGTCTCCCTGTCCGGCACGCTGAAGGCTTTTCAACTGGCCCCGCAGAAGGAAGGCATCCTGTTCTTCATCCTGCATTCTCCCATGTTCTGGTTTTACTTCCTGTTCATCTTCCCTCTGCTCACCATGCGTTCCCTGGCGGAGGAGGAAAAGACGGGAACGCTGGAATCCCTGCTCACCACGCCCATCAAGACATGGCAGGTGGTTCTGGGAAAATACTTCTCCGCATACGCCTTTTACATCATCCTGTGGCTGCCCATGCTTCTCTATCCCATCCTGGCGGACTGGTCCAACCTGATTGTGCAGTGGATTTACGGATATGACGCGGGCATGGTTCTGCCTTACCGCCTGGCGGACTGGGCCGGGGCATACGCCATTCTGCTGCTGGTCGGCGCCTGGTTCACGGCCATCGGCATTTTCGCCTCCTCCATGACGGGCAGCCAGATTATTTCCGGCATCATCACCATCGGCCTGCTGGTCCTGATTTTCTTCATGGGTCTGATTCCCGTGGTGTGGGGGGAATTCCCCGCGGCGGGGATTTTCCACTACATGTCCTGCTCGGAACATCTGGACCGCTTTTCCGCCGGGCTGGTTGACACGCGTCCCGTCGTATTTTACCTGACCATGACGGTCCTGACGCTGGCCGTCACCATCCGCATCATTGACCACCGCCGCTGGAAACACTGACTCATCCCTCCTTCACCACTTTTCATTTTTATCTATGAGCGAAACACCAGACACCCCCGCCGCGGCTACGGAAGCCTCCCATCCCGCCGCCCGCAAGGTCAAACGCCCCTGGATGACCTGGATCAAGCTTTTCCTGCTGTTCCTTATCGTCGTATGCCTGAATTACGTAGG
>ERZ772991.2348-NODE-2348-length-13347-cov-5.814400_pt1 | contig 13347 bp, 7 predicted proteins | sample MGYA00511128_ERZ772991 | MGnify/ENA primary metagenome ERZ772991 (study PRJEB29015, sample SAMEA2737655) | human gut metagenome | biome: human gut; feature: human-associated habitat; material: faeces | place: China | collected 2012 ... | reverse complement strand
AAGGAGAAACCGATGTCGCAGAAGATGTTTAAGGTAGTTTAATATAGAAGAGGGATGACGCTCTGGCTTAGGTTGGGGCGTTTTTTTGTGGAAAAAAGTCGGTTTTGAGGATATAATATATATTGGATAAGTTTATAAAAAGGAGAGTGCTCTTATTTATGAAAAAGTATGAAATGCTACCTACAGAGGAAAATATTATAGAAACTTTGTATAATGATCCAATCAATAGGAATAAAGATATTGTTTATTTTTATAATATTTTGCAAGCTCAAGAATCAGCTAGTGCAATTGCAATTGATGGAAGATGGGGAAGTGGTAAGACTTTTTTTGTTAGACAAACCCAAATGGTTATCAATGCATTGAATCCGTCAAGTACAATAGATGAAGAAACAAAAGCAAAAGCTACTGTTAGACTTCCTTTTCCTAAAAATGACGAAGAAAATGAAAATTATAGTATAGCCATATATTATGATGCATGGGAAAATGATAATGACACTGAGCCAGTGCTATCATTAATTTATGAGATTACGAAGCAGCTAAGTATTGATTTTTCATTGTCTGATATAAGTATTGTCAAAACAGCAGGAGCAATTATTGAGGCAATAAGTGGTCATAATGTAAACGGAATAAAAGATGCTCTTACATCAGAAGATCCATTTACAAAGTTTAAAGAAGAGAAAGATGTAGAACAAAAAATTAAAGACTTTTTTGCTAGTATATTGGCAGAAAGAGGAAACAGATTAGTTATATTTATTGATGAATTAGATAGATGTAAACCAACTTTTGCAGTTCATCTTCTTGAACAAATAAAGCATTACATATTTGATGATAGAATTACATTTGTGTTTTCTATTAATTTGGAACAGTTGCAACATACAATAAAACACTATTATGGTGCGGATTTTGATTCTTGTAGATATTTAGACAGATTTTTTGATTTGAGAGTTTCTATGCCACCTGCTAATATGGAAAAATTTTATAGTGAGATTGGGCTTGAATCTAGATATTACGTTGATATAGTAACAAAAAGAATCATAAACATGTATAATTTTGAATTGCGCGAAATAACACGGTTTTATTCACAGATTAAAGCTGCAGTTTATGAGCCGACTCACGATAGTAAAAAATATGATTTTATGTTTCCTGATGGTAAAGGTCGCCAATTAATATTGATGTATATTGTACCTTTATTGATTGGATTGAAAATTGTTGATATTTCAAAATATGATAATTTTATTAACGGACGGGACATTGAACCTTTGAAAGAATTATTAGATATAGATGAGGATAATCGTTTGTTAGGAAATATGTTAAATGGAGATGAAACATTTGAAAAAGATGATGAAAAGAAGTTGGTTACAAGAGAAGAAATGATTCAGCGATTTTATGATGCCATTTTTGTAAAACAATATAATGGAAGTAACTATAATACTGTATTAGGTCAATATGAGTTCTCGAAAGAATCAAAGACGTTTGCTCTTAGTGCAGCAAGTATGATGTCACAATTTGCAGAATTGTCTTAACATTAATTATTATGCAATATGTTGAAACGGAGGTATGAATCGTATGAGAAAGGTGTTGAGAATAGTTTTAGGAATTGCTTCTGTTATTGCGGTTCCTATATTTATAGATTTTTTTGTGTTTGGTAATGCATTTCCTAGCAATATTGATAATCAAGCATGGGCAGGTTTTCTAGGAAGTTACTTAGGTGGAATAGCAACTTTAGTAGCAGTATTTATTACTATTTCGGATAATAATAAAAAGATAGAAATTCAAAGGCAGTCAGAAAAAGAACAATTAGCAGAACAGAAAAAATATGCAGTCAGACCATACCTTGATACCAGATATATGTTTTTTAATGAGGAGTCAAAAATTGGGATTAATGACAGAGTATTTGATTTAAAGGCAGGAATGGTAGAGAAGGTTAGATATAATTTTACATCAACAGATAAGCAGTGTATAAAAATGAGACAATCTGTGCCTAATTACATATATTTGAAATACATGATTAGAAATATAGGCGCGGGTAGTGCTGTGGATATGAAAGTTAGTGTTAATGACTTCTCAGAGAAGATATCTATAGCTAAAGATGAAACAGTTACACTTTTTTTATTAATTAGCATGGAAAAGGAAGAAAATACACCTTTCAAAATTATATTAGATTATTGGGATGTTGAAAAACGGGCTCATTATAATCAAACAGAAAACTTTAATATTTGTGTTAATGGCACAGAACAAACGATTGTACCGAAGGAGAAAACTTTACCAATTGAAATTTAAAAATCCTTAGTAGTAAGCCTACCCTGTTTTACTACCAACTTTACTACTAACAGGTAGTAATACCTTGCTCCATCTTGCCCTATTTTGCCAAGATGCCACCTAAATCACACATTTCACAAATCCCCGAAATCCCTTGCAAAACAGGGCATTTCGGGGCAAAACAAGGAGAAACAAAACTATGATTAAAGTACTTTTTATATGCCACGGCAACATCTGCCGCTCCCCCATGTCCGAGTACCTCCTAAAGGATCTGGTGGAAAAACAAAACCTCACTTCCCACTTCGAGATCGCTTCCGCTGCCACCAGCAGCGAAGAAATCTGGAACGGCACCGGCAATCCGATCTACCCGCCGGCGCAGGCAGAGCTGAGGAAGCATGGGATCTGGAAAACAGCATACACAAATTTTTCAAAAAAACGTGCACGGCAGGTAACAAAAGAAGATTACGGGTATTATGACTATCTGCTCTGTGCAGATGCAAATAACATCAAAAACACCATACGCATCACGGGACCGGATGTCGATGGCAAGATAAAACTTCTTTTGGACTTTGCTACAGATCCCAAAAGAAAAGGAAAATCCATTTCAGATCCATGGTATTCTGGCAGGTTTGACGAGACCTACCGGGATGTTGTTTGCGGTTGTGAGGGACTGCTCGCATACTTGAAAGAAACAGGGCAGATCTGATAAAAAAATATTGAGAAAGACAGTGTCGATGATATCTGTCCGTATCTGCCACGAAAGTCAGTCAGACCAAAATCTGACAATGAAAGGGTGGAATCGGTCAGAACAGGAGACACTGTTTTTTATTGCCCAAAAGTAACAGAAAAATATTTTCGCATATTTTCGCCTGAAGTCAATACCCGAATAATTCATAAAAATCAATTTGTAAAATTGGTCAAACAGACGAAAATAGAATTAAAATACGAAAACAACTTGTATAAATCAACGAATAAATATAAGATATAGAAGTACGAAAAAATACGAAAATTTGAAAGAGGGGGGAGAGGGACATGTATAAGACCGGTTAATGATCTTATCCGGCAAACTGGGGTATGATCGAAAATCGAAAATGGGGGACTTTGAAAAATGAGAAACAAAAAGATTTTACAGAAGGCCGCTAAGAAATCACTTAGCTGGCTTTTAATTTTAGGTATGCTGGTAACGTTACCAGAGACGCCGGGAGCCATATCTGCAGCGGCGGCGGAGCTTGAAACGGGGACAGAAGAAACGGTACATGAAGAATCCGGCGATGCAGATTGTGTGGATGAAACAAAAAATGCTGTGACAGAAAAAACCGGGGAAACAGAGACGAAAGCAGATACCGCGGTACAAGAAGAAACTGGTACAAGTCAGAGTCAGGAAACGAAAGAGCCGGAAACAGAGACCCAAGATGCAGAAGCAGAGAACGAAGATGCAGAAACAGAGGATGCGGAAGCAGCAGTAACAGAAGCAGAGACCCAAGATGCAGAAACAGAGGCACCTGTAACAGAAACAACGGAAGATGAGACTGAATTATCCGAGGAAACAGAAGAAACGGAAACAGAGCAGGAAGTGAAAGCTGTGGAAGGAGCAATGAACCTGACACTGCACATGGATAACAGTTCTGCAAAGTACAAAACGCCTGCACTTCAGTTCTGGGGAGATGATAACACAATCGTATCTGGTGCAACGGAAAAAAACCAGGAGATTACAGGTTGGGAAGACGCAGTAGGACAGCTTCTGACAGCGGATAAAGACGGAAAATTTTACAGTGTAACATTAAACGGTAATTTTACGGGATTCCAGTTTTTAGATTATGCAGATCCGTCAAAGAACACAGCAGGACAGGGATTTGTCAGCACTATGAAATCATATACTGGTGACACTCCGACAGATCTCTATTACATCTGCAAAGACGGTAACTGGGGCTGGTATTTAGATGCAGCCGGCACAGAAGCGTTAAAAGAGCCGGAACTTGTTTATCTTACCATGCATATCAAACCGGAAACGAAATGGTCAAAACCTGCAATGCAGCATTGGAATGACAAATTGACCATCACTGATACAAAAGGTCAGGAAACGATTACAGGATGGGGTGTTAAAGGAGATCTTTTCACAGCAGAAGAGAATGGATTTTACAAACTCACTGTCAAAGGAACATTCGGAGGCTTTCAGTTTGTAGATGCAGATAATGCGGATGATACAAAAACAGGTGACAATACTTACGACAAACTGTTGGATAAATTTGTAGCAGAAACGCCAACCGATGTATATTATATCCAGAAAGACGGCACCTGGAACTGGTACATGGATAAAGATGGAACAATTACACTTGCTTCCACAAAAGAGGTATCGGATCAGGCAGTCGACAATGCAGATGGAACTACCACATTCACGGCTGTTGCAGAAAATGTAAAAGATAAAGTAAAGGTTGTTTATGGTAAAAAATCAGAGGTGGAGGAAAAAGGAACTTCTGCATTAAAGACGGTTACCATGACAGCAGATAAAAGTGTTGCAAATGCATATACCACGGATGCGATTTTCCTTGGAGATGATGCATTGGACATCATATATTACATCGAAGTAGATGGTGTAAAAAAAGACATTGAAACATCCGCTGGTGTTACAGTTGGAAAAGATACTTATCTTTCTTATACCAGGGATAAATTTACCGGCAGAATGGTCTGTATACCGGGTACATTTCCTGGAAAAAGCTGGGATGCAGCATCAAATATAATGACATACATGGGAGAGGGGTTATATTCCTATACATTTAAAAATGTTCCGGCGGCAAATTACGAGTACAAGATTACGATGGGTGACTGGAGCGAAAACTATGGAGCAGGCGGTGTTATAAGCGGATCTAACATTGCAGTTACCGTGACAGAACCTCAGGATGTTACGATTTATTATTCGGACTTCAGCCATTATTCAAAATGCAGTATTGATTATAAATTTGGGGCAAGCCTGTTATTGCAGGGAACAGGGATTCCATCGGATACAAAATTTTCTGACAGCAGATTGACCGGAATTTACAGCGCAACTGTGGCAAACATGGAAGCTGGTACTTATTCCGATACGAAGATCGTATCAGAGGATGAGACTGTTGAAATGGATCCATATACGGTAGATACCACAAAGGATGTTACATTCTATTATGATCCGGAATCAGGCATTTATTATTCGAATGCTTCTGACAAAGAAGTTGCAACAAACAAACTTGTATTTGATTCTAAGGATACAGCTTACAAATCAGTATACGGTGCGGTGGCAACCGGGGAGGAAGTTACCTACTCCATCGATACCGGAGATGAAGTTACTGCAGTCAAACTGGTCGTAAAAGGCGTGGCAAAGAAAACACTTTCCATGAAAAAAGCAGAGGGTGCGGAAGAGGGAAAACAGAGATGGTCTGTTACCACAAGGTATGACAGACTTGGAGAATATCAGTATTTCTTTGCAGTATACAATGAAACTGCAGTGGTAATGTATGGCGATGATGACGGATTTTATGGAACCGGTGTGGCAGCCAATTTGTTAAATCTTTTACCATATGATCAGATTGTATATCAGTCAGGTTATGAGACACCGGACTGGATGAAAAATGCAGTGATCTACCAGATCTTCCCAGATCGTTTCTATAATGGCGATGTGACAAACGATACCATCACTTCGGATGCAAGAGGTTCGATGCAGTATGAATATATGAATGACTGGTATATTTTGCCGGAGAATCCGGAGCAGGTCACATTACATCCGGATACATATCCAACTTATGCATACAAGGGAGATGGAAACTGGAGCAATGAGATTTATGGTGGAGACTTAAAAGGAATCACCAAACGGATCGATTACTTAAAAGCACTTGGTGTTACCGTGATCTACTTAAATCCGGTATTTGAATCTATTTCCAGCCACAGATATGATACAAGCGACTATAAAAATATTGATCCGATCCTTGGAACACTTGGAGATTTTGAGGAACTGGTCAGCGTAGCAGAAGCGAATAATATGCATGTTGTATTGGATGGTGTATTCAATCATGTATCGGATGATTCTGTTTATTTTGACCGTTACTATGAGTATCTGGAAGATGGAACCGATACGATCGGAGCTTATCCTTACTGGGCATATGTATACGATGCCATGAGCGAGAAAAAGATTTCCAAAGAGGAAGCAGAAAAACAGGCAAAAGAATATTTTACGGCAGAGTATGGAATTACAAACTATGACTATACAGAATGGTTTGATGTATTTTCCGATACAACTTTAAAAGATGACAATGACGATGAAGTATGTGATTCCGTAGGACTTCGTGCCGGAAAACCAGTATATGGTTATGATGGATGGTGGGGTTATGACTCCATGCCGATCATCAAGGCAACGAACGGTTCCGAATATCAGACCGGTACCTGGGCAGAAGAAGTAATCGGAAAAAATGAGACAAGTAAGACCGCAGATAACAGTGTAACACAGTACTGGCTGTCAAAAGGAATGGACGGATGGAGACTCGATGTTGCCAATGAAGTATCGGATGAGACCTGGCAGCACTTCCGTAAATCCGTGAAGGCACTTGACAGCGATAACGTGATCATCGGAGAAATCTGGACGGATGCGGTAAAATATCTGATGGGTGACATGTATGATTCCGTTATGAACTATATGTTCCGTGGAGCAGCAATCGCCTATGCAAAAGGCGGAGATTCAAAAAATGCGTTAAATACGCTGGAGCGTTTGAGAGAGCGTTATCCGAAAGAAGCATTTTATGCAATGATGAACCTTGTTGACTCTCATGATACAACACGTTTGTTATCTTACTTAGATGGTATTGATGACGATAGAAACCAGAAAGAAATTGCAGAGGCATTCCCGACTTACGAGAATACTTCAGATGCAGCAAAACAGAAACAGTATTTAGTTGCGTTAATGCAGTTTACCTATGCAGGTGCACCGACGATCTACTATGGTGATGAGCTTGGTATGGTAGGTGCAGATGATCCAGATGACCGCCGTGCGATGATCTGGGGCGAAGGAAATGAGAATCTGGTAAAATGGTATGCAAAACTTGCTGCAATAAGAAGCAGTTACAGTGCATTGAGAACAGGCTCCGTAGAGCCGGTATATGGCACAGATAAAGAAATTTTAGGCTATGTCAGAAGTGATGATTCGGATATCATGCTTGTTTTGATGAACAACAGTGCAGCAGACAAGTCTGTGACAGTAAATGTTGCAGAACTTGGAATTAATGCAGCAGAACTTGCAGATGTGATCGCAGGTAATAGTTACAGTGCTGCAGGAGGCAGCGTGACGGTAACTGTTCCGGCATACAATGGTGTGATCTTAACAGACAAGGGTCATGTAAAACAGGTTTCTGTGGATGAAGAAAACTTAAAACCTGGTTTTGATCCTGCATATAAGATTAAGGCAGAAGAACGTGCAGTCAAAGTAACAGGAGTTTCACTGAAAAAGACAGAGATCACCTTACAGAAAGGTAAAACAGCAAAAATTTCTAAAAATGTAGTAGTAGCACCGCAGAATGCAACAAACACAGCAGTAAAATACAAGACTTCTGACAAAACAGTTGCTTCAGTTGACAAAGATGGTAATGTAACTGCAAATGCCAAAGGAACTGCAACAATTACCGTGACAACAAAAGACGGACTGTTTACATCAGAATGTAAAGTAACTGTAGGAGATCAGGTACAGGCAGCGAAGATCAAATTAAACAAGACAAAACTCAGCCTGAAAAAAGGAAAAACATATACCTTAAAGGCAACAGTCACTCCGAAGGATTGTACGGATAAATCCGTGAAATGGAAATCTTCCAAATCCTCTGTTGTAAAAGTAGATGCAAACGGAAAAGTAACTGCAAAGAAAGCAGGAACCGCTACAATTACAGCTACCACAAAGAATGGTTTAAAGGCAACCTGTAAGATCACGGTTACAGATCCGGCAACCAAAGTATATCTGACACCGGCGATGAGTATCAAAAAGGGAAGTTCCGTAAAACTGACAGCATCTGTATTTCCGAAGACAGCGACAGATAAACTTACATGGTCTACATCAAACAAAAAGGTAGTGACAGTAACAAAGAGCGGTAAGATCAAAGGAGTCAAAACAGGAACAGCTACGATTACAGTTAAAACAACAAGTGGAAAGAAAGCAACCTGTAAAGTGACCGTTGTAAAGAGTAATAAGAAGTCAGCAGGTATTAAACTGAGTGCAAAGAAACTGACATTAAAGCAAAATGCAACAAAACAGCTGAAAGCTACTCTTGATAAGAATGCAACGGACAAAGTGACATGGAGCAGTTCTAACAAGAAAGTAGCTACAGTCGATAAAAATGGTGTTGTAACGGCTGTAAAGAAAGGTACTGTAACGATTACCGCAAAGACATCAGGTGGAAAGAAAGCAACCTGTAAAGTGACGGTAAAAGTACCGGCAACCAAGGTAAAATTAAACAAAACCAAGGCGACTGTTGCAAAGGGCAGGACTCTGACCTTAAAAGCGACTATGACACCTTCTTCCTCAACAGATAAACTTACCTGGACGAGTTCCAACAAAAAAGTGGCAACAGTTGATAAGAATGGTAAAGTAAAGGCACTGAAAAAAGGAGCAGCCACGATTACTGTAAAAACTGCAAGTGGAAAGAAAGCAACCTGCAAAATTACTGTAAAATAAAAAAAGTTGTAAAAAAAATATTGCAAACAGGAAATCAATGTGGTATAAATGTTACAACGTTAAAACAGTAAAGCGATGAAAGAGACTCTGATCTTTGGGCGTCGACAGGAATACAGCGTCACCGACTGAGAGCGCTGTTTGAAAGAGAAGGTCAAGGGAACACTCTGGAGCAGACTGATTGAACAGGAATTTGTGCGAGCGGTTGATCTTAAAAACAGCGGCAGTGGATCGAAAGTAGGTCAGTACGTGGGTGCGCGTTAAGCACAGAGAGCGGAAAGATGATGAGAACGACATCATTTTTCAATGCGGGTGGTACCGCGGGATACTAAGAGATTTCGCCCCGGAAAAGCATATGCTTTTCCGGGGTTTTTTGTATTCATGATAATAGAATGTTCGCGGAGCGTGCATTCTATTATTTGTTGAAAATCTGAAAGACAGAGTTTTGTTTTTCAAAAAGGTTCCCGTCCCGCACCTTATCATATCTAAAGGAGTGTACAGAATATGGAATTCATGACAGGTGTAAACAAAAAGGAAACCTTAGAGATCGGTGATTTACTGACCGGCAGCTATGAGGGAAAAAGTGTAAAAGTAAACGGAGCAGTGCATACCATCCGTGATATGGGTGAAGTTGCATTTATCGTCTTAAGAAAGAGAGAAGGACTGCTCCAGTGTGTTTACGAAGAAGGAAAAACACAGTTTGACTTAAAAGATTTAAAAGAGGCAGCAACGATTGATGTGGAGGGAACCGTAAAACCGGAGGAACGTGCACCACACGGATTTGAGATCCGTCTGGATAAAATCAAGGTATTGTCCGAACCGGCTGCACCGATGCCGCTTGCAATCTCAAAATGGAAATTAAATACCTCCTTGGAGGCGAATTTAAACAACCGTGCGATCGCCCTTCGAAATGTCAGGGAGCGTGCAAAATTCCGTATTCAGGAAGGTGTGGTACGGGGATTTCGTGATTTCTTATACAGTCAGGGGTTTACAGAGATCCATACACCAAAGATCGGTGCAAAAAGTGCAGAGGGCGGGGCAAACCTGTTCCGGTTGGAATATTTTCACAGACCGGCAGTTTTACAGCAGAGTCCTCAGTTTTACAAACAGATGATGGTCGGCGTATTTGACCGGGTATTTGAGACGGCGCCGGTATTCCGTGCAGAAAAACATAATACCAAACGTCACTTGAACGAGTACACCAGCCTTGATTTTGAGATGGGATATATTGATGGATTTGAAGATATCATGGCGATGGAGACCGGATTTTTGCAGTATATGATCGCACTGCTCAAAAAAGATTATGCAGAGGAACTTCGGTTATTAGGCGTCACACTGCCGAACGTCGACAAAATTCCGACCGTGCGTTTCGATGAAGCAAAAGAAAAAGTGGCAGAAAAATATCACCGCCAGATCAGAAATCCATACGATCTTGAGCCGGAGGAGGAAGCACTCATCGGACAGTATTTCAAAGAAGAGTATGATGCGGATTTCGTATTTGTTACACATTATCCATCCAAGAAACGTCCGTTTTACGCGATGGACGATCCGGCAGATCCGACTTATACCTTAAGTTTTGACCTCTTATATCAGGGACTTGAGATCACGACCGGTGGACAGCGTATCCACGATTACAACAAACTGATGGAAAAAATCGAAAAGCGTGGTATGGAGTCTGAGGGAATGGAACAGTATTTATCCGTATTCAAACATGGCATGCCGCCACATGGTGGACTTGGAATCGGTTTAGAGCGTCTGACCATGAAATTAGTCGGTGAGGACAACGTCCGTGAGACGACGCTGTTCCCGCGTGATTTAAGCAGATTAGAGCCGTAAATCCAAAATATTTTGAATGTAAAATGGAGTTTTGCAAACAGACATCATATGAATGAAAAAGGAGAACAGCCGTGAAACATTTGGGAACAAAAACAATCGAGACAAGACGTCTTGTTTTAAGAAAATTTACACTTTCCGATGCAGAGCCGATGTACCGTAACTGGGCATCGGATCCGGAAGTGACAAGATATCTGCTGTGGCCTGCACATGAGAGTGAAGAAGAGACGAAAGGCATTTTAAAAGGCTGGATCGCTGCATACGATAAACCGGAAAAATATGAATGGTGTATCGAATTAAAAGAGATCGGTGAGGCAATCGGCAGCATCGGTGTGGTGATGGTCAATGAAAAAGTACAGTCCATGGAAGTCGGCTATTGTTTAAGCTGCGATTACTGGCATAAGGGAATCATGTCCGAGGCGCTTTCAGCCGTTGTGGAATACCTGACCAATGAAGTCGGCGCACGCAGGATCCAGGCGAGATGTGATACCAGAAATCCATACTCTGCGAAAGTGATGGAAAAATGTGGATTAAAATATGAAGGAACTGCGATCCAGGCAGAGTGGAACAACTCCGGGGCAGGGAATGTTGCCTGCTATGGTCTGGTTGTTGGACCGGTTGTTGCTGAAGAGCCGGAGGAAACCCTAGAACCGGAGATCGAAGAGGAAGAACCGAAAGTCATTAAAACAGGACGCAAAAATGAGATCTCAGACGAGACGATCGAGTATGTCGGAATCCTTGCAAAATTAGAGCTGAATGAGGAAGAGAAAGAGCATGCAAAGAAAGATATGGAAGAAATGCTCAACTATATTGATAAATTAAATGAACTTGACACCACAGGAGTGGAGCCGATGTCACATGTGTTCCCGGTAAACAATGTATTCAGGGAAGATGTAGTGACAAACGGAGACGGCAGCAAAGAGACGCTTTCGAATGCACCGGCACAGAAAGACGGTGGATTTAAAGTGCCAAAGACAATTGGAGATTAATCAGATTGCTCAAAGAACATTTTGTGCAGCAGGCAAAGAAAATGTTCGGATAAAAAGCAGGAGCAGGAATGGAGATTTATATGAATATTATGAGTTTGACTGCCGTGGAACTCGGCAAAAGAATAAAAGCAAAAGAAATCTCAGTAGAGGAAGCTGTTACGGCGGCGCTTGACGCGATTGAGAAAAAAGAAAAACTCGTAAACAGCTTTGTGACAGTAGATAGAGAGGGAGCACTGAAACGCGCAAAGGAAGTACAGAAACAGATTGATGACGGCACACTGACGGGGCCGCTTGCAGGTGTACCGGTTGCCATCAAAGACAATATGTGTACGAAAGATCTGCTTACCACCTGTTCTTCTAAGATTTTATATAACTTTATTCCGACCTACACGGCGGAGGCAGTTTTAAATCTGGAAAAAGCAGGGGCAGTTATTTTAGGAAAGACCAACATGGATGAGTTTGCCATGGGAAGCACGACAGAGACATCCGCTTATGGCGAGACAAAAAATCCGTGGAACACAGAGCATGTGCCGGGCGGTTCTTCGGGTGGCTCCTGTGCGGCGGTTGCAGCAGAGGAATGTGTCTTTGCACTTGGATCAGATACCGGCGGTTCCATCCGTCAGCCGAGTTCCTTCTGCGGCGTGACCGGAATCAAGCCGACCTACGGAACGGTATCACGTTACGGACTGATCGCTTACGGTTCATCCTTAGACCAGATCGGACCGGTCGCAAAAGATGTGACTGACTGTGCAACGGTTCTGGAAGCAATCGCTTCTTATGACCCGAAGGACAGTACTTCCGTTAAGAGAGAGTCCTATGACTTTACATCTGCACTGAAGGATGATGTCAAAGGTCTGAGAATCGGTATTCCGAGAGATTATTTTGGAGAGGGTCTTGATCCGGAAGTGAAAGACAGCATTCTGAAAGCTGCCAAAGTGCTGGAAGAGAAAGGTGCGATCGTGGAAGAATTTGATCTGAGCCTGGTAGAATATGCGATCCCGGCTTACTATATCATCGCTTCCGCAGAGGCAAGCTCCAACCTGGCACGTTTTGACGGTGTGAAATATGGTTATCGGACCGAAGAGTACAATGGTCTTCACAATATGTATAAGAAGACCAGAAGTGAAGGCTTTGGCCCGGAGGTAAAACGTCGTATCATGCTTGGTTCTTTCGTGCTCAGTTCCGGATATTATGATGCTTACTACATCAAAGCACTGAAGACAAAAGCATTGATCAAGAAAGCATTTGACCGTGCATTTGAAAAATATGATGTGATCCTTGGACCGGCAGCTCCGACCACCGCGCCGAAGCTTGGCAATTCCTTAAGTGATCCGATCAAAATGTACCTGGGCGATATCTACACTATTTCTGTCAATCTGGCAGGACTGCCTGGTATCTCTGTACCGTGTGGTGTGGACAGCAAGGGACTGCCGATCGGTATGCAGCTGATCGGTGACTGCTTCCAGGAAAAGAAGATACTCCGGGCAGCAGCCGCTTACGAACAGCTGCGGGGAGAATTTCCAAAAGCCTGGGCAAAGGAGGAAAAATAAATGGCAAAACAGTATGAAACCGTGATCGGTCTGGAAGTTC
>ERZ772991.2340-NODE-2340-length-13410-cov-4.739798_pt1 | contig 13410 bp, 7 predicted proteins | sample MGYA00511128_ERZ772991 | MGnify/ENA primary metagenome ERZ772991 (study PRJEB29015, sample SAMEA2737655) | human gut metagenome | biome: human gut; feature: human-associated habitat; material: faeces | place: China | collected 2012 ... | reverse complement strand
GCGTCCCGTAGTATTGCGGGGGGTGGCGTTAGTCATATAGGGGAGGTGGCACACATAGTGATGGAAGGGTTAAAAATGTCGAGAACAGACCTCTTACCCTCAAAATTTCAAATCGACCCCGAACATGAAATTGATGCCTTGTGCCGGCATACCGTAAAGAATATCGTATTTCCGGTTCAGCACATTGTCGGTAAGTCCGTAAAGCGAAAACCAAGAAGTGAAAGCATACGAGGCTTTCAAGTGAACGAGATGTATATCGGAGAGCTTTCCGAGATTTGAATACTCCCGACCCGCAGCAAACTCATATCCGGCTTCGAGCGTGAACGGGCGAACAGGCATATAACGGATATTCACTCCTCCTTCCCACTGCGGACGGTTATACGAAATCGTCTCCCCCCCATCGGCGGTCTTCCATCGGTGATACCCGACCTTCGCCGAAGCCTCCAATTTCGTACCGTAACGATAAGATACATCGAGCTCTGCTTTCAAAGCATTGGCATCGATACCCCAAAAACGCGACACACCTGTAAACTCTCCGTTCAAATCTTCGGGCAAAAGGAACAACGCCTTTTTACAAATTTCATAACCGCCCGAAAGCCCTACGGAAAATCCGGGCAATGCGTTAATACGTATTCCCAATGAGGCATCCAACGGCACATACGTATTATCTACCTGTGTCGACGGATTGAAGTAGAGCGTATAGGCCGAAACACTTCGCCACGTATTCAGTTTCTTCCCTCCCGTAAAAGCCGTATAAAACTGTACATCGGGAACTATCGTCCAATCGAATCGAACATCGGGAGAGAATCGCAAAATAGTTCCGTTGTTGAAAGAAACATCGGCCTTGACACCCACAGCAAAAGCCACGTGTTCATTCCGCCAGTCATACCGGGGATTCAATGAAATCATACCGTAATTCGCTGCCGACTGCAACCGGCTGTAACCCACATAATCGAAAGAACCGTCCAAAGAAATAGAGCTACGTCTGTCGATCGGCGCAGACAGTGTAAAGTCTGCATTTACTAAATTCTCGGCAGCCCCTTTTTCACCTTGTAAATATCCCCGGTGATACCCGTACCGGTAATATGCCAATGAAACTTTATAAAGTAGGTCCGACTCTCCGGCAGTCGAGGCTATATGGCTTTTCAAGAAGAACCGGTTTATCTCTTGGTTAGGCGAAGATATTCCCGTCAAACCGGAGTATCGCAATCCGTAATAGTTGAAGGAGTCGTAACGATAACCGCCGCTTATTCCCAAATCCAGCTTCCCGAAGGAGTGAAGATAATTGGCGACCACTCGCTCTTCGAGCCGGTGCATCTTCTTCGAGTCGGGATAGTCCTCCGTTAACGATTGATTGTAATCCACCGTTCCGCAAGTAGAGCGATGTTGCAACCACACACCCAACTTGTCTTTGTCATTCTGCAAAATACGATAACCGGCATTCCCGACCATATTCAGGTAATTGCCTATCCCGAAATCCACGTATCCCCTCGATTGGTTTTCTTCGGTTTTTTCTCCGAAACCGCCGGGAGCCAACAAGACAGCGCAAGGTTCGAGGGGAGTCGGAACCGTCCAGTCGCTATACCGTATAGATTGTTTGGTTACCGTCGGTGCTTCCACTTCGGGCAATGTATTGATTTTAGACGCATCGCGCACGATAGGTGTAAAATCTTTTTCTATGGTTACTTCCCGCCGCAACGAATCGGAACGTACCTGTGCCGACAGGAAGAATGGGAAAACCGATATGATTAAAAAAGAAAACCGTTTCATAAGCCATACATATTGTATCGTTCAACTACTCTGTTTGTCCCAGCTTGCTCAACTTCTTGTCTATCCGGGAAATAATATCGTCGTCGCTGGCCGGATAGTTATTCCGCAAACTTTGCAAATATTGACGGGCTTGGAAAGTCTCGCCCCGTTTTTCATAAATGTCGGCCATGAGCAAGAATGCCCGAGCCAACCAATAATTGTGGGGAGTACCTTTGTCGATAAAAGTATTCAGCGTCTTTTCGGCCGTATCGATCGCTTTGTTGTCGAATTGATATTGAGCCAATAAATAGGCACTTTGCGCCCCGTAAATCGAACGGGTATCTTTCGAAAGCTCCCGCCAGTCATCGGCCGCATTTTCTCCCTTTCCCGTATGGGAATAGGCATCGGCACGAGCAAATAAAATCTCTTGACGCAAATCGGGAGAAAGTTTGCTTTCGCTCAACAACTTGTCGGCAACCGTTACCACCTCGCCATATTGCCGCTTATTCCGGGCAATACGAAGCATACCCAACCGGGCGGCCTGTTTGTTCTCGCCGACAGTCGCTTTCTTCTCCAACTCCTTGAATCCGGCAAAAGCCTCGTCATAACGAGCTTTCAAATAAAGTATCTCGCACTTGCGGGCCAATGCTTCTTCGGCAAACTCGCCGTCGGGACTGTTCGTCACCACATAGTCGAACGCTGGAAGAGCTTTGTCGTAGTCTTCCGCTGCAAACGATGCTTTCCCGATATAGTAATTAGCCGGAATCAAAAACGCGCCCGACGGATAATTTCGTACATACTTCTCCAACGAAGCGATACCTTTCCCCGTCATATAAGTGCGCTCGGCTGCCATATACGACAAAGAATCCAATTCGCTCACAGGAGCCTGCTCCGACCGTCCTACGCTGTTCAGATAGTTAGCATAGGCATCGACTGCATCTTTCTCTACATATACCGATTTGAGGTCGGCGACCGCTATGCGAGCCTCCTCGCTGGTCGGATAACGCTCTATCACTTGCTGGTAAGCAGCCACCGATTCGTCTGTCTGCCCGTTATTGAAATAGACCATACCCAACTGCAAACCTCCCTTGCGGGCAATCGCGCTCTGGGGATAATCGGCGATTAACTGTTTGTAACATACGATAGCATCGTTATTCCTATTCAATATCGTATAAGCCTGTCCCTTTTCGAACCATGCGTTCGCCAGATACCCCGAACGGGGATAATCTACAATCAATTTGTCCAACAACTCTATTTTGCGTTCGTGATTCCTCTGCAATCCCGCCATGAAAGCTTTTTGAAAAAGGGCATAATCTCCGTTCGCGACATCGGTCTCTTGGGCCCGGGCATAATACTGCTCGGCATCGGCGAACCGACGGGCGTAATAATAGCAATCGCCTATCCGGGAATAGGCATCGGCAAGCATGCTTCGATTTCCTCCGGTCTGTACAGAGACATACCGGGAAAAACCGTCGAGGGCTTGCGAGAAGTTATGCTGTTTGAATTGACAGTAGGCCCAATCGTACCAAGCCAGCGAATACATTTCGCTCCGCTTGTCCTTGCTGGAAGAAAGATATGCCGAATAATTCCGGGCAGCGATGTCGTATTGTTCCCGACGATATTGGCACTCGGCGAGCCAAAACGCAGCCTTACCCCGTATATCGGTATCATAGTTTCCCACAGCGATCGCCCGGCTAAACAAACTTTCGGCATCGGCGATACGGGCATTGGTGAAAGCCTCCGTCCCCAACTGGAAAAGAATGCGCTGCTTGGCGGCGAGTATTTTCCCGTCGGGCTTCCGTATTTTATCGATAGACGCCAGTGCCGACCGATAATTACGGGTCGTCATGTAAACTTCTACCAAATAGTCGTTAATCTTGTCGGCATAGCGAGAACCGGGAAACTCGTTCAAGAAACGTTCGAACACACCCACCGAGTTATCGAAAGGCGAAGCCGTGCGATCATACAGGCAGAGCGCATAGTTGTAAAGCGCCGTTTCCCGAACCTGACGGTCGTAATTCCCTTGTGAAGCCATCTCGAACGCCATGCGGGCATTATTTTTATCTCCCGCTCGCAAATAGGCTTGCCCGATATAAAGATAAGCATTTTGAGAAAGAGCATCGTCCACGCCGGTCACACGCCCCAAATAATCGATCGTCTCGCTATCTTCTCCCCGGCGATAGGCCATGACACCCATGACATAAAGAGAAGAGCGTTCGGGTTTGCGACATCGTTGCAAATACCTTTCCAAATATTCCGTCGCCGCTTTATCGTCACCTTCTTGATAAGCGCTTTCGCCGAGCAACCGAAGAAGTTCGGTGTATAAGTCGGCATCGGAAGACGGACGGGACAACAACGCTTTACCCTCGGACAATACCTGTGCGAAACGTTTTTGCCCGAAATAAATCTGCAACATGTGCAGCCGTGCGGCATATCCGAAACTCCTGTCGTCCGCCACTTTCGAAAATCCGCTTAAAGCGGCTCTATCGTCTCCCTCGTTCATCTGTATATACGAAAGGTAGAACGTGGCTCCTGTCCGAAATCTCTCTTTCCCGATTAGAAGCTGAAACAGCGGTTTCGCCGCATCGGGATTACCGGTCTTCAACAAAGAACATGCCGTGCGATATCCCCACCGGTCCTCCTCGTCGCCGGTCAACAGACTCACATTTACCGTCTGATAGGTTTTCAAGGCTTTTGCATAATCTTGACTGTCGTAATAATAATCGGCCAATGCCAACCGAGCCTGCAAAGTATGTTTAGAATCCGGATAATTTCGCAAAAAATCCGTTAACCGCCGTACAGCCTGCGGCGAATAATTGCGGGCTTCCGAAAGAGCGATATACCAGTCGGCCGTTTCCCGCTGCTCAGGCGACAAATCGCCTTCACAAGCCTCTTTCATCACATCGGCACAACCCGCATAGTTCTTCTCTTGAAAGAGAAAGATTCCCCTATCTATCAAAGCCCTGTCATCGTTATAAGCCGGGATTCCCGGCTTAGCGGCCAAAAGCTGTCCGGTGCATACGATTCCACAAAGTATAACTATCGCCCGTTTCATGAACATCTTTATTTTGTATTAAGTTCCGAACTATCCACCCATTTAAATAATTTATCCGACGGTCGTATCTTCTCATCGATACGCATCGAGAACCGCTCGCCTTTTACCGTCTTTTGTACCGGTTTCAAATCGACTCGTATCTCTTCCACCTTGCGGAAAAGCGCACCGGTCGTCGGGCCGGTGACGAGTATCTCGTCTCCCACGCTCAACGAACCGCTCTCCATGAGAAATTCGGCCACACCGAGGTTGGAAAAATACTTCACGCCCTTGCCTATATATATCTTTCGTTTCGTGGCTCCCGAGCCATAATTGTGAGTCCATTCGCCCAAGCGCTGACCCAAATAATATCCGTTCCAAAACCCTCGATTAAAGACGGTAGCGAGCCGCTCGTCCCACTGTGCGATCTTCTCGTCGGTAAAGTCGTCGTTCAAATAAGACTCGATGGCCTCGTTGTAACACGAAACGACCGTACGCACATATTCCGGTCCCCTTGCGCGACCCTCGATTTTAAATACCCGCACCCCCGAATCGATCAGTTTGTTCAGGAAATGTATCGTTTTCAAGTCCTTCGGCGACATGATGTAAGCGTTGTCCACTTCCAACTCGTTACCGGTCTCCTTGTCTTTCACTTCGTATGAACGACGACAAATCTGCATACAAGCCCCCCGATTCGCCGAAGCATTCATTTCGTGAAGGCTCAAATAACATTTGCCGGACACAGCCATGCACAATGCCCCGTGACAGAACATCTCTATACGTACCGGTTCTCCGCCCGGCCCCACGATACGATCCCGCAAAATGGCTTCGTGAATACGGGCTACCTGCTCCATATTCAACTCCCGGGCCAGCACCACCACATCGGCAAAACGGGCATAGAATCGCAACGCCTCGGTATTGGAAATATTCAGCTGGGTCGATAAATGCACCTCTACCCCTATCTCGCGGGCATAGGTCATAGCCGCCACATCGCTGGCGATAATAGCCGAGAGCCCGGCCTCCTTCGCCGCATCGATAATACGATGTAACAGAGGTATATCTTCGTCGTAGATAACGGTATTGACCGTCAGATAACTCTTTATGTGATGCTCGTTACAAATACGCACAATCTCGTGTAAATCGTCTATCGTAAAATTATTCGACGAACGGGCTCGCATATTCAGCCCCTCGATACCGAAATATACCGAATCGGCCCCTCCCTGTATGGCCGCCGTCAAAGAATCGTACGAACCCACCGGCGCCATAATTTCAAAATCGCTTCTCTTCATCATAAACAAACCGTTCTATTTCCCGGTGATTATTTTTCGTATTTCGTTTAGTTTATTCAATGCTTCTACCGGTGTAAGGTTATTGATATCGACCTGTAAAATTTCGTCCCGAACCTGTGAAAGCACAGGATCGTCCAGTTGGAAAAAACTCAACTGCATGCCACCTCTCGACGAAGCGATTTCGGCGGTAGGCTTGGCGATACCGTTCTGGCGGTTCTCCGACTCCAACTGTTTCAATATCTGGTTGGCCCGCTTGACGATGCTCTGGGGCATACCGGCCAGCTTCGCCACATGGATACCGAAACTGTGCTCGCTACCGCCACGTACCAATTTCCGCAAGAATATCACCTTGTTGTCGACCTCTTTTACCGAAACGTTATAATTGACAATGCGTTTATATGTACGCTCCATTTCGTTCAACTCGTGATAATGGGTAGCGAACAACGTTTTGGCTCGGGCTTTGGGGTGCTCGTGTATATGCTCGACAATAGCCCACGCGATAGATATACCGTCGTAAGTACTCGTTCCCCGCCCCAGCTCGTCGAACAGAACCAAACTCCGCTCCGACAGATTGTTGAGAATATCGGCGGCCTCGGTCATCTCGACCATAAAGGTAGATTCGCCGAGCGAGATATTGTCCGATGCCCCCACACGAGTGAAAATCTTGTCCACAATCCCTATCTTAGCGGCCTCGGACGGAACGAAACTTCCTATCTGAGCCATCAGAACAATCAAAGCGGTCTGGCGCAACAACGCCGATTTACCGGCCATGTTGGGTCCCGTTATCATCATGATTTGCTGCTTGTCGTTGTCGAGCTCGACACTGTTGCTGATGTAGGGTTCGCCCGGCGGCAACTGTTTCTCGATAACCGGGTGACGTCCTTCCTTGATGTCGATAACCAGCGAATCGTTTACTTCGGGACGAATATACCGGTTTTCCACGGCCGACTTCACGAACGACAACAGGCAGTCGAGCCGCGCAATGAGATTGGAATCGAGTTGTATGGCAGGAATATACTCCGTCAATGCAAGAATCAAATCATTGAACAACTGCGTTTCCAATGAAAGAATCTTCTCTTCCGCCCCCAAAATCTTCTCCTCGTATTCTTTCAACTCTTGGGTGATATAACGCTCTGCGCTCACCAACGTCTGCTTTCTGATCCAATCGGAAGGAACCTTGTCCTTGTGAGTATTGCGCACTTCGATGTAATACCCGAATACGTTGTTATACCCGATTTTCAAGCTGGGAATACCCGTTTTCTCGCTCTCGCGCTGCTGCACATGCAACAAATAGTCTTTCCCCGAATAGGAAATCTCTCGCAACTCGTCGAGTTCGTCGTTCACACCCTTGCGGATAATTCCTCCCCGATTCACCAAATTGGGCGCATCGGGATTAATTTCATGTTCGATTCGGTCCCTGATGATCGTACAGCAATTCAGTTGCTCCCCGATACGTTGCAATACAGGTTCATCGCTCTGCTCGCAAACAGCCTTGATAGGCTCTATCGCCGACAATGCCACTTTCAACTGAACCACCTCGCGAGGCGAAATACGCCCCACCGCTACTTTCGAAATGAGGCGTTCCATATCGCCTATCGTATCGAGTTGCGGATCGATAACCTCCCTAACTTCGGGGTGGCGGAAAAAGAATTCCACTCCGTTCAACCGATCCTCGATAGGCTTCACATCTTTCAACGGAAAGACAACCCACCGTTTGAGCATACGTGCCCCCATCGGGGTGACAGTCCGGTCTATCACGTCGAGCAGGCTCTTTCCCCCTTCGTTCATCGGAGAAAGCAATTCGAGACTCCGCACCGTGAATTTATCCAATCGCACATATCGCTCCTCCTCGATACGAGACAGCGATGTAATGTGCGAAATCTGCGTATGCTGTGTAATATCCAAATAATGAAGCAGAGACCCCGCGGCGATAATGGCGTTGGGCATATTGTGAATTCCGAAACCTTTGAGGTTTTTCGTCTCGAAGTGACGCAATAAGCGATCCGAAGCGGCATCCTCGGTATAAACCCAATCGTCCAACTCGAAAGTAAAAAAACGGGAACCGAAATGCTCCTCGAACAATTTCCGTTTCGTGCGTTCGAACAGCACCTCTTTCGGAGAGAAATTGCCCAACAGCTTGTCCACATAGTCGAAATCTCCCTCGGCGGTCAAGAATTCACCCGTCGATATATCGAGAAAAGCCACACCCACTTTGTTACCTTTCCCGAAATGAACACCCGCCAAGAAATTATTCTCTCGGTGATCGAGAATATTGTCGTTAATCGACACGCCCGGTGTCACCAATTCCGTAATGCCGCGCTTGACCAATTTTTTTGTCAGTTTCGGGTCTTCCAGCTGTTCGCAAATAGCTACCCGTTTTCCGGCACGCACCAATTTGGGAAGGTAAGTATCGAGAGCATGATGGGGAAAACCGGCCAACTCCACATACTGGGCGGCTCCATTTGCCCGGCGAGTCAATGTAATCCCCAATATTTCCGATGCCACCAAAGCATCGTCCGAAAACGTTTCATAAAAGTCTCCCACCCTGAAAAGCAATATCGCATCGGGATGCTTGGCTTTCATCTCGATATACTGTTTCATCAGCGGAGTTTCGACAATTTCCTTGGCCACGATATATTTCTTTTATATTCGTATGAATAATCCCGTTTAAGAGAAACAAAGATAACATTTTCGACCGGAATTGTGAAATTAAAAAAATGTAAGAAACTGTTTTTATTTTTTTCTACTCCTCACTTCATCGCTGCCACTCCCCCATTCCCCACTCTCCCCTGTGTTTCGAAAAACAAAAAGTCAGCTCTTAAAAACGACGAGTAAGATTTATGCTTCTCTATTGAAACAGCTCTCTCCCTCCTCCCGCCAGACCTTGTAACATTCGAAACATTTCGCTCCTCCCCTTGCCGTGTCCCGTAGCACTACGGGTTGTTTTACAACGCAAAATATAGGAGAGGTGGCACGTAGGGACGGAGGGGTTAAAGAAATACCAGCAGTAAAAGCAACAGAGACAAGACTTCTCCCCCCCGCTCATCGTAGATGAGATGGGACGAGTTCACCACCGACAAACTATACTTTCAGGAAAATATTTTTCCGATACAGAAAATAGAGGAAGAACCAGCAACAAGCGACATATCCTGCACGAAGGACGACCGCACCGGCAGGCTCACCGGCACATTCTCCCACCCATTGGGATATACCTCCGAACAAAAACTTATTCATGTGAGAAAATCCTACCACCTGCTGCGCCAGATAAATCGTTATCGAATTTAGTCCTATCACTCGGAAAAAGAGAGTCCACGATTTCCACCCTTTCACATCGACGATATAATAGAACAAAGCGAACAACAAGAACGAAAGTCCTCCCACGAAACAGGTAAACGAACTGCTCCAAAGCATTTTGTTAATCGGGAATACGGTATTCCAAACCAGCCCTATGGCGACCAACACAACCCCGATTCCCGACAAAAGCAAACTCTTTCTCTCTCCGCTTCCCAAGCGGGTGGAACGGACGATTTCCCCCGCATAAATTCCCAATAATGCCGAGACTATCGCCGGAAGCGTGCTCAGTAAACCCTCCGGGTCGAAATTACCGTATATCAATTTCCCCGGCAAACAATGCCGATCGATATATCCGACCAGATTCCCTTCGATAGAAAGAGGGGAAGCCCCCGCAGCATCGGGAGCCGGCACAAAAGCCAACAGCAACCAATAACCCACCAAGATAAAGACAATCAAACCATATTGTACCGACTTTTTCAAACTCATGTAAATGAAAGCCCCGAGCATCCACGCCAGCCCGATACGCCCCAAAACGCTTGCCAAACGCACATCGGGGAAATTCAACTGTAAGAATCCGTTATACAAGAATCCCAGCAAAACGAGGGTGACACCCCGGCGGAAAACCCTCAGGTAAATATGTTTGTCGCTCGATCCGCTCCCCCTTTGCTTGGCCAATGAAAACGGGAAAGATATACCTGCGATAAACAAGAACAAGGGGAATATCATATCGTGTTGGGTAAACCCGTCCCACGGGACGTGCCGCATGTGCCCCGCTATGACATCGCCCACCGCCGTCGGGTGCAAGGCATTCAAGGCGACTACCAACGGGGCGAAACCCATAATAAAAAGCATATCGAATCCCCGAAGGGTATCCAATGACAACAGACGTGTGTTTTTCTTTGTTTCTTTCTTTGTTTCCATATCCGAATTTTGTTTTTCTGTATAGTATACAAGCAACTCGGCTCGTTTATCCAATGATGCGTTATACTCCCTAATCCGCACCCGCAGCGATCCCGATCGAATGTATGTCTCTGCCTATTTCGACAACAGCTTTTTTATCCGTTCCACATCGTCTTCCCGTTCCGGTGGAATAATTCCCCGTCGATAGAAATCTTCGAAATCCGAGAGAAAGTCCTCTTTTAGCTCTTCCTTGTATCGCAGGTATATCTCTTCCGCCTCGGCATATCGACCTTGAAGAAGAAGGGATGCCGCAAGATTTGTATAAATAGCATGATGAGTAAAATCATATTTTGATCCCTCACGGGCATACCGTTCAGCTTCTTCAAAATTGCCCTGAGCGAGAAATAAGAATGAAAGGTTATTGCACGCTCGTACTAAATACGGCTCGTACACTTGTGGATTCACTGCCGTAAGCCGTTGATAAACCTCCAAGGCAGAGAGATACATCTTCTCGCTTTCCTTGTAACGTTGGGTATTGTTATACAAAACGCCTAAGTTATTTTGAGTACCGGCCAAGCCCGGCTCGTAGGCATATGGACTAATAGCTGCAAGTCGCTGGCAAATGTCTAAATTTTCTCGATAACGAACTTCCGCCAAATCGTATCGTTTGTTTGTCTGTAAAAAATGACCATACTCAAACAAACTTTTTGCCAACTCTTCCTCCGAAAGGTTGGCACGGATCAGCTCGATACCCTGCTCATAGGCATGGCAAGCCAATTCGAAGCGACGAGGCTCTGCATAGTCTGTCATCAAAGCCTTTGCCCGCAAAACATACTCCTCGGCCAACGATCGTGTCTTTTGAAGTCCCGCCTCGATAAGCGACCGACCGGAATCGACCAGTAGTTTCCCTTGCTCTATCTCCTTGCGGGCCTGAGCGGCATCGGCGGCAATATCTTTTTCATTCAAAATCTCCACGACCCCTTTGCTGTTCCCTCGCTCGAACATCTCTATCGCCAACCGTTTGCGCTCGCTCACCGGCGTTCCGCTCCCGATCAGCTTGTTGATGGATAGAGCAAGATCGAACAGCCGGCTCTCCAATCGGTTGAGACTTTCCCGTTTCTTGTATAGTTCCGCCTGTTTCTCGTCAATCATCGGTTGGAGCTCGGCGACACCGGTCGCTCTCAGTCGGGCGATCTCTGTATTCAATCGGGCGATGGACTCTTTCAACGAAAGGTATTCCGGATTCTCGGCGGCAAAAGAGAGATTGTCCAGTTCGGCTATCTTGTGGCCGTAAAGCGAAACGACTCCGTTCTCTATCTTAAAGTGGTTACCCTCGGTTACGGAAGCGTTGCCCGATACCGATGGAATGATCCGCTCCAACTGCATGACAAAATGCAACTTCATGGCATCGTCGGTAGCATAGTTGCACCAATAATGCCCCACCCGATCGAACAAATCTTCCTTGAATCGTTTCAATGCCTCGTCCTCCATTTCACCTTCTATCAAGGCACGAATATAGACAAATGTCTTGGGGTGACTCTGACTCTTCACATATTCGTCTAAGGCTTGATTGAACTCCTCTATGGTGTATTCTCCCGCTTTGCGATGAAACATACAGATACAAATATCGCTGGCACGTACTATGCGGTTGTAGTCGTCCTGAGTACGGCTTCCGGTGCAAAATGCCGAAAAATCTTCCCAACGTCTGCACCTTATGCGATACCCCCGAGGCTCGAAAATTTCGTCCAAAGAAGCCACCAATGAATGGAAGCTGTTACGGTCGTTTTTCAACTCGTCGCTGGATGCCAAAAATACGGTTATGTTCTTCATATCGTTATATCTGAGTTTCACTATACTTTAATATAGGTCTGCAAGACAAACAATTTCTACCTATCTCCCCAATTCTCCCGGTCGAGATTTCGGTAATTCACCGCTTCGTTGATGTGTTGCACCTGTACCCCTTCGCTACCTTCCAAGTCGGCAATGGTACGTGCTACTTTCAAAATACGGTCGTAGGCCCGTGCCGACAGGTGGAAACGGTTCATCGCATCTTTCAGCCGTTTCAATCCCGCCTCATCGGGGACAGCGAATTGGTTCAGCAGCCGGGGAGTCATTTGGGCATTGCAATAGATGCCGGGATAGTCGGCAAAGCGTGCGGCTTGAATTTCTCTTGCGGCAATGACTCGTCGACGAATCGACTCGCTCGACTCCGCCGGACGGGTGTCGGAGATTTTCTCGAACGGGACGGGAACGATCTCCACTTGTATGTCTATGCGGTCGAGCAGAGGGCCCGAAATTTTTCCCAAATAACGTTGTATCGTTCCCGGGCTGCATATACACTCTTTCTCCGGGTGGTTATAATATCCGCAAGGACAAGGATTCATCGAAGCGACCAACATCACCCCGGCGGGATATTCTATCGAGTATTTCGCACGTGCTATCGTTATCTTGCGGTCTTCGAGCGGTTGACGCATCACTTCGAGGACTTGACGTGAAAACTCGGGCAACTCGTCGAGAAAAAGCACCCCGTTGTGTGCCAATGAAATTTCACCCGGCTGGGGAAAAGTCCCGCCGCCCACCAACGCTACCGGCGATATGGTATGATGTGGCGCCCGGAACGGCCGTTGCGACAACAGCGAACTACCCCTCTCCATGCGTCCGGCAACCGAATGTATCTTGGTCGTTTCGAGTGCTTCCTGCAATGTGAGAGGCGGTAGTATAGAAGGCAACCGCTTCGCCATCATCGATTTTCCGGCGCCCGGAGGCCCTATGAGTATGATGTTATGTCCGCCGGCCGCTGCTACTTCAAAAGCCCTCTTGACACTCTCCTGACCTTTGACATCGCTGAAATCCAAATCGAAATGGGTATATTCCCTGAAAAATTCCGCACGAGTATCGATTACCGTCGGTTCCAGCTCGATCTCCCCGTTCAGGAAACGAATCACCTCGGTGATATTCTCTACGCCATACACATCGAGATGATTGACTACCGCAGCCTCGCGAACATTGGCTTTGGGAATAATCAACCCCTTAAAGCCCTCCTCCCTTGCCTTGATAGCTATGGGCAACGCCCCCTTGATAGGAAGAATGGAGCCGTCGAGAGACAACTCCCCCATCAACATATACTCGCTCAATTTACCTTTTTCT
>ERZ772991.2335-NODE-2335-length-13427-cov-7.299058_pt1 | contig 13427 bp, 11 predicted proteins | sample MGYA00511128_ERZ772991 | MGnify/ENA primary metagenome ERZ772991 (study PRJEB29015, sample SAMEA2737655) | human gut metagenome | biome: human gut; feature: human-associated habitat; material: faeces | place: China | collected 2012 ... | reverse complement strand
TGTATCATACGGCATTTTCAGTTCAGAAAATGCCTGCCTGTGAACAGTAACAAAAATATAACAACACATCCAGCTTTCTATACTGGCACTTCATGTAAAACAAGCTACAAGACTCGTTTTACATGTTATGCTATACTAAAAGTGTCTTATGCCAGTAAGCGTTCGACCAGTTTCACACATTCCGCTGCATCTTTCGAATAGCCATCTGCTCCGATCTCATCCGAAAAACTCTCCGTGATCGCCGCTCCTCCAATTACAATCTTCGCCGTACAGCCTTTTTCTTTTGCCAGCTCCACAACGTCTTTCATCCGCATCATTGTGGTCGTCATCAGTGCGGAAAGTCCGATCACCTTCGCACCTTCATTCATTGCGGTATCCACGATCACATCTGCCGGAACATCCTTGCCAAGGTCGATCACATGATAACCGTAATTCTTCAACATCAGAACAACAAGATTTTTTCCGATATCATGGATATCGCCCTCAACTGTCGCAACAACGATCGTAGCCATTGCCTCTGTATTACTGCGCTCTAACATCGGCTCTAAGTACTCGATTGCAAGTTTCATCGTATTAGCGGAAGAAATCAGCTGTGGCAGGAAATATTTCTTTTTATCAAATAATTCTCCTACTTCATTGATCGCAGCGATCAGATGCTCATTGATAATCTCATCCGGTTTGGCTCCGCCATCCAGCATCTTTTTTACTTCTTCTAATACATGTTCTTTGTTTCCCTTTAAAACTGCCTGAAATACGCCGCTTCCCGTACTCTCTTTCCTGGTTTCGCCGCCAGCCGCAGATGTACCTGCAGGTGTTTTCTGAACCATGACACGTTCCATACCGGCATATTTTTCTGACAGGAAATTCATACGCTCAATATAACGGATGTCGCTTTCTTTCTTATTCAACAGCATATCCGACGCAAATGCGGCATTCATCAGAAGTTCCTGTGACGGATTTGCAATCGCCATCGTAAGACCATTTGCGATCGCCATTGTAAGAAAAGCCGTATTGACGTAAGTACGTTCCGGCAGTCCGAATGAAATATTAGAAAGTCCACATGCTGTCGGCAGTTCCAGTTCATTTTTGCAATAGGAAAATGTCTCAAAACACTCTAACGCTGCATTCGGATTTGCTCCGATCGTGGCAACCAGTCCATCCACAATGATATCTTCTTTTGCCATGCCGATCCTCACCGCCTCATCCATGATCGTGCGGATAATGCCATGTTTCTCAGCAGAATCTTTTGGCAGTCCCTCATCCGAGAGGGGAAGCAGGATAAACATTGCCCCGTACTTCTTTGCAATCGGAAGCAGTTTTTCAAACTTTTCTTTTTCCAGTGAAATCGAATTGATGAGTGCACGTCCCGGATAGATGCGGAGCGCGGCCTCAATAATATCCACATGGCTGGAATCAATGCAAAGCGGACAATCCACCGTCGAAGTCACTTCGTAAATGGTACGCAGCATCATCTCTTTTTCATCAATACCGTTCATACCCATATTGATGTCAAGGATCGATGCTCCATTTTCCTCCTGTTCTAATGCCATGGTACGGACAAGATTTAAGGAACCCTCTTTTAACTCTGCCTGCAGCTTTTTCTTTCCGGTCGGGTTAATACGTTCTCCAATGACCATAAAACGTCCATCAAGCGTGATCTCTACAGACTTACGCTCTGAAGTCAGCATTCTTCTCTTCGTCTGAAGCGGTGCTTTGACCGGGATACCTTTTACTGCCTCCTTTAAAGCACGGATGTGCTCCGGTGTTGTTCCACAGCATCCTCCAATGATGGCAGCACCCTCTTCGACCAGTTTTTTCCCGACTTCGGCAAATTCTTCCGGCTCTACATTAAAGACGGTCTGACCATCGATCAGCTCCGGCATTCCGGCATTTGGTTTTGCGAGAAGTGGTATCGCTGCATACTCTGCCATCTTCGCGATCGGCTCTAACATTGCCTCCGGTCCGGTCGAACAGTTCATTCCGACCGCATCCGCACCAAGGCTCTGCATCACAACAACCGCTGTCACCGGATCTGTTCCATACAGTGTTCTTCCGTCTTCATTATAAGTCAATGAAACCATGACTGGCAGGTCACATACTTCACGGATTGCCAGCACAGCCGCACGGCATTCCTGCAGGCTCATCATCGTTTCAACCACAAAAAGATCTGCTCCGGCCTCCGCAATAATTTTCGCCTGCTCTTTATAAACATCCACCAGATCCTCAAACATCAGATCTCCCAACGGATAAAGCTGTTCTCCTGTCATGGTAAGATCTCCGGCAACCAGCGCATTTGTACCCTTTGCAGCCTCTTTTGAGAGTGCGACAAGCTTGCGGTTCATCTCCTCTAAATGATCTTCCAAACCATATTCTTTTAATTTTATTCTGCTCGCGGTAAAGGTCGGCGCAAATAAAATATCGGTTCCGGCCTCTACATACTGTTTCTGCAGATCGATCAACACTTCTGAATTTTCCAGGATCCACTGCTCCGGACATACTCCGACCGGCATTCCTGCCTTCTGTAAATTCGTTCCTGTAGCACCATCAAGCAGTACCGGACCATTTTTTACCAGCTCCCTAAACGCTTCTCTTGTCATTGCTGCCAGTTCCTTTCCTTTTCACGTCATTTTTATCTTGTGTAATCTGCAGTCTTTTTTATCATCCAGCGGCTTTCCGTCATATCACTTTTCTAAAGAATCGTACCGCCTCCGGCAACATATTCTCCATCATATAATACGACTGCCTGTCCGGGTGTCACCGCACGCACCGGCTCTAAAAATTCACAGTGTATCGTATCTTCTCCGGTTCTTGTCACCTTGCACATACTTCCGCTGTGGGAATAACGGATTTTTGCCTTCAAAAGCATCTCATCCTGAATATCCGGGATCGACATAAAATTAATATGATCTGCATCCAGTTCATAAGTAAATACATCTCTGTTCTCACCAAGTACGACCTCATTTGTCTCCGGCCGTATCTCCGTGACAAATACCGGATGCCCGAATGCAATACCCAGTCCCTTTCTCTGTCCGATCGTATAATGCGTAATCCCTTTATGTTTTCCGACTACAGTTCCGTCTGTCAGAACAAAATTTCCCGGAGGTGGTACCTGATCGCCGCATTCCCGGTCAATAAATCCGGCATAATCATTGTCAGAGATAAAGCAGATCTCCTGACTGTCTTTTTTATGTGCAACCATAAGACCGATCTCCTCTGCAATCTTACGGATCTCATCTTTATGATAGGCACCGACCGGCATCAATGTGTGTGACAACTGTTCCTGTGTCAGATTGTAAAGTGCATACGTCTGATCTTTGGCTGCTGTCACGGAATTTTTAATTGCATATCTTCCATTGGAAAGCTGCTCGATCCTCGCATAGTGCCCGGTTGCAATATAATCCGCACCAATCGCAAGACTCCGATTTAACAATGCTTCCCATTTTACATAACGGTTGCATGCAATACACGGATTTGGCGTCCTGCCTTTTAAATATTCCGCAGTAAAATAATCCATGACATTTTTCTTAAATTCCTGTTTGAAATTCATGACGTAATAAGGAATTCCAAGACGGTCTGCCACTCTTCTGGCATCATCCACTGCCGAAAGGCCACAGCATCCGCCACTCTCCTCCTGCACAAATTCATCCTCATCCTGCCAGATCTGCATGGTCACACCGATCACATCATATCCCTGTTCCTTCAAAAGATATGCTGCCACAGAGGAATCCACACCGCCTGACATACCGACTACTACTTTCTTTGCTGCCATTCTTTTCTCCATTTCATCTATCTCAAATATTTTCTATTCTGCCAGATGTCAACATCCATTTTTACACTATCTATTATTTGACCATACATCGCCCCATTGTGCAATCTTTTTTTCCGGTGCGCTGATTATTTTTTTGCAAAATTTATGAGAAACCCAATCCGAGTTTCTCATAAATGATTGTTGTGATATAATCCTTCCACCGTCCGGATCACATCATACCAGTATGACCGCTGCTGTCCGCTTTCAAAATGTATGAAAAACAGCAACATATTTTTCTGCAGCTCTGCGATCAGATCGTAGAGTTATAAAGTTCGCCTGTTCTGTAATTATAGGTATAAGAACCTGATTTCTGATAGGTATTCGCCTTTGCGGCCTCACTCTTTGCATAAGACTCTGCACGGCCTGCCTGTCGTTTCACTTCTGTTCCATAGTAGCTGTTGTCTGCAAACATTGCCTTTACCTTACTCATATCAGCCTTCTTAAACTTCTCTTCATCAATGGTAAGCTTGTTGTCTGCACCTATGGAAATACCGATATCAGAAAGTGATTTACGGTTTGCCTCTGTCACATTCACCATGCTGGCACCGGCTCTTAAAATACTCTTTGTATTGGAATTACCCACTTCATCGATCAGACTATTATAGCTGTCTGTAAAGTTTTTAACAGCTTTATAGATAGCATCCGTATCATAACCGGTTGTCTTGTTTCCATTTTCATCTGTCTTTGTCACTTCGTTAAACAAGGATTTATCCCCTGTTTCCTGAAGAGCTGCAACCGACTTCTCCACACTCTTCGCATCACTCTCAATCACAGCGAGTGTCCTGGTGCTGTCTTTGGATGTTGACGTTGAGGAAGATGTTGTATCGTCTGAATCACTGACCTGTCCACCTTTCCCATAATACGCATTTAACAATTTAAAATAGCTGCCCGATCTGATTGTTGCCCAGTCACTGTAATTGATTCCAAGTATATCACTTCCTGACATACTGTTCGAAAACAATGAATTCTTAGATGATGTAGTGTTTAGACCAGAAAACAAAACTCCCATTGAATATGAATTATAGCCAGAAATTGTTGCCATATATCTCACTCCTTTGAAATAATACAATAACCTGTTCGTTATGAATCAAACATCCCTGTTTTCTTTTATATCGTCATTTTAGGCCGTTCTCTTTATATTTTCAAGCATTTTCCACAGGTAAAACCGTCTTTTCAGGTGTATGGATAACCTAACCAATTTTTTTGTATTTTTTTCTGTTTTTTTGTTTTAAATTACTAAAAAATTGTTAATTTATTATTCACACTTTGTTCATATATGATTGATATACTAAATACAGTTAAAAAATACTTAGACAACTTGTTATAATATACTTGATAAATTTTTTTCATAATAGCCCGGGCGCCGAAAGGTGTCTGGGCACTCCTCATTTATGGGAACTTACAGGTTTTCGATCTGCCAGTCGATCGGCTCGATCCCATTTGCTTTTAAGAAATCATTTGCCTGACTGAAATGTCTGCATCCAAAAAAACCTCTGTATGCAGAAAGCGGGCTTGGATGTGGCGCTTTTAAAATCAGATGCTTCGGATTTGTCAGCATCGGTATCTTGCTCTGTGCCGGTCTTCCCCACAACATATATACGATTGGCCGGTCCTGTGCATTGACTGCCTGTATGATTGCATCCGTAAACTGCTCCCAGCCTCTTCCCTGATGGGAATTCGCCTGATGTGCACGGACAGTCAGCACCGTGTTTAAAAGCAGTACGCCCTGATCCGCCCATTTTTTTAAATATCCGTTGTTCGGAATATAGCATCCCAGATCATCCTGAAGCTCTTTGTAAATATTCTGCAGAGATGGCGGGATCTCCTTCTGTGATGGCAGTACGGAAAAGCTCAGACCATGTGCCTGATTCTCATTGTGATACGGATCCTGTCCTAAGATCAGTACTTTTACCTCGCTAAGTGGTGTAAAATGCATCGCATTGAAGATATCATCTGCCGGCGGATAAATGACCGCCCTGCTGTATTCTTCTTTTACAAATTGAAATAGTTCCCTGTAATATGGCTTTTTAAACTCTCCCTGAATTGCCGGGAGCCAGTCATTCATAATCATTGCCATGATATTTACCCTCTTATTATCTTCTGACAGAGACACCGCGTTCTGCCAGATAATCTTTCAGATCACAGATCTCAAGTTCTTTGTAATGGAATAAAGAAGCAGCAAGCGCTGCATCCGCTTTTCCCTCCGTCAGCGCATCGTAAAAATGCTCTTTCGTCCCCGCTCCACCGGAAGCGATCACCGGAATAGAAACATTTTCTGCGATCATACGGGTCAGTTCAAGATCATAACCTGCCTTGGTTCCATCACAATCCATACTGGTCAGAAGAATTTCTCCTGCGCCAAGCCGGTCCGCTTTCATTGCCCATTCCACAGCATCAATTCCGACATCAATACGTCCACCGTTCTTGTAAATATTCCAGCCCGAACCGTCTGCACGCTTTCTTGCATCGATCGCTACCACCACACACTGGCTGCCAAACTTATCTGCCGCCTCACTGATGAGTTCCGGACGGTTGATTGCAGAAGAATTAATCGATATCTTGTCCGCACCCTCACGGAGTAATGCCTTGAAATCATCCACAGTACGGATACCGCCGCCTACAGTAAATGGAATAAACACTTTTTCTGCCACTTTGCGCACCATATCCACGACCGTCTCTCTGGCATCTGAGGTTGCTGTGATATCGAGAAATACCAGTTCATCTGCCCCCGCCTTATCATAAGCCGCTGCGATCTCAACCGGATCTCCTGCATCCCTTAAATTTACGAAATTAACACCCTTTACCACACGTCCGTTATTCACATCCAGACACGGAATAATTCGTTTTGTAAACATTTTTATCCTCCTGTCTTAAATCCCGGCAAAATTTTCTAGTATCTTAAGTCCGACTGTACTGCTCTTTTCCGGGTGGAACTGACATGCAAAGATATTGTCCTGTTCCACGGAAGCATGAATATGTGTGCCATATTCCGTAGTTGCTTTCACAATTCTGTCATCTTTTGCTTTCAGATAATAAGAATGAACAAAATAAACATATGGATGCTCCGGCAATCCTGCAAAGAGCCTTCCATTATTCCATAGATCCAGTGAATTCCATCCGATATGCGGTATTTTTAATTCCTCTGTATCTGGTATACGCAGAATCTGCCCATCTAACAAATGCAGACCTTCCACTCCGCTGCTTTCCTCACTGCCCTCAAATAAAAGCTGCAGACCAAGGCAGATGCCAAGAAATGGCTTTTTCTCCTCCGCCACTTCCTGTATCACTTTATCCAGTTCATATTTTTTTAACTGGGTCATCGCCTCACCGAAAGAACCAACCCCCGGTAAGATCACCTTGTCTGCCTGACGGATTTCATGAAAATCCCTCGTTATCACGCATTCCTGATGTAAAAAGTCAAGTGCCTTTTGTACGCTTTTTAAATTGCCTGCATCATAGTCAATGATCGCTATCATTTTTATTCCTCACTAAGTCCTGCATCATCCAGTATCTGATAAATCTCTTTTGAATATGCAGTCCGATCCTTCATGTCATATACTTCAAGTGCTTTTTCCGTATCAATCTTAAATGCTTCTAATGCTTCCTCTGCCTTTGCCTGTATGTCTGAAATCTCTCCTTCACATCCAAGTTCTTTGGCATCACTGCTGTATTCTTCACATCTTCCGATCGTGCTGATCAGTGAATCCAGTGCCATATCATAAATTTTCTGGTTCACCAGATTCTGATATGCTCTGTACTGACCTGTTGTATATGCCAGAATACGGTATTTTCTGTAGGTATCCTGATCTTTCTCTTTCACTTCAAGACCTGCCACATCCTGAAATGCCTGCTCATAATCACCCTTTGCATATGCGTCTTCTGCATTTGAAAAGCTGCTTGAATAGCCGACCAGATTTGTTGCTAACACCACAAGAATAAGGAATGAAAATACCATTACAAAGATCAGAATTACCGGCACCTTCGGCAATGGAGGAGTCAGATCCGGTTCCTTTGGCGGCTTTGGCTTCTTTTCTTTCTTTGGCTTTGGTTTCTTTTCTTTCTTTGGCTTCTTTTCTTTTTTCTTTTTCTCTTTTTTCTTCTTTTTCTCTTCTTTCGGATCCGGCTTTTCTTCTTCCTTCGGTGCATCCGATATATCCGGAATATCTCCCAGTTCCTGCAATATCTGCATATTTGGATCTGACAAATCAATGTCACCCGCATTTTCTCCTGTTAGCGGTTCTTTTTGAGATGAGACAGAATCACCTTTTTCATCCTCATCGTCTTCTCCAAAAAGAATGCGTGATAATTTTTTTAGAAAACCTTCTTTTTTCGGAGTTTCTTCTATGCCATCCGGAGTAATTTCGGTTTCTTCTGCCTCACTGTCTCCAAACATATCAGCCCCGCCAAGGTCTCCAAAATCATCCAGTCCTGTGCTGCCTGCATCATCCATACCAAAAGTATCACTTCCGGCATCATCTGACGCCTGTGCCGGTTCTGCTGTATCTTCAGACTGTTCATCCGGCTCTTTTTCCATCGTCTGTGCCTGTGACAAATCTTCTGTTTTTGTCACATCATCGATACCCGGGATATCTCCAAGCGTATCCATCAGGAAATCATCATCATTATTATTATGATCTGCTCCATCCACAATCTGATCTAAACTGTTAAAGAAATCATCCGTTTTTTCCTCTTCCGGTGACGACTTCTCATTTTGCAATTCTTTTTCAAACTGTTCTAAAAAATTATCTTCCGCTTCTTTGGAAAGTAAATCATTTTCCATATCATTCATAATATCTTCCTCTGTCTGCATCGTTTCACTCCCGGTTTTTTTCTTTGTATCCAAATCTTTTTCAGATATGGAATTTAACAGTCCATCCAGATAATCTTCTGTCCCGCTCATCCGATACCTCCGTCAAGCCTATAACTTAATTTGGGGATGTGACAATACATCACATCCCCCTCTTCGCTTCAACCTAATCAATGCTTTTATCAATTAAATTGTCAATAGCCTCTACAAGATTGCCGATTTCAGGTTTTGTCAACTGAGCATCTGCCCCTAACTGTTTGCCTTTAATTCTCATTTCCTCATTGACCAAAGATGAGAAAATAATGAGCGGTATCTTCTTCATATTATCATTTGTCTTAACCAGTTTGGTCAGTCTGTGTCCATCCATCATCGGCATCTCGATATCCGTGATAATACAGTGAACCTTGTCACGCACATTGCCTGCTTTTTCAAATTCAGTAAGTTTGTCCCATGCTTCCTGACCGTTCATTGTCACAATCAGATTGGTGTATCCTGCCTTCTTCAGACAATCTGTGATCAGGCGGCTAAGAAGCGGTGAATCCTCAGCGATCAGGATCGGAGAGTCACAACGTTCACGGCTTACCATATTATCAACATCTGATACCTTAAGTCCTGTCTCCGGGCTGATATCGGATACAATCTTCTCAAAATCAAGGATGATGATCAGCTTGTCATCCATCTTAATGACACCTGTGGATGCACTGTTATTCTCCGTATTGATCGTTGAATCCGGTTTGATGATGGATTCCCATGATACACGATGGATACCAATCACGGCATCTACATGAAACGCAATATTTAATTTGTTAAAGTTCGTGATGATAAAAAGTCCTTTGTTTTCTCCGTCCTCCGGCATTCCCAGGCATCTTTTCAGATTAACAACAGTAATCATCGTATCACGCGGCATAAAAATACCTTCCACACTTGGATGAGAATTTGGTACTGGTGTAACCGGCTGATACGTCAATATCTCTCTGATCTTTGCAACATTGATTCCATAATGATTATTTCCTAATGTAAATTCCAGGACCTCCAGTTCATTTGTTCCTGACTCTAAAAGTATATTTGTATCCATTCCTGTCTCTCCTCCCGCGTATCATCTGCTACGCAATTCGTCTCTTTTTCCATTGCATAAATACTGCATTTATTATAGCACATTACTAATATCATTACAAAGTAATTTGATAATTTGTACCGCTGATATTTACAAACAGATCCAGACTGTCCACACTGGTCACACTGTCCGGCACCTGAAACAATAAGATAGTATTTTCTGTTACTCCAGCCGGGACTGTTTCCTGATACAGTGCAAAATCAGATGGAAGTATTGTATTTTCTTCCTCTGCTTTTTCCTGACCATTGACCATAACAGAGAACTTCGGTGTCTTTGCAAAGTTATCTATCGCTATTTCATCCGCTCCGGAATTTGTAATATCAATACCGACAATCACAAATGTCTTGCCCTGCTCTGCATCCAGCGAATAATAACCGCCCTCCATATAATTTGCTGCAATTTCTGCTCCGGTATATGTGACCGACAGATTTTCTCCTCCAAACAGTTCATCCAGTGTCGACGGCTCTGCTGTTTTATTCTCTGTGCTCTGGTCTCCTGCAGCTGCATTGCCGGATGCATCCAGTGTGATTTTATTCTCCGTCTCCGTCGTCTGTGACTCATCCACTGCCTCTGTTTCCTGCTCATTGCGGCTCACATTTGCAAGACCGTCAGGCTGGCTCGTATTAAATTTTGCCACAGCGTGTGCCGAGTAATCCACAATCATGCCTTCCTCATCTTCTGTTAAACTGTATGGCTGTTCTCCACATCCACCGAGCAGCAACGCTGTCACTGCTGCCACTGCCGTTAATCTCATTCCCGTTCTTTTCATGGCATTCCTCTCAAAATATCTGTAAATAATAGAACTCACGCTCTGCGAATATTCTATTATCATGAACAACAGAATGCGCACTCTGCGAACATTCTATTGTCACGAACTATACCCATATGTTAGCATTTTTGGTATGATTTATCAACTGAAAAATTTCCATTATTTGTTTCTAGTTCAAACCAGAATTCCACTCCGTCCTCATGATTGATCACGCCGCACTTCTGATGGAACGAATCCATGATTGCCCGGACGATTGACAGACCGATGCCGCTGCCACCGTATTCTCTGGTTCTCGCTTTATCCACTTTGTAAAATTTGATCCAGATATTGTCCACATCTTCTTCCGGTATCGGATTTCCCGTGTTAAAAACACTGACGCGGACTTTGTCCCCTTTCTGTACACAGCTGATATCGATCCGCTTTTCTCCCTCTGCGTGATGGATCGCATTGCTCAGATAGTTGGTCACTACCTCTTCCACCTTAAATTCATCCGCCCACGCATATAACGGTTCCTGCTGTGTAAAGTCCAATGTGATCTCATTCTGATTCAAAAGGATCGCAGACGAATTGATCACCCCCCGGATCAGTTCTGTCAGGTCAAACCGCTCCATGGTGATGACCTCATTGCCAAATTCGAGCTGGTTTAAAGTGAGCAGTTTTTTGACCATTTTATTCATCTTGTCCGCTTCGTCCATGATGACTTCGCAGTAAAAGTCCCTGCTCTCCGCATCATCATTGATACATTCTTTCAATCCCTCCGCATAGCCCTGGATCAGTGCAAGCGGTGTTTTTAACTCGTGCGATACATTGGATAAAAACTCTTTGCGCATCTCATCGATCTGCGTCTTTTTGTCAATATCGATCTGCAGCTGGTTATTTGCGCTTTTCAGTTCGGAGATCGTATGCTCTAACGTGGTCGACATGACATTCATATATTCGCCTAACTCATCTACCTCGTTGTGGTATCTGCGCCCCGGCTGGTATTTTGCCTCAAAATCAAGCTCCGTCATGCGTTTTGAGATATCGGTCAGACGCAGAAGCGGTGTTGTAATGCCTCTTGAGACAAACACGATCACGACTGCACTGATGATTGCAGCGACAACACCCACACATGCCAGAAATGTATTGGACAGATTGACGCTTTCCCTGATACTCTCAAGTGCGGTACGCATCAGGATCAGATTGCCGTTTGAAAGTGTTCCGTAAAGGACCAGAAACTCTGAATCTAACCTGGTATCCGTCTGTTTTTGAATAATATAATTATCCGACTGCATCATCACCGTCACTTCATTTTGTTTTTCGCCAAAAATGATATTCATAAATTCCAGCATCATTTTCTGCGTATCATTGACGGAAGACCGCACGATCGTCCGGTCGGAGCTTATGATCATGACGGTGATATTCCCATTTGCACAGAGATTGTCAAATGTCACATCAAAAGAACTGTCATCAAGTGTCCCTGCCTCACTCGCTTCATCGATCGTCTCAAATCCGGAAAGCAGCGTATTTTGTTTATTGATCACATAGTACGGTTCTAAAAAAACCGTGTTGATAAACCAGCACAAAAGAAGTGTTCCCGTAACCAGACAGATACTGATCAGGATCAACTGGTGTGTCAGTGAACCAAAATATTTTCTTTTAAATTCTTTTTTCCTGCTTTTCATCATTACTTATCACTGCCATTTTCTTCTGCTTCAAATTTGTAACCCATGCCCCAGATGGTTTTGATGTAATCTCCTTTTTCACCGATCTTGGCACGCAGTTTTTTGACATGTGTATCGATTGTTCTGGCGTCCCCGAAATAATCATAGTTCCAGACATGATTAAGAATCTTTTCCCTGGAAAGTGCAATGCCTTCGTTTTCCATAAAATAGGTAAGCAGTTCAAATTCCTTGAAGCTTAATTCGATCTGTCTGCCATCCACCGTCACTGTATGTGCAGTCTGATCGATCACGATGCCGCCGATGGAAAGAAGTTTTCCCTCCTCCGGTGCCTTTCCGCTTCTTCTTAAAATTGCACCGACACGCGCAACTAAGATCTTCGGAGAAAACGGTTTTGAGATATACTCATCAACTCCAAGTTCGAACCCTGTCAGCTCGTCCTCCTCATCCCCCTTCGCCGTCAGCATGATAATCGGTACACGGCTTGTCTTACGCACCTCTGTGCAAACCTGATAGCCGTCCATTCCGGGGAGCATCAGATCCAGCAGGATTAAATCAGGCTGAAAGTCTTCCACTGCCGCGGCAGCTTCCTTTCCATCATAAATCTCCCGCGTTTCATAGCCCTCCTTCATCATATAAAGAGAAATCAGCTCCGCAATATGCTTATCGTCATCCACAACCAAAATCTTCTGTTTTTCCATCTTCTTCACCTCTGTTCAGAAATCCGCCTTTTATTTTAATTCCACCACCGTAACACCGGCTTCGCCTTCGCCGAAGGTACCGGGTCTGTAGCTTTTTACATGAGAATTCATTTTCAGATAATTCTGCACCCCTGCGCGCAGCGCGCCTGTGCCCTTCCCATGGATAATCACAACCTGCTTCAGTCCGGATAAATACGCATCATCAATGTATTTATCAATATTGGCAATCGCCTCATCCACAAGCTGTCCACGGCAGTCAATCTCTGCCGAAATAAACTGGCTCTTGGAGAATTTTGCCTTTGTCGGCTGCTGTCTTTTCTGTTTTTCCTTCGGTCTGGGGGTATCGTCAAGCATCAGCTCCGCCATCGGCACCTTCATTTTCATAATCCCCATCTGCACCATAACCTCTTTATTCTTATCGGGCGCAGTCAGCACCTCGCCGTTCTGGTCAAAGGAAATCACATACACCCTGTCGCCCGGCTTCAGATTTTCGGGTGCCTTATGGTTCGACTTTACCTTTTTCGATTTCAGGAAATCCTGCTGCATGGAGGAAAGCTTTTCATTCAG
>ERZ772991.2323-NODE-2323-length-13513-cov-3.396418_pt1 | contig 13513 bp, 26 predicted proteins | sample MGYA00511128_ERZ772991 | MGnify/ENA primary metagenome ERZ772991 (study PRJEB29015, sample SAMEA2737655) | human gut metagenome | biome: human gut; feature: human-associated habitat; material: faeces | place: China | collected 2012 ... | reverse complement strand
GCGCGCTTGAATGGGGTTCAAGAGGCCGTGAGTTCGATTCTCGCCACTCGGACCATTTGCTTCTCAGTCGAACAGCCTTCGGGCTGGTTCGACTGGGGAGCTTTTTTCATTTTTCCACAATCTTCCTCGGCAATGTTGAAATAGATGGTCAGTTCCGTGTTGCTCACCTCGATCTTGCTGACAAAGGTGTCGATCAGGCGGCGGCGGTATGCCTTGGTTTTCTCGCTGGGGGCAATGAGGAACTGTTCCAGCAGGTACAGAACTTCTTCCTTGGAGAAGACCGGGAACTTCGGCTCAGATTCCAGCGACGACAGCTGATAAGACAGCGTGTCTGCCTGCTGTTCCAGTTCGGCAAGGCGGTTGGTCAGCATAGCCCCGGCGGTGCCGTTCTCCAAAGCAGCCAGCAGATTCTTTGCCTTGCGCTGCACGTCGGCAAGCTCGTGCTGCAACGCGTCCTTTTCCGGGTTGGGCTGGTTCAGTTCGGCGGCCTGGGCTGCGATCACACTGTCTGCAATGCGATCCATCACGTCCGGCTGCAACACGTCGTTACAGACGGTGCGGATCACCAGACCTTCCAGCTCGTCCTTCGGGATGTTCCGACGGTGGCAGTCCTTGCACGGACAGTTGTAGTAGAAGTACACCTCGCCGTTACTGCTGTGGCCGGACACGCCCTTCATGGCAGTGCCGCACTCGCCGCAAAACAGCTTGCCGGACAGGATGTAGTCTGCGCGGTCATTGCGCGGGGAACGGCTCTGGCGGTTACGAATAAACATCTTCTGCGCCCTCTCCCATAGATCGTCGTCAATAATGGCCGGTACTGCGCCCTCAATGCGCACGTCAAACTTGGGGCTGACATACACGCCCCGATACACCTCGTTCTGGATGATGCGCACCACGCTGGACTTATTGAACGGGTTGCCCCGACTGGTGCACAAGCCCTGTTCATTCAGGTGTGCAACGATAGCAGAGGACGCAGCCCCGGCGGCGTACTGCTCAAAGATATACCGCACGGCGGCAGCCCCGGCAGGGTCGATGATATACTTCTTGTCCTTGTCCACGGTAAGGCCAAGGGGGCGGGAACTGCCAATAGCCTTGCCCTTCAAGGCACTTTCCCGCATACCGCGCCGCACCTTCTCGGCCAGTTCGGCAGAGTAGTATTCGGCAAGGGCTTCCATCAAGCCCTCCACGATGATACCCCCGGAACCTTCAACGTTGGCTTCTGCGGCATAGAGCAGCTCCACGCCGTTGTCGCGGAGCTTCTTTTTATAGACGATGCTGTCATACCGGGAGCGGGCAATGCGGTCTGTTTTCCAGCAGATCACATAGTCGAACATCCCTTTCCCAGCATCGGCGATCATCTGCTGGAACTCCGGGCGGTCGTCCGTCTTGCCGGAGATATGCCGGTCAATATATTCATGCAGAATGACCATGCCGTGGATACGGGCGTAGGTTTCACAGTCCCGGCGCTGGCCCTCAATGGACTGCTCCGTTTGATGACTGCCGCCGCTGTAGCGGTAGTAGGCAACAAGCCGCTTGCCGCCGGATGGATTTTTCTTTGGCATACTATACCACCTTTCAAGCGGTAAAAACTTTCGTCTAATCAGTCACGGATTTGAGACGAAAGCAACCATTTGAGATGAAAAAGTTAAACTCATTCCAAAAATATCATAGTTTTCAACTATTTATAGAAGTGGAGTTGCATTAAAAAGCAGAACTCGTTCATCAAAGCCCCGCCTTTTTCGACAGAGAAAGACGGGGCTTTGCCTTTACATAGCATTGAACAGGTCAATCACTTCTTGGGGAAGGTTGTCGGTCTGCATGAGAACCATGCCTTTGTGAGCATAAGCAGGGAATGAGCCAAAGCCTTCCATGATAACGGTGCCGTCCTTTTCGGCAGTCAGATAAGCGTCGGACGACGGATCAAAAGTATACACCTCAATGTTATAATCGGGTGTTTTGTATTTGTAGCCGTTTACGCCGCCGATAAGTTCAGCAGCCATACGAACCTTTTCCGTATAAGCAATACCGTTCTCGGAAAGCGCGGCTTCAAAATCGGAAAACGCATCATCGACCGATACAGAAGATGAAACGGAAACGGAAGAAACCGGTTCCGAAGAACTGGACACAGCAGACGAAGCGCCGCTAGATGCAGGCACGGAACTGGAAGAACTGCCACAAGCGGAAAGAAGGAGAACGGCGGCACAGGAAACAGCAAAGACAGAAATTTTTCTCATAAGATAATACCCCCATAGAATAATTTGCATACACGAAAAAGCCTACCGGGCCTGTCCCCCGGTGGGCTTTTTCTTTTTGCGCGGATTTACTGGCGATTCTTCAGCCACTCAGAAGCGGCACGTTGAAGAACTAACCGGCGGTAGTACACGATTCGCTCTCCGGCGGCTCGTTCTTTTCCCGAAGGGCTTTGAACTCGTCGCTCTCGGCAATGCGCCGGGCTTCCTTATCGGGTATTGCTGTGCTCTGAGCTGCGGATTCTGCGGAACGGTCAAAAACGTTATGCACATACTTCAGAATCACGTCCCGTTCCTGCGGGTCCAGATCAAGGAACGCTTCAATTACGGAACGCTGCTCCCTGCTCAGATCGTATTCCGTGGACAGCCGATCCAGCACGCTTGCCCGGGTCTGCTCAAACATTTCGCCCTCACCAGTGCGGAGCCACTGTTCGTTTACTCCAAACTCCCGGCAGATGGAACGGATGGTCTGGTCCGTTGTGCCGTTGACTCCGTTTTCGATACGGCTGACGGCAGACTTACCCATACCGATTATAGCGCCGAAGTCCTCCATTGAAAGACATTTCTCTTTACGGAGGATTTTAATTCTTTCACCGATGGTCATTTATTTCCTTCACCACCTTTCTGTAAGTCCATTATAGCAAATAAAGTTCCGAAAATCAACAAAAGAATTGCTAAAAACCATTGACAATGTTCCGAAAATTGACTATAATGGCACTGTAAAGTTCCGACAAGCAACACAAGAGCAACAGAAAAGGGGGTGAGAAAATGGAAGAGTCAAAGACCAGACGGCAGCGTGATCTGGACGACGAAACAATGAAAGCCCTTGCCAATGACATTCTCGCAAAATGTCAAGAGCAAGAGCTTTCGTACAATGAAATGCGGACGCTGATTTGTATGCTGTCCGGCAGGCTGGAAAGCGCCAGAATGGATTTGGAAGAACTGACACTTTCAAAGCTGGTGAAGTTTACACCTTTTTAAGAGCATCGAGAGCAGCGTCGAGTTTGCCCGGTTCCATGGAATTGAAGAGCTTGACATACCCGGAAAAAGAATCCAGAACGTATGCGGCAGGGTTTCCGGTAGGCGGAAAGCCGCGTTTCAAATCCACTGAAACGCACTGCATGGACAGGTCGTAAACCAGTTTCTGGCGGTCGGTCATATAGAACACCTCCTTCCTATTCTATATGAACAGATTATAGCACGGCGGGAAGGGGCGGACAACAAAGGAGAGCGAAAAGAATGAGCGAGAAGGACAAGAGCCAGAGTAAGGAAATGGCCGAACTGCTGGCAGAGAACCCGGAAGCAGCAACCTATATCGCAGGCGTGGTTCAGGGCATGAAGCTGGCAAAGGCTGGTGCACAGGCACCGGAAGACAAGAAGGAGAGTGAACCGGCATGAGGAACTTTATCATGTGGTTCTACGGCGTGGATGCCGCCCAGGCAGCCGCACGGGAACCGGTTGTATGGTTCGCACTGATCGTCACCATTGCCGCCCTGCTGACATGGGGCTGGTGCAGCATCAGCTACACCACAAAGCTGGAACAGAAGGTGAACCTGCTGGAAGAGCGTGTCCGGCGGTATCGCTGGGAGTGCGAACGCTTAGAGCTGGAAAAGCAGTTGAAGCGGGAGCGTGCCAGATGATGGGCGCGGCGGCGGTGGCGGTCGTCGTGGTGTGTGCGGCGATGTACACCATCTTTGAAGTGATAGAGCGCAGGAAGCGCAAAAAGTTTGCGGAGGATATCCGGCGCTACATCCAGAACCACAAGGGGGAATGGACCGGTGATAATCAAGACCTGCGTTGACTGCGGGGCAGTGATCCTTTCAAATAATGTCACCGCCCGGCGGTGCCCCGTTTGCGCAGAACGATTTGCGGAACGGGTACGCAAGAAGTATAAGAACCCGCCCGCTGATCCACTGACCGCCGATGTGCGCAAGGCGGACGCGGCGGGCAAGTCATACGGGTACTGGCGCTTGGACGAACTGCTGAAAGAGCAGAAGGCCCGGGAAGAGCTGGATAATCTGATCGAGAGGAACAGGAAGCGGAAGGAACATGAACAACAGCAAGAAAAGGCGTACCGCCGGTTCGACACGCTGACCACGCTGTACTGCCGCCCGTGCAAAGACCGCCGGAAGTCCCGGCAGACGCAGCAGCACAAGAAAAAGAAAGGCAGGAAGAACGGATGATCCTGATTATGCTGATCGCAATTCTGGCGGGAACGCTGGTTCTAGCCGTGATCCTGACCGCTCTGCTGTGCTGGGTGCTGGCAACACCGGCGTTCTGCGGCGGGACGGTGGTGCTGATGTGGCTGCTCTTGCTGATCGTCTTTGTGGCGGTGGGCGGTATCGACCCGCGAGATTAGCCGCAAAGGTCTGGGCGCACCGGATCACGCCCACCATGCAGCCGGAAACGTGGGGACGCAGACGGCTGCCCCGGCCATTCCGACAGTCGGGGGTCCTACCTACTGAGGACTGAAAGAATACATAGGGCGGCCCGCATGGGTGGGCGGCAGCCTGTCAAGCCGCCCGTTTTATGGAGTATGCAGGCGCGTCCGGGGGTGTAGCCCCGGAACCGGTTCGATCCCGGAATGCTCCACCAGACCGAAGATTCACACAAAAGAAAGGAAGTCCATTATGGGCAAGAACATTGCAAAGCTGGTCGTGAAGATGAAGAGCAAAAGTTTGATCGACATAGAAACGATGGGAGACGGCGCGAACCAGGTATTTATGGCCGCAGCAGCGGTGGCGCACACCGTTGCGGACAACGGCAAAGGTAACCGTAAGAAAGCGGAAGCCATTATGACGGTGGCTAAGGACATCATCGACAGCGTGTTTGAAGTCGCGTGGAAGAGCGAGTATGGCGAAGCGCCTGCTGCTGAACCTGTTGCCACTGCCGACACAGCGGAGAAGCAGGATGACCATGCCACTGCCGCCACGGCAGAAAAGCGGAATGATCCTTCCGCCAGCCAGCCCGGCAACATGGACAGCATGATGGAGAAAATTGTTGCAGATGCAATGAAGCAGGCAAAGGAAAATCCGGGTCAGGCGCAGGGCGTGATGTTCAAGGTCCCGGCAGGTGATATGCCCATGGAAGAAGTGGTAAAGCACATCATCAGTGCGGTGGACAAGTAGGCACGGAAAGACCAGAACGGAGGTTGATCCTATGGCGAAAGTAACAGGCGTTGTCAGTGTGCCGCTGCTTGCGATACTCCGGGAGTTTGCCGCAACGGCAGACCTGACCGGGAAGCCCACCAGATACCCGGAAGGCGCTGCACAGTTTGCAGCGCGGAAGGAAAAGGAAGCGCATGATAGTAACCGATCCTGAGCACGGCACGCGGGAATGGTCTGAAGACCCGGTGGGCGATTTGATGAAAATGCGCCAGATAATTATAGACTCGTTTGAGAAAATCACAGAGAGCGTCAAACGCTTCTGTGAAGGTCTGGACGATTTGACATACACGCTTTTGCCGCCGGAAACGCCCGGATGGGCCATTCACAACAAGCGCCGTTACCGGACACGCAGGGTTCAACCAAAGCTCCATCTGAACACGGTGCCGCTGGGCACTGCTACTTATTTATATAAAGCAAAAGAAATGAAAAATCTTGCGAGGTCCACAAAGACCCATCCAGCCCCGAAGAAGGGCGAACAGTGCCAACACACGTTCCGTATCACGTCGCAGCGGTGCGCGCCCTGCGACGGGTACAACAAGGAATGCGAAGAATACAGTGTGACGCACCACAAAACAAACTGAATGTAGCCGCCCGGCCAGAGTTTTCAGCAGATAAGCAGCAGTTGTCATGTGTGAAGGCCGGGCGGCTTTTATATGGCGCAGGGTGTGCCCGCAGCACGCTGGGAGCGGGGTCGAACCCCGCCTGCGCCGCTTTGCTCGCATATTCCATGGAAGCCGGTCAAGGTTTGTTCATCTTCCAAAACTGGCAGGGAAATACGGATGCTGAAAAAGCAGCGCTAACCTTCCGTATAAGGCGGTGAAAATCCGACCTGTCCGTATTTCCTAAACCGTGCCCGCATGGCAGTCCGGCATAAGCTGAACGGCACGTCGCAGCGTGAGCGCAGAAACGCCCTGTCCCAATTGCCCAGGCAAAAGGCAGCAGACCCGACCGCAACGGGTCGCCCCACCGCGCCACCTCTCTTGCGCGGTGGGTTTTGATATGCGGGTGTAGTAAGGAAGTTGCCTGCCGTCCTGATCCCACAGCGGCAGGCAAGCCGGTTCGATTCCGGCCACCCGTGCAAGAACAAAAAGCAGAAGGGAGAAGAACAATGAAAGGGTACTACATGACGTTCAGGTGCAGGCTGTGCGGGAAGACCTTCACCAACGGCGGAACTGGTGATAAAGAGACAGCCTGGACCGCAACGGCAAATGCGGCGTTTACCGCCAGTGGAATTGGGCCGTTGAAGAAACTTGAAAACCAACCGCTTGTACAAGAAACGCATTGCTGCGAAGACGGCAGTTTCGGCGTTGCGGATTTTCTGGGAATGAAGCGGGCAGAAGATGGCGAAATTGTGGCAGATTATTTGATCGGCAGCAGCCCGTGCCAGGACTTACCCCATAAAGCAAGGTGGGGTGACAAGAAGTGATCCACCTTGGAGATATCACAAAGATACATGGCGACCAGATAGAACCCGTGTATTGCATCACCTTCGGCAGCCCATGCCAAGACCTTTCCATTGCTGGGCGGCGGGCGGGACTTGCGGGAGAACGGTCGGGATTGTTCATGGAAGCAGTTCGGATCATCAAAGAAATGAGGAGGGCGACACATGGAAGTTATCCAGTTGTCGTTATTTGGGAAAATGTTCCCGGAGCGTTCAGTTCAAACGGCGGAGAAGACTTCCGCGCCGTGCTGGAAGAACTTGCCCGCGTGGAAGAACCAGACGCTTCAATTCCTAGACCTCCGAGGGGGGGCAGATGGAGCAAAGCCGGAGCAATCGCCGGAAATGGATGGTCTCTGGCTTGGCGACAGCTTGACGCTCAATATTGGGGAGTGCCCCAGAGAAGAAAACGTATCGCTCTTGTCGTGGATTTTGCAGGTGGACGTGCCGGAGAAATACTATTTGAGCGCGAAAGCTTGCCGGGGCATCCTGACCAGAGCATCCCGACGTGGCAAGAAGCTACAAGAACTGCTGGAAACCGCCCTGCTGGAAATGATCGAATGGTGGGCCAGCAGGGGGGGCAAGCCTACACCTTGAAAATCCGGTCAGGCTGTGCCGGGGGCGGCAAAGGTGCACTGGTGCAGACCGAAAAAACAGGAACACTTTCGACGCTACAGGATCAGACCCTTTTTCAGCCGGTCTATTGCCTAGCAGGAAACATTATTGATCGCTCTGAAACGGCCGGCGCAAATGGTTCCGGCGTGAAGGAAAACCAGAGCTACACGTTGAACACTGTTGACCGCCCGGCAGTAGCGTATAAGGTCTTTGATGCACGGGGAAACGGTGATGGCAAGACAGTGCCGACCATTACCGGGGATCACGAAAGCAGAGTGACGGACTACACAGCCATCATAACTGAGCGTCAGACATTCAGCGAACAGTCTTACAGCTACTACAAGAAAAGCGACAAATGTTCAACCATGAAAGCAAAAGCCGGGAATGTTGGAAATGGTAGCGAGTGTCTAATTGCAGAGAAAACTATTCACTGGATCGTCCGGCGGCTGACACCGACAGAATGTGAGCGGTTGCAGGGCTACCCGGATGGATGGACGGACATTGGAGAGTGGACGGACACCAAAGGAAAAAAGCATAAGCCGGCAGACAGCCCACGCTATAAAGCACTGGGAAATTCCATTGCGTTGCCGCAGTGGTTCTGGATTGCCCAGAAAATGAAGCGATACCTTCCAGCGGGCGCAACGCTGGGTAGCTTGTTTGACGGAATCGGTGGCTTTCCTCTAGTGTGGGAGACTACATACGGGAAAGGCACGGCACGCTGGGCAAGTGAAATAGAAGAGTTTCCAATCGCGGTGACGAAAAGGAGGTTTGGAAATGACAGCGAAAACAAAGGCGATTCTGGTACTGTTCTTTGCGGCGGAAATTGTCAATGCCACAAAAGTTGCGGTGATGCAGAGACGCATTGATGATCTGGAAGGGCAGCGTATTATCTATTCCGCCCGTCTGGCAAACTGGCAGGACAGAGCAATTCAGGATGAAGAAGTTATCGACCAGTTACAGACTGCCGCCAATGAAAATGCCCTGCCGGATGGACTGACAAAGGAATATGCCGGGGAATTTCTGTGTACGGCGTACTGCACAGAAGAATACCCGCACATTTGCGGCACCGGCGACGGCATCACCGCCAGCGGCGCACCGGTGACGGCGGGGCTGACCGTTGCGGCAGACGAAAGCCTGCCATTTGGAACGGTTCTGTACATAGAAGGCATTGGCGTGCGCGTTGTGCAGGATCGCGGTGCAGCTATTCAGGGCAACAAGCTGGACGTGGCTGTTTCTGGCAACCATGAGGATGCGCTGAACTGGGATGGATACGGTGAACACCGGGTCTGGATCATAATGGGGGAGTAGAATGCGCGAAGGGATTGAACGCAAATCCTGTCCGGTTTGCGGTGGACAAATCGTAGTGTCAGATTTTTGGATGTTTTCTTATGACCGGTTACTTGGTAAGCATGGAAAACTTCTAAAGAAAAGGACGAGAAGCATATCGGGTCCGATTGGATGTCAGACAGCGTGCTGTCTGGATTGCAAAGAAGTGTGGAATGCCGACGAGTTCATGATAGACGAAGAAGATCGATTTGTGGACTTCAAAGATAGGGGAAATGGCTAAAAACATGGATCATAAAGTAAAAATCGGAAAGATAGAAGCGACCGGAATTTTCGCGGCGCTGGTGATCGCGGCAGCTGTTCTCTGGCTGGTGGCGGCTGTGCTTGTCCCGGCGGCGCTGGTGAAATTCTGCTGGCTGTATTTGATGAGGTAAAAAAATGAATTGCGATATTTGCAGAGCAAGGGAACGATGTGTACTGTATGTGCAGCCGGGATCGTTCATGTGCGCACTCTATCGGTTGCAACAGAGTTTAGAGGGAGAAGGCCAACCGCAACCTAAGCCGACGTTTTGCCCGTATTGCGGGAAACCGCTAAAAATCATTGGCGCGGAACGCTTTTGCACAAATATGGAATGCGTGAACAGATACCAGCCTACGGGGAAATGAGCGTAGACAAAGCGTGGAGCCGCCCGACGCGGCGGCTTCTTTTTATATGAGCATGGGACAGGCCCCACCCGGTTCAAGCCCGGAAGTGCCCACCGACAGAAAAAATAAATAGAAGGGAGCAAACGATGGCAAAGTTCAGTATCATGCTGTTTGGCATTGACAGCTATACGAAGGAAAATTTGTATCTGCCGTATAAGTTGGAAGCAAAAAATGCGAATGCAGCAGTCCGCGAAGCAAGGAAACACGCAAAGAGTGCCTACCCTGAGTTCATCGAAGATGGAGAGCCGGACGTGGAGGTGGTGAAAAGATGAAACTTTCTGCACTGGCTGCCCAGATCAAGAACTGCGGTCATTGTGAGGTAATCAACAACGGCGGCAGAATTTTTGTCGGCACGGGGAGTGCCTTTTACTGCATGGATGGCTACCCCAGAACACAGGACGCGGGAGAGCTGGGCGCTATGCTGGGCATTCCGCAGAAGAAGATGAAGAACATCTTCTACCATGAAGAATACACCATCGACTGAAAACTGTACGGCGTGAGGTGGGATGACGAGCCGGAACATGAAGGAACTACCTCTGAAATCAAGACGCGAATCGTTATCAACGGAGAAGAGCTTATCGCGTTGCGAAATCCTGACGGCAGCGTCGGGTTCATTCGGTCAGAACTGCTGAAACCGGTGGAAGGCGAGCTGAACAAGGAATTTGCGCAGATTTGTGTACGCCCTACCAATCAGGATTGCCGGTTTATCTATGCTGTGAAGGACGGAATGATCCTTCGGGCATTGGTCGCGCCTATGAATATCAAAGATGACGTGGCGAATGATCTGGACGAAATCATAGCAGAGCTGATGTCGAGACGGCAGAGGCAGATCGTTGAAAAGATGCACGATGACTTGCAGGACTTGGCTGCCCAGGAAGGGGCGGAGAAAGGAAAGGCAAATGATTGAAACGGGAACGAGATATCGTTGCGACCGGTGCAAATTCACTGTATTCGTGGAAGATGAAGGCGTAAGTAAAACAGAGAAAGATAGAATTGCAAAGAAATGGACTGTAGTACCTGGCACCGCTGGCGAAAAGGTTGCACTTTGTCCAGACTGCCTTAATGACTACAAACTCCGGTACGGCAAAATGTTTGAAGAGTTCAAGAAGGAGAGATAAAGAATGGACGCTGTAGAAAAAGATGTCCGCTTGCTGGTTAAAAAGGAGCTGAAAGCAGCAAACCAGAATTTTCCGATGTTCCATAGTGCGCATGAAGGCTGGGCGGTGGTCCGGGAGGAAATGAGCGAAGCGGAAGTGGAACGCTATCTGCTGGACAGGTGGATTGAAGAACGCCTGTGGAACGAAGTCAAGGCGGACCTGCAAATTCCGAAAGAGGACCTGAAGGAAATGCAACACCGGGCTGTTCATATGGCGGTTGAAGCAATCCAGCTGGCAGCAATGATCTGCAAGCTGGAACGGAGTCAGCGCCGGTGGCCGAAAAAGATGGAACAACTTTTCTAAAGAAAGGCGGAAAGCATCATGAACTTGACCAAAGAAACCATCGAAAAGGCCGTCAACTGGTGGGTGGAAAAAGTGACTGCCAACCAGCCGCATAGCAATGGGGATAACGGCTACACGTCTATTGTGACGTGTCTCCTTGCGGATTCTATGGTAAAGAAAATCTCAAAGAAACAGGTTGAAGTTTTCAAAAAAGAACTGGCAATGAGGATTGAGGAAGAAGCAAAGGCGTGGACAGAAATCTCCATTGGGTGCGACTATGGGCCATGCGTGATGCTGGAACAGGCTGCTCTTGAAGCAGGTATTCCGGCTACAAATTTCCCATTCAAGACGTGGATGTACATTTCAGAAAAAGACGGCATAGAGGTGCGCGACGGATACGGAGCACCGCCCGTAAGAATTTGAGGTGGCAGCATGGACAAGAAAAAAGATACCCCGGCGGAAGTTGAAACCGTCACGGTGACAATGAGCCGCCCGGTGGCGGAAGCTGTGCAGGTTGCTTGCGAGATGTATCTGCGCCTGCACATGGGCCAGTTTAATGATCTTGCGGAAGACCTCTGCATGGCGAAGCACTATGCCGATATGGATGCAAAGCGATTCAAAAACGCAGAGGACGAAAAAGAAGATTTTTACCGGGCACTGGAAAATCGGAACATGATGCAGGACGACATGGATAGAGCTTATCAGATGTTTGCCTGTCACCCACTTATCGAAGACGGTATGCGCATTCCGTACCGGGCAGAACAGGTCTGGCTGAGTATCCGTCATGCGCTGGCGTGGCACGATAAGCCGGAGGGCGACTGGACGAATGTGAGCTTTGATAAGCCGCTGAACCGGTCGGATCAGCCGCAACCCACTGTGAAGCTGACAACCACCGCAGATCATGAGCCGAAGCGTGATGAAAAGGAAGCAAAAGGCGGGAGAACAAAAAAGTGAGAAGAGATGTCGAGATAAGAATTTGCGATCGTTGCAAAAAAGAAATAATGCTGGATCGGCACAAAAGTGGCTATTCGGAAGCTCTCAGGGCGTGGAAAGAAGGACCAATCAAAGACACTGACCTTTGCCCAGAGTGCTACAAGCTGTACTCCGAAACGATGACTAAATTTTGGAGGGCAGAAAACAATGGTTAAAGAAATCTGCGAAAGGTGCGGAAAGGTCTATGAAGCCGGTCCGAACACCCACTACTGCAAGGAATGCAGAAAAGAAATCCGAAGCGTGGCAGCAAAGAAGAGAAATCTTTCTGATATGGGACACGCTGCAAGAAAGGAAAAAGCAAATGAGCGAAAGAATGATAATTGATGCCCTGCCGGTCAGAAATAATATTCTGTTGGGAATCATGGAAATAAAAACGGGAAACGTGGTTGTGGATGCGATAATCCAGAGCGCATTTAGAGTTTGCATCGAAGAACTGGACGGCGCACCGGTAGTGGAAGTACCGGAATGGCGGCGGGCGAGTGATCCACCGCCCACCCACAATGAAACCTGGCATGATGGCGATGAAGTTTACTCCGGTGAAACCAGCATGAAGGTGTGGGCATACTGCGCAGATGGCACCCAGCACGATGCTCACTATGAAATCCACGATGGCAACGGACAGTGGTTTGTTGAGGGGAAAGATGACAAGTTCAGTGAACACGGCAACGTGACGCACTGGATGTACTACCCAGCGGCACCGAAAGACTGACTGCCAGAAATTGGCAAAACAAAAGCATAACCTAAAGGGGCGAAAGTCCTCTTTAGGGAGCTTGTATACCCGTTATTTCTGTGACTGTGCTGGTCCACAGAAGAAAAAATAAACACAGGAAGCTGACCGGGACAGGAGGTGATAGGGATGCGCAGAAACTATATCAGAGAAAAAAAGATTATCTGTGGTGATAGTTATATGGCTGTGTGTCTCTACGCCATTACCCCGCAGGAACGAAATACCAGAGGGAAGAAGCAGAAGAAGTCTGGTGAAAGGCAGAAAGCCCGGAACAAGATGTCTTCCCTGCGGAAAAAGCAAAGAAAGGTTGTTGCGAACTTCACGAAGAATGGGTTCTTCCTTTCCGGGACGTTTGAAGAAGTTTTCTTGCCGGACGACTTTCTGGGATGCGTCCGGGAAACAAAGAACTATAAGCGCCGTGTAATTGCCGCAATCTGCAAGCGGTTCAAGATTGCCCGGGAGAAAATCAAAATGATGCTCTGGGCTGTGCGCAAGGGCAAAGATGGCCGGTTACATATGCACGGCTTTGTAGAGTGCATCGGGCTTGACCAGATCGACCGCCGCGAAGTGCGCGAAATGCTGGAAGACCTCTGGCGTCGCCGTATTCCCGGAACAAACGAGTATGAAAGTCTGGGAACCATGAATGCGGATCGCATTGACATGAAAAAAATTCTGGGAACAGACCAGACAACGCAAGGAAAGTACGGAACGGTCGGGTATATCTACAACCACACAGAGCGTGTCTGCATCGAAACCAAAAACCTGATTTTGCCGGAAGAGCAGGTACCCAATGACACGAAGTGGAGTAGAAAACAACTTCGGGACGCCTGTGGCGATATGCAGAATGACGCCTATTGGTGGAGCCAGCGTTTCCCGGGCTGGAAACTGGAAAAGAA
>ERZ772991.2320-NODE-2320-length-13526-cov-4.446292_pt1 | contig 13526 bp, 10 predicted proteins | sample MGYA00511128_ERZ772991 | MGnify/ENA primary metagenome ERZ772991 (study PRJEB29015, sample SAMEA2737655) | human gut metagenome | biome: human gut; feature: human-associated habitat; material: faeces | place: China | collected 2012 ... | reverse complement strand
CAGTGACACTCTTAACAATCTGAGAGAATATCAACTCGGTACTGACCCGAACAAAGCAGAAAATCACTTCACTTCTCGATACGGTAAATCTCACCTCCTCCGCACACAAAAAGCTCGGCTCTTTTTCGGGAGGAATGAAACAGAGAGTCTTGATTGCGCAGGCACTCTTAAATGACCCGAAGATTTTAATTTTAGACGAGCCGACGGCAGATCTTGACCCGAAGGAGAGAATAAGAATCCGCAACTTCATAAGCGAAATTGCGGAGGATAAAATTGTTCTTATTTCAACTCACGTTGTGTCGGATATCGAGTTTATAGCAAAGGAAATTATCCTGCTCAAAAGCGGAAAGGTTGTTTCTCACGATACCTGCAACAATCTCATAAAAGAGATTGAAAACAAGGTTTACGAAATCGAAATCGGCAAAGATGACTTGAAATATTTTCAGAAAAATTACAGAGTTTCAAATCTGTATCACAGCGACGATAAAATAATCGTCCGAACCGTAACCGACAATCCGCCCGAGAGCTATTCCCTCTCCCCTGTCAATCCGACGCTTGAGGATTTGTATCTTTATATTTTTGAACAGAGATTGTGATATTATACTAAACACTGATTAAAAAGTACATCTATTTGGCATATTTTCAATCAGTGCTTAGTATTAGATTTCATTTGACGACATTTATTTCAAACAAAACAATTAAGGAAGGTGTATAAGTTATGGAATATTACATTATGAAATTATATGAAAAGAGAAAAAAGGATGCAAATCTAAAACTTGGGTTTAACAGATTTTCAAAGAAGAATAAAAGAGTCGTAGCAATTTTATTTATTGTTATGTTTTTATCATTTATTTCGATCCTACTGATGAAGCTATTCCTTTAATTAACGGTAATAATGGCATCATCTATGATTGTAAAATAGAAATACATAATGATCGAGAGATATGTAATATATATTTAAAAGATAAGAAATACGGCATCTTATATTACGGTATTAGCAATAAATCTTGTTTTAGCATTAATCATAACATCACTAACATTAACCAATATAATATAATTCATTCAAATTATATTAGTCTTGTCCAAAACAAAGAACCGTCAGTCCATTACCTTCCCATTATAACAAAAATAAGCATAGCTTTAACTTCCGAAATGAGTAGTTTAAGCTACGCTTTTCTGTTTTCCTGTAACGAGAATAAGTGTCAAAAATTGATACGGTGTAATCAAAGATAAGAAAACCGTGTTGAATTCAAATTCTTATTCTGCTGAATTGAAAAACTGAAGTGAGCATAGATTCCTACTACTTAGTGTGTAGTTATTGCTATACTTATTTTGTACCAAACAAAGATAAGCTAAGAGAGCGCTGAAAAGTTTGTGTATCAAGTAGACTGAATTCTCTGGTCTGTATTTTAATGTTTCCTGTTCCTGCTAGGAAAACAACTTTCCATCCAACTGTTAAAATCTTCCTCTGTTAGCTTTCCGTCCATACACTCATTTCTTTTGGTCATAGCCTCATACTTCCACTTCTTAAAATCCTTTTCAAGTATAGTATGAGCCTTAACTCTGGCGGAATATCTTTTGTAATATTTGTTATAAATCTTTATGGCGGCATTGTCCGCCGTTTTCTTTTTGTAGTTTTCAAGTGCCATAATATCCTGACAGTTCCGAATTTCACCCTCGGCAATTCTGTCACAGTAGTTTGTGTTGTAGTTGCCCTTCATAATAAAATACTTGCCACAGCGTTTGCATTTTCTGAAATGAATATCCTGTTCAAGCATTTTTGTGAATTCAAGTTCAAGTGCTTTTCTGATGTTCCTGAATTTATAACTCGTATTAGGGGAAATAGGAAAACGGCAGAATACTTCCATTTCGGCATTACTTAATTTATATTTCTTTTGAAATTTCTTATGCTGTTCAGTCGGCTCATATTCATTCATAACTCTGCTGAGAAAATCCTCATGAGATAAATGAATCGGCAGAATTTTGCCATTGGGATTGCTTCTGCTGTAACTAAAATACTCCTCTCGCTGGATCGTCAGAGGCTGATTATGAATTATTTTGTAAAGATAATACCTTTCAGCCGGCTTGATTTTCTCCATTACTTCCGGATAAAAGTCTTCGTCAAAACAGAATTCAATTAGTTCCTTATACTCATTCTGTAATGTAAGCAGATAGTTGTAATACCACGTCAGACCTTCAACAGGTAAGTTTTCTTTCAAAAACACAGGAGGACAAATTGCTGAGTATAAAGACGCATTTGCTATATTCTCAATGAAAAGCTTTCTGTCTGTATATCTGAAAAACATTTCAACATTCTCCTGATTGCAGTTGTATATTTTTTCAGGTTTTTCATTGATTTCAAAGCGCCTTTTATCTTCGCTGTTTTTAATGAAGTTATCAAAAGCAGAAACAAATCCGTAGCTTTCTTTGAATGGCGTTTTAAAGTCTGCATAGATAAAATCAAGTATTCCCTCACCTATTTGCAGGTCAATTACAGCACCGCTAAGCACATTATGAAGAGGCTCTTCTTTTTTAATTTCGTATTCATCCATAAGATCTTGAAAATACTTGTCACTATCATCCCAGTCAATATTATATTTTGCAGAGAAATGTTCTCGCAAGGCTCTGTTTTTCTCTAAGCCTTCAACCCTACTCTGTTCATAATCAGCAATATCTTCATCAGACAAAATATCAGGACGAACCTCTCTGAGTGACCGTTCAAGTTCTTCAAATTCATCAATAGCGTCCTTCATAGACAGATCTTCATTAACCCTATCAACTTTGATTGAAAACAATTTCGAGTCAGGATCGAATGATGCAAAGTTAATGAAGAAATCATAGTACACATAGCTGTTGCTTTGCCTTGCAATATTATATTTTTCATAATCTGTATGTTTATATTCCGAGTAATCTTTCTTCATAATCTGCTCCCCAAATTAGAAAATGTAAATGCTTTATATTTTCGATAATCAACATCACTCCAACTAAGATTATACAATTCTATTGTTTCACTGTCAATTTTTTGTTACCCTAAAATCAGAGGTGATGAAGATGAATGAGAATTTTTACAAAAGCTATGATGAACTTCCGTTGATGTTATCGGTGCAGGAGATTGCAAAGGTACTTGGAATATCAAAGACAAGTGCATATGAATTGGTCAGATCAAAGGGCTTCCCTGTTCTGAAAATAGGTTCAAGAATGGTTGTTCCAAAAGAAAAGTTCCGTGAATGGGTAGAGCAGAACACGGGAGGAAGTATTTGAAAAGCGTAAATCATTATTTTACTCTGCCGAATGAAATATTTTGTCTCGGTTTATCCTCGGGAGAAATTGCTGTGTACAGCTATCTTTTGAGGTGCGAGAACAGAAAAACATATCAGTGCTATCCCAGCTACCGTACAATCGGACAAGCTTTGAAAATGAGTCAAAATACAGTCAGAAAATATGTTCAAAGCCTTGAAGATAAACATTTAATCTCGACCGAGAGAACAGAGGTAATTGCAAAAGACGGACGAAAGCGCAACGGTACTCTGCTCTATACTATCCGACCTATCAGAGATGCTATTGATTATTTCCACAGTGAGCAGTTGAGGAGAAACGCATAATTTCGAGGAAATTATTTTAAGCAGGTTAAAGTGGGGCGTCTCCCCACGGTGTCACATCAGACGGCAGAGCCGACTGTTATGCGGTTTTGCAGTATGTCAAAAATCAGAATTTGAGGGGTCTATCAGAAATGAGCGAAAATAAAAAGAAATATGCCTATTGGATGAAACCTTCAATGGTAGAAGAAATGACAGAAATGCTTGATACAGCAAATGCAACTTCAAAAAGTGATTTTGTCTGTCAGGCTGTTCAGTTTTACATCGGTTATCTTCATCAGAAAAAATGTATTGATTATCTTTCGCCAATCCTTGCTCAGACCATTAAAAGTGAAATTGAAAGCGTGGAAAAGAATGTTTCTGAAATGCTGTTCAAGGTGGCTGTAGAACAAGCAAAACTAAGTAATGTTATATCAGCAACAAATCAGATTGATAAAGTTTCATTGTCGGCGCTCAATAATCTCTGTGCGGAAGAAGTTGCAAGAAACAACGGGATCATCACTTTTGAAGATGCATACAAATTCCAACGAGGTTAATAAATGCCGAAGATAATTTTTACAAGTCGGTATATTAAAAATCCTGCATTGTCAAATGCAGGCAAGCTGATAAAATATATGGGCACTCGTGAGGGTGTTGAAAAACTGCCGAATGGTATTGATAACTCCCCTGCAACCAAAAAGCAAAATGATTTAATCTGCACTGCACTTAAAACTGTTCCTGAGTCTTGGGATTATCCAGAAATGAAGTCTTATATTGAAAACAAAACTAAGGCTAACGCAACAGAATTTCTCGATGAATTTTTTGAACGCAATGCTGACAGGATAGACGGTGTCAAAAAGCTTGTGAATTACTATGCTGAAAGACCCGGTGTTGAGAAGTTAGGGAAACATGGATTGTTTTCGCAAACTGACGACAAGATAAATCTTGATGAGGTAGCGGATGAAGTTTCAAATCATAATGGAATTGTGTGGACCCATGTCATTAGTCTTAAGAGAGAAGATGCCGAAAGACTTGGCTACAATAACGCAAATGCTTGGAAAAGTTTAATCAGAAGAAATGCTCTTGAGATTGCCAAAGCTCATAAAATAGAGCCAAGCGACTTGCAATGGTACGGTGCATTTCACAATACAACACATCATCCCCACATACATCTGCTTGTATATTCTAAATCAAGACAAGGCTATCTTACTAACAATGACATTGAGAGTATGCGTAGTTCATTCGGTAATGACATATTCAGAAATGAGCAATACAAGTTGTTTGAAATGCAGACAGAAATCCGTGATGAACTTAAAAATGAAGCAAAGAATGTAATTGATGATTTAATTTCAAATATAGATTCGGATGTTTATGTTTCAGATGAAATGGTTGAGCTGTTCAGAAAACTTGCTGAACAGCTCAAAAGTTACAACGGCAGATTGATGTATGGCTATCTTCCTAAATCAATCAAAGAAACCGTCAACAATATTGTGGCGGAACTTGCAAAGGATAAAAATTTGTCAAAGCTCTATTCAAAGTGGAATGAAATCAACAGAGAAAAACTGTCGCTGTATTACGATAACGAAAAACCTGATATACCGCTTGAAAATAACAAAGAATTAAGAAGTATCAAGAACTATATTTTGAAGTCGGTCAATTTATTATCCAAAGCAACTCCGACAATGAAATTTGATAAATCAAGTGTTGAGCAATCTGTTTCAGGAATAGTCCTCACACTCGCAAAATTGATTGCAAACAGTTGCAAGCGTAAACGAGCTAAATTATTCGGTCAGATTGATAGCAAACTGAAATCCAAGCTTGAAGAGAAAAAACTTGCTCACGGACTTAAAACCGACAGAACGGTTAATCAGAATGAAATCGAAAATGATGAAGAGCAGGGATTTACAATGTCAATGTAACCTCTCTGTTAAGCCGTGTATCGCCCGTGTTGCGATTTTGTTGCATTCAGCAGCAAAGTAATCGAAAAAGATGAATAAAACCGACACGGACGATTTTTGAAAGTTTCAAATTCGGTCTGGATATTGAGATAAATTTATGGTATGTTGTTGTACTTGAAAAGGAGGCTTGATGTTATGTCAACAAGGAAATTACTTACTAACGGCAATGCTTTCAAAAGGACGGATAATCGTTGGGGTGGTGTTGTTTGGTATATGGACGAGCAAGACGAACGCAAAAGAAAAAGCTTCTCAGGTACAACAAAAGCCGAAGTCAACAAGAAAATGACTGAATATATTGCGTCGTTCAATGACTCAATAATTGAGTCGCAGGAAACAAAGAAAAGGCTGAAAGACAGTATGCAGAACTGGCTTGAGGTGTTTAAATTCCCGTCTGTGGAACGCACTACATATGACCGGTATGAATGTACTGCGAAAAATCAAATCTATCCGTATATCGGTGAAAAGGTAGTCGGAGATATCAAGTCGGCGGACATTAAAAAATTGCTCAATGACAAAATGAACGAGGATTATGCTTACACAACAGTTAAGAAGGTTCATAATGTGCTGAATGAGTATTTCCGTTATCTTACTCAACAAGAGTATATTGACAGAAATCCTATGATAAGCGCTCCGATGATTAAGAAGAGCAACTTTCTGGCGGTGCAGGACAAAGAAAATCTTCCGACGAGCGAAACCATAACGATATTCACGCCGGAAGGTCACCGATCTGCTTGATCACACTACATCAGAGATGTATTATGTTAAGCGTGACTTGACAAATCTAAATGGAATAACGGATGAGTTTAAATTCTAAAAAATGGCATTGGCGGTGCAATTCCGATTGCATAACCTGTTACATTGTGATAGAATAAATAAAAAGCATTTCTAAATCAACTGTTTGATCAAGCAAAAGGCATCAATGCAAAATTACTATAACTTGTATTTTCGAGGTGAAATCTTATGTCAACACCAGGTTCTGGCGATCCTTATTTTTATGAGTGGTATGTAGGGTTAAGCAAGATTATTGAAATGCTTAATCCAGACTCCGAAATAACAAGCGTAACATTTCAACATTCTATTTATGACACGGTTGATGATGTTGTAGTTGAGTATAGAAGCGGCAAAAAACAGTTTTGTTATCAGATAAAACATGAAAAGCTTACTTCAAAAGCAACTAATTTGACCTTTAGTAAGCTGATAGAAAAGGATAATTCAAAATCCAGCAAAGCAAGTTTAATTGCTTCTATATTTTCAGGTTGGGAATATGCCGTTACTTCTTCTGGAGTGGAAATAATACCCATTCTTTACACAAACAGAATGGCCGGATCAAGACGTGCCTCCAGAACTTTTTCTGGTGAAAAATACAGTGCATACTCTATTCATGATTTCTTTTCCAAATTAAAAGATGAATTATCTAATATAACTGATTATAAAAATATTAAGTTTAGTGATAATAATTTGAACTTACAGTGGAAAGAACTCTATGCTTCTATAAAAACCACAGATATTGAAAAAGCAGTGTCGTTTGTCAAAGCTTTGAAAATCAAGACCAATCAGCCTGATTTGATTAATCTGGAAAAGGAGCTTATAGCTAAATTAGAAAAATCTTTCTCTTGCAACACAGGGGTTGCTACAGAATTATTCGGAAAACTCGTTTTTGCTTTACGAAGATGGACAACAACATTATGGCTTAATAAACCGGTTCTAATTGAAGATGCATATCAAGCTTTGGTTACAGAAGAAGAAATATGTGAAGCGCAACATAGATTAGCACCACCAACACCTTTTTTTGAAAGCAGAAAACAATTTTGCTCTGATTTTATTGAGGCAATCAATAATTCGGACAAAAAGGTATTTTTTGTTTCCGGAGAACCGGGCTCAGGCAAAACAAGCATAATGAGTTACTTGCAAGCAAGTAATAATTTGTTTTATCTAAGATACCACACATTCAGACCAATATCTCCGGAGCAGCACTTTTATAATCTGGATGTTGGTCAATGCAGCGCAGAAAACTTATGGGGAACTCTGCTAATACAAATACGAAAGAAATTAAAAGGACATTTGTTTGAATACAATGTTCCTGTAAACAACAAATACTTAACTATTGAACAGATACGGGAGCACGTTTTAAGATTGCTTGGAGTAATATCTAATCAAGTCAAAAAAGGCGAAAGAATATATATCTGTATTGATGGTATAGACCATGCTGCAAGAGCAAATAACACTGTAACGTTTCTATCAACATTGCCAATGCCTATAGAAATACCCGATGGTGTTTGTTTTGTGATCGTCGGTCAACCGATAGAATTGTATCGAGAACAATATCCAATATGGCTATCTGAAGAACAAAATATTAAAAAGATATTTATACCTAAATTATCCATTGAAGATGTTATACCATTAATTTCTGAAAAAGCAGAAGGATTGAGAGAAAATGCTCTTGATGTAGCCACTTTATTATTTCAATATACACAAGGGAATAATCTGTCAACAGTATTTGCAATAGAAGAAATAAAGCGTCTTTCTTGTGTTGAAGAAGCAGCAAGAGTAATAAGTAAAAGAAGTATTACATCAGATATTCAACAATACTATAACCATATTTGGAATTATGTAAAAAATGAAATTCGCAGATTAGGCGTTCCGGGAATTGCACCTGAAACCTTAGTTGCTTGTCCCATTTTGCTATTAAACGGACAAGTTAATGTTAGAATAATGGCAAATGCACTAACATGTTCTTTGACAGAATCTGATTGGAGAACTATCTTTAACAGTTTATTTCCACTAATTTATGAAACTGAAACATCGGGAGTGTATGCCCTATTTCACAATGATTTTCGTGTCTTCTTGATGAGTCGAATATCAAATTATACAGAGAAATATCAAGATATCGCATTTGATTTAGCAAATTATTATCTTAATAATGACGAAGGCATAGATTCATATGTAAATGCTATACCTTTGCTTCAGTGCGCCCAAAAGACAAATATAATCCCTAGTTTTTTTACACCTAAGTATGTTATTAACTCTTTGGCAGAGGGTATTTCAAAACAAAGATTAGATGAATTCACAAAAATATCGTACACAGAGTCTTGCAAAAACAAAGATATTCAGGGATATATTAATACATATCTATCTATAAAAACATTATACCAACATATCAGATATTATGAGTTCTATGAGAAAACGTATATTTCAAAAGATTATCCAGAGTTAGAATTATTAGATATTGCGGAGATGCGTAGTCTTCCGATTTCAAAAGAAACCCTATTTGATTTTGAATCTGTTTTAACACTATGTGAAAAGCTCTATTTTTCAAAGGATCAAAGACATAAAGAACGTGCAATTTCACTTTACAAAAGATGGTTTGATAAACTCATGCCATACTCTTTTCTACCATTAATTGATACGAGCGAAGAACAAAATAAACCTTGGAGATACAAGTCGGAGAATGTAGTTGAATTCTTAGAGCATTGGGGAAAAACTGCTGTAAAACTAAGACAAGGGCTAAATCGTATTAGTACGCCGGAAGATATATGGCAAAATCGTGTACTATCATCATTTGGTGAAGCCTATTTTACGGAAAGCGTTAAATCTAAGTCTTTTGATTTGGCATTACACTCAATAGAACAAGGATATGTCAATCGTAATTGTTTTATGGAACAAATTGAATCAATATATTACAGTGAGCATAAAAAAGATTTTGAAGGTTGCATAAGGTCTCTTTCACCTTCTGATTTAAATCTAAATGCATATTTGCTTTCAATAGTGATTTTGATACAACTAGACGAAAATATAAATAATGTAGATATCAAGATTCCCGATTTCAAAACAATAACAACATTACATGATTGGAATAGCTTTGAAATAGTATTGAGAGCATTCATTTTAGGCTTTTGTGAAAGAAATCTTGATGACGCTGTAATTTGCTCTCACTCAAAAGAGCTTTTTGAGCACATAACAGATAAATTTTCTTTTACCATTCCCCAAATATCTTCTTTGGTAAAATTTGCGTGTTTATTAGGAAAATACTATCACAATAATCACGCAAATGAATCTAATGGATTAAAAAAGTATAAAACATGGTTTTTTACTACAGAACTTAGCCGACCTTTTGATTATTTAAAATCTATCCAGTTCCTAGAGTTTACATTCTTAAATTCTCCTGCAGGAGAATCCTTTTCCGATGAGGAAAACACTTACAAAGAACTCAGCCATTATTTATTCAACATTGGTGGTTTTTGCTCTTATCATAAAACAACGATATTGGAGTATCTGAAAAAACACAATCAGATAAAATTAATCAATGATTACATTCAAAAGTTGTATGGTGACAACTTCAATTATATAAATCAATTGGATAACAAACAAGAAATCCATGAGGTATTTTCTAAATATGGGGAGATTGTGGAGCCTGAAATAATGACCGATTTTTCGGATAAACTCAAATGGGATGTTGTTGGATATGTAAGCCATAAAGAATATGCTTTATACGAGGCAAACTATTACTTTGAAAAACTAATTGATTATTCTCCTAAGCAAGCATTCTCTTACAGCAAGCTTCTTTATTCTTTATCTCAGATTGCGAATAAAATTGGGAATCGTTGCTCAGATGATATTCGTCTAAATATACAGAAGGCTGCAATAAAAAATGGATTACCTGCATTTTGGAATTTGCGATATCTTGATATGGATTTTCGCTTGGATCCATATATGATTTATAATTCTATTTTTGAATTCACTGATACTTCATCCAACTCAGATGAATTAACTATTTTGTGGTTGTTAAACTGTGGGATTCATTCTTGGTATACTCAGGAAGATAGAATAGGCGCAACTAACATTTATAAGCACATGGCTAAACATTCAGCGAAATATCTAATCGACTTTCGAAATATTGTATCTTCTGTAACTCCGCAATGGCTTGCAATTATAGACCACAAATCAGTTGATAGTCATATTGAATCTCCTACAAATGCGCATACTGATGCAAGAAAAGAAGCTGTCAAGAAAATAGAATCAAACTATAGCAAAATGGATATAAATACCCTTATTGGTTCTATTCTGGATTTTCCTGCTTTAGAGTATTCTAAAGAACGATATCGTATAGTTCTTCGGCGACTCAACTGGGGAAATAAGCTATCTTGTGACTACGCTTTTATTATATTGGATAGCTTTTGCAAATTCTTATCGGATAACGTTCATGAGATCGAGTATTGTGAAGATATAATTAGTGCAGTTTACAATGTCATTCCGGAACAAACTTTTTGGAGCATAGCAGCAATCATCGGAAAAGACTTATCAAAATATAACTATCAAACGTCAAATCGAACAATTAGTCTTTTACTACGAGTGTTTGCCGGTAAAGATAGAGAGAAACTATCGTTGCTCTTTGAATCAGAAATGAATACTCAAGAGTTATGGATATCATGCAATAATCATATCTCAACAAAGTTCAATTATGAAGAGTATATCGAAAAGTATGAGCAACCCGATAATTTCCTTGAAACATCGATATATATGCTATTAGACCAAATCAAATCGCTAAATGCAAGAAAAATTGAAAGTGCCTTATACGCTTTATATTTATTTGGACAACTTTATTCGGAAACAATAAACATAATAACTAAGTGTTGGAGCGTGTTATCAGAGATACAAAAAGAATATGTATTGTTGGTTATCTATCGATGGGTGTTCAATAAAAATAAAAAAGAAACAGAATTGATCTATAACTTCCTAGAACAAGAAAATCTATGTTGTAATTCATTGTCAAGAAAACTTATAGTACACAGCATCCTTCATAATATTAATCCACAAAAATACAATTCGGAAGAAATACGGTTTGATTTCGACTCGGAAAACTATTCTTTGCCTAAGTATGGTTATTATGATGAGAATAGTATTTATGAATCATATATTTCTCTTCTTGACAATTTTGGAGTATCTCCAAAATTGTCAAATGGTCTTCGTAAAATGGCATATAAAACAAAAAGATCATTGCGTTCGTATAAAGAACCATATATAGAAAATGATGTTGATGTGATAATACCACAAATAAATGTCTTTATGGAAAAGTTGTTATACAATGTTGAAAAAAAAGAGAACTTTGACTATATTCCGTTAATTAAGAAAAAATCATTTCTTCTTCTTAAAGAAGATCCGTTTGTAATTACAGATATTCCTCGTTTTATTTTCAACGAAAAGATTATTTCAGAAAATGCAGATAATATGGACAAACATAGTATTTCAAATTCAAATAACAAAACGCAATTCTCAAAAATTATGTCAATAGATCTTCCTAAAAACAGAAAGGTAATTGCAGGATGTATGTGGTATCCATGGAATCATGAGGAGGGTGCTGTGTATTATGAAACTGCTAAATTATTTTCAAATCGTGCTACCGTGAGTAAAGACATTGAATGGAGTTTAGGTAATTACGGTTTGCTAAACAATGAGGGAGATATTACCGAAGAGTTCTCTGCTTTTCTGGAATCCGGTGGTATGAGTTTGTTCAAAAGAGTTGGTGGATGTTTAAGAATATATTATGGCAATTCTCAAATGATTCCTTCCGTTCTTTGGAGAGAAGTATTGAATTGTAGTCCCAGTTGCAAAACACCTTATATATGGGTGAATGAGAAAGGTGAAGAAGTACTGTGGTTTGAAAGAATAGCATCGCCAATGAGAGAAGCTATGCGTGAACATTATATTCGGCAACCTATTATTTTTAGATGGGTATGCAATTCTGAATGGATAAAGCAAAAACTTCAAGAACTTGGATTAAAAATGATTGTTATTTCAAAGATTGAAAAGATGCTTTAATAATCATAATAATATAGTTAAGTTTTACTTTATAGCTTGCAATACTGATTGAGCATGTATACATTAGAATTGCACAGCTTTTGTCACATCTTTACCACTAGATTAATCAACGGCGTAAAGGACAATAATAGTAATATCGAATAGATGACTCCAAAACAATATTCATCGGGCATGAACCGTTATGCTTAGTATAATATAAAAGTCTGCTCATTAGTAAAAGACTTAAAATTTGAGCTTTGGAGTTTGTACGGCGGCCTGAAATAATTGTATTTTTGAAGTATACTTTTATTGTCGCAGGCAGAGCGATAAATCGGAATTTGAAAGAGTAAACACTATGTGGAATAAATTATATAATGCTGAAATTAAAGTTCAAAATTATAGAACGATTTCCCCTTTTATAGACACAGGCGCGTTGTGGCCGCTATCCTCACGAAACAAGGCAATATTTATGTTGGTGTTTGTATTGATACTGCTTCGTCACTTGGAATGTGTGCGGAAAGAAACTCCATTGCAAATATGATTACTAACGGAGAAAGTCAGATTGATAAGGCTGTTGCTGTCACGCCCGATGGAAAGGTTGATTCTCCTTGTGGTGCTTGTCTCGAATATTATGATGTAGCTTGATAAAGATAGCGGTGATATTGAGATCCTTCTTGACCTAGAAACTGAAAATACAGTTAAACTTAAAGAACTGATTCCCGATTGGTGGGGAAAGAATAGATTTGACGAATAGTATAGCAAATTCCGATTTATCGTATTAAAAAACATATGAAAGCATCGCTTCGGCGGTGCTTTTTTAAAGCCCAATTTTCACAGAAAAAGCCATTGTCGCGATTTAATTGCAATCAGCAGGAAAATAAACAGAAAGGAATTAAAACCCACCACAGGCGATTTGTGGGCGGAAAATTCAGGCTGGATATTCTCAATTATTTGTGATATGGTGTTGTACTTGAAAGAGGTGATATTTATGTCAGCAAGAAAATTACTTACAAACGGCAACGCATTCAAGCGTACGGACAACCGATGGGGCGGTGTGGTATGGTATATGGATGAAAGCGGTGAGCGTAAAAGAAAGAGCTTTTCGGGTACAACAAAAGCGGAAGTCAATAAGAAGATGACGGAATATATTGCGGCGTTCAATGACTCAATAATTGAGTCGCAGGAAACAAAGAAAAGG
>ERZ772991.2317-NODE-2317-length-13539-cov-11.847745_pt1 | contig 13539 bp, 14 predicted proteins | sample MGYA00511128_ERZ772991 | MGnify/ENA primary metagenome ERZ772991 (study PRJEB29015, sample SAMEA2737655) | human gut metagenome | biome: human gut; feature: human-associated habitat; material: faeces | place: China | collected 2012 ... | reverse complement strand
GACCGCTGGACGTCAGCATGGCGGCGGTGCCGCCTTCCAGCTCGCAGATCTTTTTCGCCACCATGTCGCAGGTGGGGTTCTGCAGGCGGGAGTAGAAGTAGCCGTCGGCCTCGAGGTCGAACAGCTTGCCCATGTCCTCGCTGGTAGCGTACTTGAACGTAGTGGACTGGATGATGGGGATCTGGCGGGGTTCGCCGTTGCCGGGGGTGTAGCCGCCCTGCACGCAGATGGTATCACGGTTCATTGCAACATACTCCTTTACTGGGTTTGTCTGTATAGCACAATTCCCCGCAGGAGCATGAGCCTCCTGCGGGGAATCGATTCGTTAAATTTTATTCCCTGCAGGAAGCAGAAACTTACTTTCTCAGCCGCTTATCGCTCCTGGTCGCCCAGAAGGTGCCGACGGTCTGGAACACCTGCACCATGAGCACCAGCAGCACGACGCAGACGATCATGATGTTGGTCTGGTAGCGGTAGTAGCCGTAGGACAGAGCGATCTTGCCCAGACCGCCGCCGCCGATGACGCCGGACATGGCCGAGTAGCCGAGGATGGTCGTCAGGGCAGTGGTCATGCTGGAAATGAGGCCGGGCAGACACTCGGGGATCATGACCTTGGTGATGATCTGGAAGGGAGTCGCGCCCATGCTCTGGGCAGCTTCCACGACGCCCTCGTCCAGCTCACGCAGACTGGTCTCCACCAGACGGGCCACGAAGGGGAAGGCTGCGACCACCAGCGGAACGATGGTGGCCTTGGTGCCGACGGTGGTGCCCACAATGGCACGGGTCAGCGGGAAGACGCAGATCATCAAAATCAGGAACGGCACGCTGCGCAGGATGTTGATGATGATGTTCAGGATGTGCATCAGCCAGCCCGGCAGGGGCAGGACGCCGTCCTTATCGCCAGCCACCAGCAGAACGCCCAGCGGCAGGCCCAGAACCAGAGAAAATGCCGTGGAGAGGACGGTCACGTAGAACGTCTCCCAAATGGCGAAGCCATAATCTGCAAAGCTCATTCTCCAGTCACCTCCTCAACGGTCACACCATTCTGGCTGCGCATATAGGCCGCAGCCTGCTTTGCCTGTTCGGTATCGCGGGGAAGTTTGAGCAGCATGGAGCCGTAGCACTGGCCGCTCAGATCGCGGGTGTCGGCGCTGAGCACAGACACGAGGATGCCCTTCTCCGCAGCAAGGCTCGCCACCAGCGGCTTTGCGGCGGACGAACCATTGAACGTAACACGGACCACGTGATCGTCGGGCGCAAAGCTCGAGAGGTCGCGGGCCGCGCTGCCGCCGTTGGGGGCGACGAGGCGCCTGGCCGCAGCCGTCTTGGGATTTGCAAAGATCTCGCGCACCTCGCCCTGCTCCACGACCACGCCGCCATCCAGAATGGCGACGGAGTCGCAGATCTCTTCCACGACGCTCATCTGGTGGGTGATGACCACCACGGTGATGCCCAGCTTCTTGTTGATGGCCTTGATGAGGGTCAGGATGGCGTGGGTCGTGTTGGGGTCCAGCGCACTGGTGGCCTCATCGCAGAGCAGGACTTTGGGGTTGGTGGCCAGCGCACGGGCAATGGCGATGCGCTGCTTCTGGCCGCCGGAGAGCTGGGCCGGGTAGGCATTTGCCTTATCGGGCAGGCCCACCATTTCCAGCAGCTCCCTGGCGCGCTTTTCGGCATCGGCCTTCTTCACGCCCGCAAGCTCCATCGGGAAGCAGATATTCTTCAGGCAGCTGCGCTGCATCAGCAGATTGAACTGCTGGAAGATCATGGTGATGTCGCGGCGGCGCTCACGCAGGGCTGCGGGAGACAGGGTCTCCATCGCGGTGCCGTCGATGACGACACTGCCCTCGGTGGGGCGCTCCAGCAGATTGATGCAGCGCACCAGCGTGGATTTTCCCGCGCCCGACATACCGATGATGCCGTAGATGGAGCCATCGGGGATGGTCAGGTCGATGTTCTTCAGCGCATTCACCGCGCCGTCCTTCATCTGGAAGGTCTTGGAAAGGTGTTTGATCTCGATCACAGAAATTGCTCCTTGCTGTTGAATAAACTCCTTCAGTCAAACCCTTGCGGGTTTGCCAGCTCCCTCATGGAGGGAGCCTGAAACAGAACGGTCAGGCAAAGGCCCCCTCCCCGAGGGGGCTGTCACCGCAAGGTGACTGGGGGAGTTTGCTTAGCCCTGAATCGGTGCCAGGCTGTCCTGCTTGCCGCCGTAGATGCCCATGGGCTCGACGTGGATGCCGGCGACGGTCACCAGATGGGTACCCTTCTCCTCGTTGAAGTTATCCAGATACGGCTGATGCTGGAAGTAGTTGGTGTCGCACTGGCCGTCCTCGACGATGGTGTTGGGGATCACATAGTCGTCGTACTCCTGGATGTCCAGAGTGATGCCCTTAGCGGCCAGAATGTCCTTGCAGACCTCCAGGACCTCGCAGTGGGGAGCGGGAGTTGCAGCGCAGCTGACGGTCTCACCGTTCAGTGCATTGTAGTCGATGGAAGCGTCATAGCCATCGGTCGGGGTCTCGACGACGGAGACGACAGCGCCCTTGTAGTTCTCATCCATGAAGTCCTTGACCTGCTGGCTCTGCAGAGCAGCCACCAGAGCCTTGATCTTGGGCTCGTTCTCGTTGCCCTCCTTGCAGACCAGCACGTTGACGTAATCAGAGGAGCCGTCCTCCATTGCCAGAGCGTCGGTCATGGGGTCCAGACCAGCAGGAATTGCGTAGTTGGAGTTGATAACGGCGTAGTCCTCATCCTGCAGGACGTTGGGCACCTGAGCGGCCTCCACCTCATCGACGGTAACATTCAGGGGGTTCTCCTCGATGTCGTTCTTGGTAGCGGTCAGGCCGGCGTCTGCCTTCAGCTTGAAGAAGCCGTTCTTCTCCAGCAGGGTCAGAGCACGTGCCTCGTTGGTGGTATCGTTGGGCACAGCCACCTTCACCTTATCCAGCTTTGCTGCAGTGGAAGCAGCTGCAGAAGAAGCAGTACCGGAAGCAGCGGAAGATGCGGTGGAAGAAGAGCCGCCGCATGCGGTCAGGGCAGCTGCAGCAGCTGCGACGCCAGAAACCTTCAGAAAATCACGACGAGTAATCATAGTTTTGTTCCCTCTCTATTGCTTAATAAAATGTACTGCGGCCCGCACGGCACAGTTCCGCACGCGGCCTGTGAACGCAAGCATGAAAAAAGCTCCCGTCCTTGACTTTGCGCCATAACGCTCAGCAAGGACGGGAGCACAACATACTTCCGTGGTACCACCTTGGTTTACCGTACCCTCACGGGCACAGCCTCGATGCTGCGGCAGCAATGCTGCTTACAGCCGGACGCTGTAACGGGCGCTCCCGTTGCAGACTTAGCACTCATGCGCCTCGCCCACACGGCTCCGAGACCATTTTCAGCTTCCTGTTTCCTGCCCTTTTCCATCGCCCGGGCTTTCTGGTAAGGATCAATGCGAAGGCCTACTCTTCTCTTCACAGCCATTTTTGTGATATTGCATTTATAATAACCCCATCTGCCGGATTTGTCAACAGGCAAAACGAAGTTTTTCGGTAGGAAATTGCGATTTTTATCCCCTGATTGCGAAGTCTGCCGCTCGATATACTTGTCTTGCCGCTTCGGCGGTATTAAGGTGTTGCAACAACGACGACTGCTGCCAGTGGCAGAAACAAGGAGGAGTTGTTGGGGCCGCAACCCGTGGACTGTCTGATGCTTTTGCTTGACAATACGCTCAAAAAAAGCTATACTATGATTACAAAAGGCACTGCGACAAGCGGTCAGCCCTTTTGGTTTTGGTTTAGCTTTTGTTCAAAGAAAACCGTCACCTGCCGGGGTGGCGGTTTTTACTTTCTTACCTTGATCGTAAATGTAAATCCAAATAGATGGAATGTCAAAGTAATAGGCATCCTCTCACCTCCTTCCGGAAGTGAGGACCAACCGCCTGCCGTATGTGCAGTGCCTTTCAGCCGCTTTTCTGCGGCAAAATGATTATAACATATCATGATCGTTTCCGCAAGAAAGCTCTGGTATTTCCAGAGCTTTTTATTATATCCCCTTGTATGCGGCTGGCGGACATGGTAGAATAAGACGACATTCATCACAAGGGAGGTGCAGCAATGACCGGCAGAGAGGTCTTTCCGGACGAGGAGCTGCGCCGCCGCATCATGGATTTTATCATGGCGGCGGGGCAGACACTGCTGGAAAACGGCGCCGAGGTGTTCCGGGTGGAGCAGACCATGGAGATCATGGCCCGGTCGTTCCATCTGCGGGAGTTCCACGTTTATGTGCTGACCAACGGCATCTTTGCCAGTGCGGGCACCGCCGAGATCAGCGAGGTGCGCAATGTGCCTACCCGCACCACTCATCTGGGCCGAGTGGCGGCAGTGAACGCCCTCTCCCGCGAGATCGCAGAGGGCAGCATGTCGCTGGACGAAGCCGAGAGCCGTCTGGTGCTGGCGCGGCGCATCCCTTTTCCCAAGGACTGGGTGCAGCTGGTCAGCGGCATGTGCGGTGCATTCTGCTTTGCGCTGATCTTCGGCGGCACACTGCGCAGTGCACTGGCGGCGGCACTGGCAGGCTTTCTTGCCAGCGGCTATTTGCTGCTGTGTGAGCAGCACGAGCTGCCCGGCGGCTTCTGTAAGATCAGCTGTGCCGCACTTATCACGCTGGTGTGCATTCTGGCCTGCCGAATGCTGGGCACACCGGCCAGTCACTCTATTATCGGTTCGCTGATGATCCTGACCCCCGGCATCGCCTTTACCATGGGCATCCGCGACTTTGTGCACGGAGATTACCTCTCCGGCACCATCCGCATGATCGATGCGCTGCTCATTGCAGCCAGCATTGCCATTGGCACCGGCCTTGTGCTGAGCCTTTATACATTCTTTACGGGGGTGGTCGTGGCATGATGTTGACCAGTACACAAATTGGGGAGCTGGCCGCGCAGTTCTTTATTGCCGGCGCAGGCACCCTGAGTTTTGCCGTTCTGTTCGGCTGTCCGCGCAAAAGCCTGCTCTTCTGCGGGCTGGTGGGTGCCGTGGGCTGGTTTGTCTACGAGCTGGCCGTGATGCTGGGGGCAGACAGTGCCGCAGCCTCCCTGCTGGCGGTCATTCCGCTCACCCTGCTCACCCGGGTGTTTGCCATTGTGATTAAAATGCCGGTAACGGTGTTCCTGCTGTCCGGCATCTTCCCGCTGGTGCCCGGCGCTGGCATCTACTACTGCGCCTACTATTTTATACAGGGCAACAATGCGCTGGCCCTTTCCAACGGCATCAGCACCTTTAAAGTAGCGGTTGCGCTGGCCATCGGCATCAGTCTGGTGCTCAGCGTGCCCATTCCAAAGCGGCACCGGAAAAACATATAGGTAGGATACAGCAAAAGAACGGCAACCGCACGGCTGCCGTTCTTTTGCTTGCTTGTGGAATTATTTCAGGGAGTTTTTACTTGATCTTATTGACAATAAAGTGCATGATCGGCTCATAGCCGCCGTCGTATGCCTTCAGCGGATAGCTCATACCATTCACACCTTCTGCCCACTCATAGTTCTTTGGCAGGGGAATGTCATCCGTGCTAATCTTATCGCCCACGTCAGCGTTGAACTCCAGAACATGCTGTCTTTCGGTGTCAACAGCATTCTTACTGATGTCCAGCGTGACTTTAATATGCTTGCCAGTGTTTGTGGTGACTTTTTCCGTTACTGCAACTGTAACGTAACCTTCCAGCTCGGTTTTCCAGATGATATCCACCAGATCCTTATTCACCAGCTTGTAACCGTCCGGCAGTGCCTCAGCAGGAATAAGGGACGGGTCATACTTATCCACGCCCTTCAAAACGGAGGTGTCATAGACCTTAGCACCTCTGATGCCGTTGCCGTCAGCATCCGTAAACATAACATGGATGTTAGCACTGGTGACACCGGGCTGATCCGGGACATTAGTACCGGGGACCTTATCGCCATTGCCAGAGCAGCCAGCCAGCACACCGGCAGCAGCCACAGCCAGAGCAGCCACACCTGCACCCTTGAGGAACTTACGACGAGAAATGTTAGACATAAGAATCAACCTCACAATCTTTTTGCATGCCCCGATCACTTTTTTGTGGAGCCTGCTTTTCCTATATAATACCCTCCCCGGTAACTATTTGTCAAGTAAAATTTCAACAAAAAAACAACACCAATAGGGCGGAGACCTTGTTGGCCGCCACCCTGTTGGTGTTGTTATCTTAAATTTTTAATTTAAAAATTCAAATAATTTTGAAAAATCCGGTTCAGCTTACTTGCGGCTGACGTAGACAGTTGCAATACCGTAGTTGATTGTAATATCGCCAACGGTATCCAGCTTATAGCCCTCGGGGATCTCCTTCAGCAGGCTGGTGTTAACGCCAATGGCATCCTTCTCCACTTCAACAATTTCGGTGCCAACTTCGCCGTCGCCTTCGCGGTTATAGTACTGAACCTGAACCTTCTTGGTATCCTTCTTGTCAACCGTGAAGGTAACGGTCTGCTTCTTCCAGTCGATGGGCTGGTCGCCAACAATACCGATCACATAGCCCTCGGGTGCCTTCACATCGTTAGAGTTCATCTTGGTTTCGGTCAGCTTAACATCCTTGACAATGATAGAATCGACCTCTTTGCCGTTACGGTCAACGAACTTGACGGTGACATCTTTTGCAGTCACTTCGGGAATCACGGGGACATCATCCTTGGAGCAGCCAGCCAGAACACCGGCAGCAGCCACAGCCAGAGCGGCGACACCTGCGCCCTTGAGGAACTTACGACGAGAAATGTTAGACATAAGAATCAACCTCACAATCTTTTCTGCATGCCCCCATCACTTTTTTGTGGAGCCTGCTTTTCCTATATAATACCCCCCCCCCGTAACAGTTTGTCAAGTGGTTTTTGGCATCTTTTTCCGCCGGATGCAGAAAAACAGGAGCGACCAAGAGAAAATCGTAAGTTCCGTCAAGCCCGGCAAAAAGGGCCGCTGCACAGCATCCCGTACAGCGGCCCTTTTTGTTCTCCGTTATTTTCATTCATTCTCAACATGTCTTGTTTTCATCTTCTGTCTGCTCATGTTCCCCTCTTGCCGCCCGCATCAGCCCGGCAAACAAAAAACCCAAATTGACCCCCAGAATAAAACCCACGATGCCTGCTACCAATACCATTGCGCCGCCTCCTTTCTTCTACCATATTTTGCCATATATCATTTGTCGGATGCAATCGCAGCCTGTCGCAAAAGGCAAGATCACTGCCCAACGTGCAAGCTTTTTTGCGCCGGAGCGTTGCAAGACTCTGCCGCATCTGCTATACTTTTGACAACACTTATATAAAGGAGGTGCTCTTTATGTCTGTTATGGATACTCTTGTCAGCCGCCGCACCTACCGCCGCTTTGCACAGAAAGCTGTTCCGCAGGATGTGGTGGATGATATCGTCGAGGCCGTCCGCCTGTCCTCCTGCGGAGCCAACCGTCAGGCTGTGCGTCTGGTGGTGGTGAACAAGCCCGAGGCGGTGGCAAAGGTGCAGCCGCTGGTCAAGTGGGCTGCCTATCTGCCGCCGGAGCAGGGCACGCCCAAAGCCGACGAGCTGCCCACCCTGTATGTGGCCGTGGTGCAGGACACTTCCATCCCCGGCGACCTTGCCACCGATACCGGCATCGCCCTTGCCAACATGACCCTTGCTGCATGGGACAAAGGCGTGGGCAGCTGCATCATGGGCGCGATCAACAAGCCTGCCCTCACCGAACTGCTGGGCATTGAAGAACCGCAGAAGCTGGCATTCATGGTGGCGTTCGGCTACCCGGCCCACAAGGCTCACATTGTGCCGCTGACGGCTGAGACCGGCGTAAAATATTATCTGGACGAGAACCGGGATTACTGCGTGCCAAAGCGGAGCAAAGAAGAGATCGCAAAATATCTATAATTTGTATATATACATTTCTTCAACGCATTTTTTGTATAATTGTTTTCAATTCGGTTTCAATTGATGAGATTTTTTGCACAAGTATTGACTTTTCAATTTGTACAATCTATACTAAATTCGTTCGCCAGATGTTCGATGAATCGCATCGTTCTGGCGTACCGCAAAAACATACAGTACATTTGAGGAGTGTTTGAATATGAAAAAGATCTCTCGTCGCAGCTTTCTGGCAGCTGCTGGTCTGTCCGTTGCTGCTCTGGCCCTGACCGCCTGCGGTGGTTCCTCTTCCAGCGTGGCTTCCTCTGTGGCAAGCTCTGCTGCTTCTTCTGAAGCTGCTTCCACCAGCGCTGCCGCTGGCGAGCTGACCACCGTTGAGGCCGGCAAGCTGACCATGGCTACCAACGCAACCTTCCCTCCGTATGAGATGACCACCGATGCAGGCGAGTTCGAGGGCATCGACATTGAGACCGCTCAGGCCATTGCTGACAAGCTGGGTCTGGAGCTGCAGATCGATGACATGGACTTTGACGCCGCTCTGCTGAGCGTGCAGCAGGGTAAGGCCGATATCGTCATGGCCGGCGTCACCGTCACCGACGAGCGCAAGGCTGTGATGGACTTCTCCGACAGCTATGCTACCGGCATCCAGTCCATCATCGTGCCCGAAGGCTCCGACATTGCATCTCCCGATGATCTGGCGGGCAAGAAGATCGGCACTCAGCGCGGCACCACCGGTTACATCTACTGCACCGATGATTTCGGCGAGGACGCTGTGGTGGCTTACGACAGCGGTCTGACCGCTGTGCAGGCCCTGAACAATGGTCAGGTGGACGCTGTGGTCATCGACAACGCTCCCGCCAAGGAGTATGTGGCTGCCAACCCCGGCCTGAAGGTGCTGGAGACCAGCTACGCCGAGGAGGATTACGCCATCGGCATGGCAAAGGGTTCTTCTCTGGAAGATGTCGTCAACGCCGCTCTGGAAGAGCTGAAGGCTGACGGCACCCTGCAGTCCATCGTGGACAAGTACATCACCGCTGAATAATTCAGCTGTACCTTGTATCACGGGGAGGCGGCCCCATCTGGGGCACCTCCCCTTTTTTGGAAAGAACAGGTTACAAAATTCTAACAATTTTAGAAAGCGAGGATGCGAATGGCCGCACAATACGAACTGCTGAAAGAGCTGCTCAACAGCGGCACGAAGCTGGACTTCGGGCAGGAAATGTTCTTCAAATTCTATCAGGCGTTCATCCTGAACGACCGCTGGGTGCAGTACATCCAGGGCGTGGGCACTACGCTGCTGGTCACCGCCATTGCGCTGGCACTGGGCGTGGTGCTGGGCAGTGTGGTGGCACTGGTGCGTGTTGCGCACGACCAGCAGCGTCCCGGCCGCAGGAACCCGGTGCTGGGCTTCTTCAATGCCGTCTGTCAGGTGTACACCACCATCATCCGCGGCACCCCCATGATGGTCCAGCTGCTCATTATGAGCATGGTCATCTTTTCCAACAGCCGCAACTTTACCATGGTCGGTGCGCTGGCACTGGGCATCAACTCGGGCGCTTACGTCTCGGAGATCATCCGCGGCGGCCTGATGGCGGTGGACCCCGGCCAGATGGAAGCCGGCCGCAGCCTGGGCCTGAACTACATGACCACCATGGTGGTCATTGTCATTCCGCAGGCCATCCGCGCGGTGCTGCCTGCACTGGGCAACGAGTTCATCGTCCTGCTCAAGGATACCTCGCTCATCACCGTTATCGGCGGCAAGGAGCTGCTGTATGCGGCGCAGGGCATTATGAACCGTACTTACGAGGCCATGTTCCCCCTGTTGGGTGTTGCAGTGGTCTATCTGATTTTAGTCATGATCTTTACATGGCTGCTGTTGAAGTTTGAGAGGAGGATGGCGCAAGGTGACCGCTAATCATGCTGAAAAGATCCTGGAAGTCCGTGGTCTGACCAAGACCTACGGCGGTGAGGCCAAAAAGGGCGCAAAGCAGCCCACCCCAACCCTGGATGTCCTGAAGGGCATCGACATCGACATCTACCGCGGCGACGTAGTCTGCCTGATCGGCCCCTCCGGCTGCGGCAAATCCACCTTCCTGCGCTGCCTGAACCGGCTGGAGATCCCCACCGGCGGCAGCATCAAATTTGAGGGCGTGGAGGTGGACGACGACCACATCGACTCTGTCCGCCAGAAGATGGGCATGGTGTTCCAGCACTTCAACCTCTTCCCCCACCTGACCGTCAAGCAGAACCTCTGCCTGGCCCCGGAGCTGCTCAAGCTCAAGAGCAAGGAGGAGGCTTCCAAGCGTGCCGAGGAGCTGCTGGCCCGTGTCGGCCTGTCCGATAAAGCCAATGTGTTCCCCAAGAGCCTTTCCGGCGGCCAGCAGCAGCGCATTGCCATTGCCCGCGCTCTGGCCATGGACCCGGATGTCATCCTGTTCGACGAGCCCACCTCCGCCCTCGACCCTGAGATGGTCGGCGAGGTGCTGGAGCTGATGAAGGAGCTGGCCCACACCGGCATCACCATGCTGGTGGTCACCCACGAGATGGGCTTCGCCCGCGAGGTGTCCAACCGCGTCATCTTCATCGATGAGGGCAGGATCCAGGAAGATGAGCCCCCGCAGGAGCTCTTCTCGAACCCCAAGCATCCTCGTCTGAAGGCTTTCCTTTCCAAGATGCTGTAATTGAAGCTGAAAATGCCGTCGCACAAATTCGTGCGGCGGCATTTTTTGAATGGTTTAAAACTTCCAGAGACTTTGTGCCTGTTTATAAAGCCAGAGGGCACGGGTCTGAATCTCACTCTCGTTCCAGTCCGTTTTTGTCAGGGCATTCTGAAGCGTGGAAAGGCCCGATGCGCAGAGCGTAAGACCGGGCTTTGCTTGGCCCTTTCCGGCTTTCTTTGTGCTCCAGTCACTGTCCCGGATGGAGGCGTTCAAAGATTGCGGGATGATTGCAAGATTTCCCAGAGTCAGAAGGATAGAATCTCTCTTTTCTGCGGCCAGCGGGGTAGAGCAGGCGGGCCAGTTGTTGCGCCATTTTTTGGGCATCAGATGCTCAAGACTGTAATTGTTGAAACCATGCAGCACAACAGCACTCTGAGCAGGGCGGATGTGGCTTTCAATCAGATAAAGAACACCTTTAGAATAAAGGTTCATCAGTTTAGAGTGTTCAAAACCATCCCGAAGTTCAGTGTCATCAGGAATCGAGGAGTTGGTGCCGCCAAGCACTTGCAAACGGTCTCGTAAATCCTGTGGAGTAAGTATTTCGTTGGCGATAAAGGAGAGAAATAACTTTGTATAATTTGTTGTGGAAGCACGAGTGACAATACGACGCATAACGTAGCTTTCCAGAATGCCATACATCTCGTTTAGAATGGCTAAATTAGAAATGTTTTTTGCAAGGTAGAGAACGTAAGGAATCAACGTTGTGGTTTTTAGACCAAAAATAACGATGTTCAAACGTTCGATGCCAAAATCTGATGGAATTGTGGTGCTGCAAAAATCGGACTTGAAGGTTTGCTGGAATAAAGTGGCATAATCCTTTAGAGTATCCAGAATAGTATTTTTATTACCGCCACAATATGTGTTTACAAAACTCTGATAGGAATTGGCAAGCTGATCTGTGCGAGCATATATTAATTTGTCGTCAACACTAATATTATACTTTTTCTTTTGGATAAACTGCTGAAAATAGGCATCGAAGAAGATATCAATAAGTGGGCGTTTTACGCGGCCGGCCTCAATTTCGGTATCCCAATAGGCTTTTGCGCTTTCGTTGGCTTCAAAAACAGATTCCCAAATATTTTGATACGCAGTGATGTTATTCCTGCTAAAAAAGTAATTCTTTAAAAGCTCGGAGGTGGTTAAGCGAACACCAAGGGAATTTAGAGAATCAAAAATCTGCTGTTCATCATCGGTGGGGCCCAAATCAATCCGGACAAATTGAACGTTGGAAATGACTGTCATATAGTCGTTCAAAGTACTCATTTGCAAATGTGAAGCAAAATAGTTGAATGCCTGAACAATTGGAGACGAGGAGCGGTTGTCTATGATGGGCACTGCATTTGTTTGATCCATAACGCATTTGAATGCTTCGGAATCATTTTTTCCATGCTGTAAAGAAAGCTCCCGCGTTGTTATTAGGCGAAAATTTGTATCAAAGATACCCGGCTGATTCATTTTTAAACAGAGCACCTTTAAGAAAATCAAAAATGTCGTAAGACGTTGTTGACCATCAACAAGAACAAGTTTTGATGCATAAGAGGTGTTTTGCTGAGGAACAGAAGCGTCTTTCAGGATGAGAGTTCCAAGAAAGTGGGGGCGGTTATATTGAACAACGAACGCCATGTCGTCAAGAAAACGTTCCCATAAATCCTCTTTCCAAACATAGGCTCGCTGAAAAAATGGAACTTCAATGAGAGTGGAGTTGTTTACAATGTCAGGTATTTTCGCTTTATGTGCGTCCATGGAAAATCCTCCCGCTACTTTTCAGATTTATTAGTAGAATAGCACGAATCCACTGTGAATTCAATGAATCACAAACAAAAGCTCCCGTTTCTCAGGAAAAGCTGAAAAACGGGAGCTTTACAATTCTACAAAACAGAAGCTATGCGCCTATCCCATGGTCACAACAACTTCCACACCTTCACCGGCCTTTGCCAGCGGCAGGAGGGTGCCCGCAATAGGGGCGCCGTTCACGGTGACGCTCTGCACACCCTTCTGCACGGCGTGGGGGTTCTCCACCCGGATGTGGTACACGGCACCCCGGTAGCGGCGGGTGACGGTGTAGCCTGCCAGCGTGTGGGGGATGCAGGGGTCAACGCGCAGGCCGTCCAGAGTGGGCTGGATGCCCAGAATGTACTGGCTCACGTTCACGAAGGTCCATGCCGCCGTGCCGGTCAGCCAGCTGTTCTTGGCCTCGCCAAAGGTGGGCGCATCCCTGCCGGCTACCATCTGGCTGTAGACATAGGGCTCTGTGCGGTGTATCTCCGAAATATCCTCAATGTAGGCCGGGCAGGTCTTGCGGTAGACCTCAAAGGCACGATCGCCGTGGCCCAAAACGGCCTCAGCGCAGCTGATCCACGGGTTATTGTGGCAGAAAATGCCGGCGTTCTCTTTGTATCCTGGAGGATAGCTGGAGATCTCGCCCAGATTGAGCTGATAGCTGGTGTAGGCCGGCTGATGCAGCACCACGCCATATTTCGTATCCAGCCGCTCTTCCACGCTCTTCAACGCCTGCGCAGCCTGACCGCTCTCCCGGCCAATGCCGGCCATAACACACATACCCTGCGGTTCGATAAAGATTTGGCCCTCCGTACACTCTTTGCTGCCCACCGGCTTGCCAAAGGCATCGTAGGCGCGGCGGAACCATGCTCCGTCCCAGCCAGCCGTCAGCGCGGCCTGCTCCACGGCCTCAATGCTCTTGCGGGCAGCGGCCGCTTCCTCATCCAGATGCAAGTGGTCGCACAGTTCGGCGTACTCCCGGCCATACTTGACGAACATACCGGCGATGAACACGCTCTCGGCTACCGGACCCTCGCTGGGGCCGGTGATCTGAAAGCTCTCACCCGGGTGCTCGGAGAAGCAGTTCAGGTTCAGGCAGTCGTTCCAGTCGGCGCGGCCAATGAGCGGCAGGCCGT
>ERZ772991.2311-NODE-2311-length-13576-cov-3.479181_pt1 | contig 13576 bp, 11 predicted proteins | sample MGYA00511128_ERZ772991 | MGnify/ENA primary metagenome ERZ772991 (study PRJEB29015, sample SAMEA2737655) | human gut metagenome | biome: human gut; feature: human-associated habitat; material: faeces | place: China | collected 2012 ... | reverse complement strand
ACGAGATCGAAGAACTCGAGGAAGCCGGTGCCCTGGTCGATGTTTCCCATATGCCGGCGCGTGTCAAATGCGCGGTGCTGGGATGGCATACGATGGAAGAGATGCTGGATAAGAAGAACGAGAAATAAGAGAGAAGATAAAAAGAAACGGGAGCTATTCTTTTGGGAGTGTCAGGCGGGACGTACCATTTCCGCTCTGATGATCTATATACCAGAAATAGTCTGGAAAAGAAAAGTCAGATGTGTTGGTGAAAATATATACAAAAATAGATTGGCAAAAACAAAGCGCGTATAGAGAAAATAGCAAAAAAAAGCCGATCTAGATGCGTGTTTCGTATAAAATATCCAAAAGATTGACGGCATATTTACAAAAACAAACAAAGATGTTAAAATAATGATAAAAAGGATGCAGATGGCGATGTACATACAGATGGCGTACAGCTGAATCCTGTGGCTGGAGGTATGAGAGATGCCGAATTTTTCATATAAAGCGCTGGGACGGGATGGAAAAGAAGTCCGGGGAGTGCTCCAGGCTGAGAGTGAAGCGGCAGCCGCTTCCAGAATCCGGGAAAACTATCCGATTCTTCTGAGCATCAGTCAGAAGAAAGAGAAGAAAAGACCTGATGACGGCAGTCTCCTGGAGATGGAGATCGGAAGCAGGCGGATCAAGACGAAGAAGCTGGCGATCCTGTGTTCACAGTTTGCGATCACGCTTCATTCGGGCATGACAGTGGCACGCGCGATGCGTATGCTGGCAGCTCAGAATGAGGACAAGCGGATCCGGAAGATCATGGGGGCTGCGGCAGAGGAAGTAGCTGCCGGAAGTACCGTTGCGTCGGCGCTGGAAAAGTATAGCGACCGTTTTCCGCTCACGTTTATCGAGACGATCCGGGCAGGCGAGCAGTCTGGTACGCTGGAACGATCCTTTGACCGGCTTCAGAAGTTTTATGAGAAATCCTACAAGACGACGGAGAAGATCAAGGGAGCGATGACGTATCCTTTGTTTGTCGTTGCGGTTGCGGTGGTTGTCCTGATTATCGTCATGGCGAAGGTTATCCCGACACTGGCAGATGTATTTACCGATCTGGGCGGTACGCTGCCGCTGATGACGCGGATGCTGATCGCGACTTCTCATTTCTTCGCGAAGTGGTGGCTGCTGATGCTGGCGGTGCTGGCGTTTTTGAAGATTGGTTCGCAGGTCTATGGCAATACGCCGCAGGGGCGAATTCAGAAAGCAAAGATCGCGTTATCCCTTCCACTTGTGGGCGTGATCAACCAGATGAACGGCGCAGCACAGTTTGCTAATACGATGTCGGTGCTTCTGGCAGCGGGTATCACGATCAACCAGGCGGTTGACACGACGGCGAAGGTCATGGACAATGCACTTCTGAGCGAGGATGTCCGCTCCATGCGGGCAGGGATCGAACAGGGACGCAGCCTGGTGGAATGTCTGCAGGGAAAGAGATATTTCCCGCCGACGATGGTCGATATGTGTTCCGTCGGAGAAGAAACCGGTGAACTCGAGGAGACACTGGACAATGTCGCCGATTATTACACCAACGAGGCGGATTACCGAATCCAGCGGCTTCTGGCACTGCTGGAACCGACGATGCTGGTTGTGCTTGCGATTTTTGCGGGTATCATTGTAGTGTCGATTTATCTGCCTATCTTTACAATGTATGATCTGATGTGAGAATTGACTGCACACATGTGAAATGTGATACGGCAGAGGCTGGATGGCGCAGAGAAAATTCTCTGTTCATTAATAAAATACTATACAATAAGGAGATTGATTTTATGAAGGGCTTAATCAAGAAAGTTCGTGAGAACAAAAAAGGTTTCACACTGGCTGAGCTGCTGGTGGTTGTTGCGATCGTGGGTATCCTGGTTGCAATCTCGATTCCGGTATTTACGGCACAGCTGAGCAAGGCTAGAAAGGCTACGAATCAGGCAAACTTAAGAGCGGCGAAGGCAGCAGCGATAGCAGCGTATTTGACAGATGAAGATGTGACGTTAGCCGATAAAGATGGTAAAATTGTATATTATGAGTACGATTTGGATAGTGGCACGTCTACGAAAGATGGTGCTCTTAAGACTGATTTTGCAGCACCAACAACTGACTATAGCGAAGTCACTGATATGGATTCTGCAACCGATAAAGCTAAGTACGAGCATATACAGGTGGCTATTAAAATCAGCAGCGATTCAGACAGTACTGCAAACGGTACAGAAGTTAAATTGTATGCTTCTACTAAGGAGTAAGAAATAAACCACATACGTGGAGAAAATGGATGGGGTTTTCCCATCCATTTTTGCTAAAGGCGCCTGACGTGCTTCTCTGACAAGTAAACACACAGTATAAAGTCAATTTACTATGAAAGTTCTGCCGCCGATTAGGCGGCATGAATTCAAGGATGCCAAATGTGCCTGCCAGAGCTTTCATTTGTGGTGGTACACCTGACTGCCAGGCGCATGAAGGTTTAGAATGAAAGTGATGTTCACATCAGAAATTTTTCAGGATTGAAAAATCCATTCATTGTCAGATACATAAGCGTGGCCTGCAACGCACGAATCAAAACAAAGTCAGCAGGTCATTTTGATAAAAAGTGGGTGAGCAAATGAAAAAGAACCAACACGGTTTCACACTGGCAGAACTTCTGGTGGTGATAGCGATCGTAGGGATTCTGGTGGCGATCAGTATTCCGATTTTTACGGCACAGCGGAAAAAAGCGGTCATCGCAGCCAATCAGGCGAATGTCCGTGCGGCGAAGGCAGCGGCCGTGGCGATGCTGTATGGAAGCAAGGAAAGCCTGGAACGTTACGAGAACCAGCCGCGGAAGCAATACCGCTATTACCGGTACAATGTAAAAGAAGGAAAAATTGTCTGTCAGGCAGAGGGAGAGAACGCGCACATTGAGTATGCACAGGGAAGTGGAACAAAGAAGGTAAATGACCTGGGGCAGGAATACCGGAAGACGGCGATGGAAGCCAAGACACCGTGTACAGATATTCTGGTGTACATCGGAAATCCGGCGGCTAATCCATATGCGAATACGTCTCCGCTTCAGACCGCTCCTTTCTATGAGGGAAATGAAGTTGGGGGAACCGACCAGAATCCATTTGGTCCGAAGCCGGGATTTGGTGCCAAGTAAAAGAAATGAAAGTGGGCGTTTTAAGATAAAGATAGCGTTTTACATATCTTGGAAGATATAAAACATTGGGGATTTACAAACAGACAGAACATGGATACGGACAGGAGATATTCCATTGATGCTGCATCAAACCACATTTTTAACGATTTACATATTAACCATAACATTTATCCTCGGCTGTGCGCTCGGAAGTTTTACTGACTGTCTGGCAGGGCGGATGTTAAACGGAACGTCCGTTTTGAAAGGGAGATCCCACTGCGATGCCTGCGGTCATGTGCTGGGAGTGCTGGATTTGGTACCGCTTTTTTCACGGCTGTGCCTGCGGGGCAGGTGCCGTTATTGCGGAGCGAAGATCCCGGCGGAGGCATTCTGGACGGAACTTGTCTCAGGAATTGCATGCTGCCTGATTATGTACCGGTACGATGTCTCGGTGCTGGCACTGCGGGGAATTCTGCTCTGGATGGTGCTTTTATGTCTGACACTCACAGATCTGCACGCGTGGATCATACCGGACCGGCTTCAGATAGCCGTAATCCTGATCTTTTTCGGCACGGCGCTGGGCTTACCGGAACCGGGAAGACAGATGCTGAGGGGAGTTCTGACCGGTGCCGGACTGGCTGTCAGTATGCTGGCACTTTCCCTGCTGTTTGACCGCCTGACCGGAAAAGAAAGCCTGGGGGGCGGCGATGTAAAACTTTTTTTTGTGACAGGACTGTATATGCGTTCCGCCTGGGAGGTGTTATTTTTCCTGATTCTCAGCTGTGTGCTGGGAATTGCAGGTTCTGTCATCGGTCGGAGGGAGAAAATTCCGTTTGGACCGGCGATTGCGGCGGCATGTTTTTGTATGCTGCTGTATGGAGATATATGGACACAATGGTATACAGGGCTCTTTTAAAGGGAGTGCAGAGATGAAGAATTGTTTAGGAATTGAGATTGGACATTACCGTATCAAGATTGCATATGCGGAAAAAGGCGAGCTTCGCGAATTTATCAGCGAACGGGTCGAGGGGATCGACCGGAACGATATGCGTCAATATGCGGATTTAATAAAGGATTTGCTGAAGGAGTATGCGATCCGCTGCCGGAACGTCGTGTTTGTCATCCGGCAGGAGGATGCGTATGTGCGGCGCTTTGAGCTGCCGCTGATGACGGAGGAACAGCTCCGGCTGAATCTTCCATATGAGTTCCATGATTATATCGGAAACGAGATGGATAAGTACGTCTTTGATTATGCGATGATCCATGCGGATCAGGAAAAAATGGATTTGATTGGTGCGGCGTGTACGAAAGAGCTGTCGCAGCAATTTGAAAAACTGGACAAGATGGCACACTTGAAATTGGTCGGTCTGGTTCCGGCCGTGCTGGGACTGGAATGGATTCTGGAATATGCAGAAGAGAGAATGGCGGATGAGAAGAAGGCTTTGGAGACAAAGCTGAATGCAGAACCTCATAAAAAGGAAGAAAAAGAGAACGCAGAGGGGGCAGAAAAATCGGAAACTGTGAAAGACTATGCGATTCTCGATCTGGGAACCCAAGCATTGCGGATCCATTTCTTTCGCCAGGGGATCTATGATATTACCCGTACCATGGAGCCGGGCTGTGAGGAGATCGAGCAGATCCGTTTGGGAGATAAGAACAAGATGCAGGAACTGGGAATTGAGGTGGAGGAAGAAAACCGCGAGGAGACCGACAAAGAAAAGATGGCGGCTGTGCTGGAGGAGCAGTACCGGACCCGCGCCGTCCAGGTCATGCGAGTTTTGAACTTTTATAGCTTCAACAATGTGAATAATACGATCGACAGCCTCTATTATTGCGGCGGAGGCGCACGATACGGGGAATTGATTGATGCGCTGAAAGAAACGCTGGATCTGCCGGTGCGGAGTGTGGCGGAGCTTCTGCCGGAGGTCTCTTTGGATGAGGAAGACGAGTGGATCGACAGCCCACAGGCATACGGTGTATTACTTGCATAAGGAGGAAGAGCGGTGGCTGATTTAAAATCAATCGCGAATATGCAGATTGGCGGTCCGAAGTATCCGAAAAAACGGCGCATCAATCTGTATCAGAAGCAGGTTAAAAAAGGAAAGATAGCGGCAGAATTGGGTGTGTTTGTCGTATTTATGGGACTAGTTTATGGGTTTTCGCAGTTTGACGTGGTGCGTCTTCTGAGAAAGGCAGACCAGGCGGAGGCAGTCTATGCGGCGACTGAGCAGCAGCTTTCGGCGCTTCAGAAGTCCAACGAGGTGTACAGTGAGGTTCAGGCGGAATACGCACATTATGGAAATGGGTACCTGAATGAGGAAGAGAGACAGCTTCCAGACCGGAGAAAGATGTTGGATTCGCTGAAATCACAGATTTTCCCGCTGACGGCCGTTTCGACGGTTTCGATCACCTCCGATCAGATGGCATTAGAGGGAAGAATTCCCAATGGTTCCTCCTTTCCGGAGCTGGTTCGCGATGCGGAGGCGGATCCGGATGCACGCTATGTGACGGCGTCTCTGGAAGAGACGGTTCAGAAAGAGGGGGAGGAGCGGGTTCTTGCGGCTTCCAAACCGGTGGGCGTGTCGATGACTGTATTTTTTAACGTACCAGAAGAGGACGGAGAAAAACAATGAATTCGTTAAAGAAATATATCTTATCAAGAACGCAGAAGATTGTACTGCTTCTGTTTGTAATCATATTGATCGCGGCGGGCTACTATGCCGGATTCTATCTTCCGGTGCAGAGGCGGATCCAGGCGGCGGATACGACGGATCTGGAGGCACAGATCCAGATGGAGCAGGTAAAGTCGAAGCAGATCCAGCAGATGAAGAAGGAGATAGAGGAAAATAAGGCATCGAATGCGCCGATGGTTCCGGCCTACAATCATTTCAAGACGGAGACGGAGGAGCTGAACCGTATTTTTGCGAATGCGTATGATTTTACTTTCCAGTATTCAGAGCCGCAGGTGGACGGAATGGAGATCCGCCGCGCGATGAATATTTCTTTTACGGCAGATTCGTTTGATCACGCTGTTTCGATGCTTCATGAGGTAGTGGAAGGATCATACCGCTGCCTGATCGAGGATCTGAGCATTCAAGATGATGAAGATCTGGAAGATGAAGAGTTAAAGGATATCCGCATCCACCCGGTAGCAGTGACGTTCCAGCTGACTTATTTTGAGACCCGATACGATGCGGAATCAGAAGAAGGTCTGGATCTGGAACCGGAGGAAACGCAGGCACCGTCGGGACTGGCGAATGCGGATGTGTCGAACCTGCAGCGTTCGGACCTTGAGACAGCGGCAGAGGCGGCGCTGGGAGAATAAAGCATGAAAAAAGCAGAGAACAGTGAAAAACACCCGGAAATCTGGAAGCGGGTTTTCAGCTGTATGAAAAATCAGGATGGCGCCAGCTTGATGGCGGCGCTCCTGTTTTTTGTGTTTTGCGGGGTGGGCGCGTCGATCATTCTGGCGTCCGCCTCTGCATCGGCTGGTAAGATCCGGAATCTTCCGGGAGAAGATCAGAAGCGGTATGCGGTGGACTCGGCGGCGGTATTTCTGCGGGATGAACTGCAGAAGACGGAAAATATAGTCAAGATCAAGGAAGTGATCGTGCATGACAGCCGGGAAGACGAGGAAAACGATAAGGATGATTTTTACTGCTACTACGTCGGCAGCTGGAAAAACACGGATAATGAGGCGTCGTGGCAGAAGTTCTATGGAACGGATTCGGGTTTGTCAAGCCCAGAGAGTGGGAATAGCGCGATTCTCGATTCACTGATCGTGGATATTTATAGAAATAATGAGTATCGGAAGCTGGCAGACGGGGACGATGCGTCGGAGGAAGAAATGGCGTACAAAGATTTTACCCTGTCAGTGAAGAAAGACGGAACGACCGGGGACACGATTGACCCGTTAAAGACCAGTGTACGTCTGTGGATGGCGGATGATTATAAAATCAAGGCGGTTATCTCAGATACAGTAACGGCGGATGACAGGAAGGAAGAGCGGTGCGAGAAACGGCTGGAGCTGGAAGCAGCACATAGCTCCGAGCATAAGACGGTCACAGTACGGGGCGATGACGACGAATCGGACGACGACGATTCCTACACGATCACGACGACGACCATCATTACGACGATCCGCTGGCAGAACGGAACAATAGAGAAGGAGCTGCTGCAGAATGATAAGTAGAATGAAATGGGCAGCTGGAAGAAAGCTGCGTGCCAATACGGGCGAGACACTGACAGAGGTACTGATATCGGTTCTTGTGATTGCACTGGGAATGACGATGTTTCTGAGTGCATTTCTGGCGTCCGGCAGGATGCTGCGGCAGGGCGAAGAGCAGATGGCGAGCTATTATGACAGCCGCAATCAGCTGGAGAACAACCGGACAGCGAAACAGGCGTCGGGCAGATATGTTCTGGAGCTGGAGGCATCTGGAACCGGCGGCATGAAGAAAAGCCTGGCGTCAAATGCCTACCAGACAGGCACACAGACGAATTACCGGACGGGACAGTATCCCATCGTGCTGTATGTGAGCCAGGCTGATTCGGATGCAGAAGAGGAAGAGGTAAACTTACAAGAGCTGCTTTACAGATACCGATAGAGGAGACAGAGATGGGACAGGAGAGATGTGAATGCCGCAGATGCAGAAATAGGCATTGCAGGCAGCAGAAACAGACGGCATCCAAGGGTCACCGGAAGCTCTTTTCAGTATGTCAGAAAAAACTCCGGTCACAGAACGGTATGACGCTGACGGAGCTTCTGGCGGCGATTGTGATTCTCGGTATGATCGGCACGGTGCTTGGAGGCGGCGTGATGATGGTAAAAAATGTTTACCAGAGGACGCAGGAACAGGCAGATGCAGAGCAGGCGCTGTCGCTCACGGCGCAGCTGATGACCGATGAATTTGCGAATGCGCTGGAAGTGAAAAATTCTGCCGGGACTTCCGCAACAGGAGAATTGGTAACACCTCTTTTGCGGAGTGGAAACAGCCACCTGTGGCTGCACTTCAGTGCGACAGACTGGTCTGGCACGGGCATTGAAAAATGGTATGGGGATTATACTTACGATGATGCGTATAATAAGATATCCTTGCTGACGCAGGCGGCGATTTCGGATGAATACTATACGGCATTTGACGGCTATACCTATTCGGAGGAGACAGCATGCTTTACGGTTCAAAATCTGGCGATCTACCGGAAAAAAGATACGATGGGAACTTCCCGGAAAGCGGTGGTAAAGCCGATTAACCTGACCGTGCGTGCAGTCAATCTGGATCAGAAATAAAATAAAAACTAACTGTTCAGCAGGTCTGCGCGTGACTGTGAAGGTACTGAACAGTTACAATAAAAAGAGGAACGAGGACAGATGGAGCAGAAGAGACAGAACAAACAGAAGAGAAGGGCGGCGTTTACACTGGCGGAATTTTTGACGGTGATTGCGATTGTCGGTATTCTTGCCAGTCTTTCTTTTGTTGCGGTGATTCATTACCAAAGAAAGCTCCGCCGTCTGGAGATGGATCAGACGGCGAAGGAGATCTTTCTGGCGGCGCAGAATCATCTGACACTGGAGGTCTCCAGTGGGACGATTCCGCGTCTGCTCCATATGGAGGCACAGGGGGAATTTTCAGACGATCAAAAGCAGGCAAAGCTGGGAATTTCGGTAGAAAATACAGTGCTGGCGGAGGAGAAAGAGGGAAATATCTACGGGGTTCTCTATGTGCCGGAAAAACAGGCAGGGCAGCCTGAATCGGAACAAGAAGAGTCTGGCGGTGAGATGGCGCTGGCATCTGCGAATGTGACCGAGGAGATCCGGCAGCGCCTTCTTCCGTTTGGATCGATTGATGAGACCGTCCGTGCAGACGGGAGCTATCTTATTTTCTATGATCCGGAGGCAGGACTGGTCCGCGAGGTGTGGTATTCGGATCATTATCAGTTTGTGCAGACGGATATCGGAAGCGAGGCACTTCTGGCGGCGGCGTCTGATGCCGGAAAACGGGAGCGGTTTACGGGAGCTAACTCCAATTATAAAGATCAGAAACTGCCGATCGGATATTACGCATCAGGAAATCTGGAAGTCCCGGAACTGCCGGTGGAGGAATTCGAGGCGCCGACAGTGAAACTGGTGAATGATGATATTTTATATGCGGAAATTGAGGATCCGAATAAAAATGAACATTCACTGAGTCTGTTTGTAAAGGGAGAAAAGAGCGGTACAACCGGATACATCGAGATCAATCCCCCGGGAACCAGCCGCTCGGCGCGTGTGGCGAAGGTGTCCGGAGCTTCGGGCAATTCGGATGGAACGTATCAGGTCATTCTGGATGACATAGCGGCGCCAGCCGGCACGGGCACAAGTACAGGATTCAAATTTATGGATTTCAACCAGCCGGCACAGACGGATATGATATTTCAGCAGGATGAAAGAGGTTTTGCCTCCTTTATTCCGGGCGAAAATATCTTTGTGTACGCGCAGGTTTTCAACAAGGAAGCGCTTTCGCAGGTTAAGACGAGCAATATAGAATCCGGCAGCAGCCTCTTTGCATCGATCAGTACGGACCGAAGCGCGGAGATTGGCAGCTTCCGCCATCTGGAAAATCTGGATGAGCGGGTTTCAGGCTGGGATTCGGATCAGCTGTACACTGGGGCGGTGACTACATCCAAAACGGTTACGGCGATGCAGAATAGTGATCTGACCTGGAAAGCGGGAGAAAACACTGCGGACGAGAGCGGTTACTGCGGACATGTGGCGAAGCTGCATACGGCATTTGGCTCGAATTTTTTGAATCAGAATGCGGAAACCATCTCGATTGCCTACCGGGTGACGGATCAAACGAATGCAGATCGGACGAACCCGACGGCACAGGCATATATCACGGAGGCGGGAAGCTATCTTCCGCTTAGTCTGCCGTATCCACTGGACTATCAGGGAAATACATACCGGATTGATGGTTTGCAGGTAGGAAAAACGGCGGCAAGTTCAATCATAGCAGTAGATGGGACGGGCGGACTGTTTGGAACGGTAACACAGGATATGAGTGTTAAAAACCTGCTGATCTGCCAGCCGGTGGTCCGGACGAAGGCGAGTGCAGGCGCTTTGATTGGTGCGGTGACGCCGGGAACGGATTCCCGGGGAACTACGAATCTGGCAACGGTGAAAATTAAAAATGTGCAGATTGAATATCCGCAGGTACAGGCAGAGCAGACCGGCGCTTCTGCCGGTGCGTTGGTGGGCACATTTGAGGGCGGCAGCCTGACCGTCCAGGATGCGCTGGCGGAGAATCATTTCCGTGATAAGCTGGGAAGCAGCACAGAAAAAGCGGCAGATCTGAAGCAGGAGGAAGAAAGCAAATACCGGATCCGCGCTTTAAAGGGAACGGCGGGCGGCCTGATCGGCACGGCAAAGGGGGAAATTTCTCTGACCGACAGCGCAGCGGCACTCTATGTGGAAGGCATGTACGCCGGCGGTCTGGTCGGAACTGTTGAGAAAGCATCAACTGCAGCCGCTGCAAGCGGTCCCACGGTGCAGATTCAGAGCTGTTATGTCGGCGGTCATACAGCAAACAAGAAGTTTGACACATCCCAGAAACCGGGGAATGGGGCAAATGCCAATGCAGCCTTTGAGAATCTTACCGGACGTTATAATGTAGCGGCATATACCGGCGGATTCGCAGGAGGTCTCGCCGCACAGCTTCCGGCAGACAGTCAGATAGCGAATACATATGTGTCGGCGTCGGTGTATTCGCCGACGGCTGAGGAAAAATCGGATGAAACGGAGGATGGAAGCGGTACGGCGGCGGATGAAACAGAGGATCTGGCGATGAAAGCACCTGCGTTTGTTGCGTTCTATGATTATGCAAGTAGAACGGATGGAATACTTCCATCGGAGACGAGTGGTACGGGGACGAACAAAAAATCAGTTTATCCGGGGTGCTATGTGTGCAGTAAGGTGAATGAGAAGTATGTGCTTGCATATGACGAGGCTCTTGCAAGTCTGTTTGGTGTAAAGGATCCGAATGCAGATAGCAGTGAGGAAGAAAATAAAGATACGGAGGAAAAGCGGAATACATATCCGTATGATCCGGAATTAAAGAAGGCAGAAATACCGATTTATCCGATGCCGACGATCCAGAAAGTAGCGGAAAAACTTGCTGCGCAGGACGCTTCAAAGGGATTTTCGTGGTTTCTGAATAACCATGTCGGGGACTGGGACAAGGGCGAGAACGAAGAGGCGCTGCATACTGGAAACAGGCTGTATATCGATTATGTCTCTCCGTCTCCGCTTGAAGAAAATCAGAGAATACATCTGATATTTTCGATTACCGGCGAATTGAGCGGTAAAACGATGTGGTATGTTCTCCAAGTCAATACGGGTGATTTGCAGGAAAATACTCTGAGAACGGGATCGAAATTTTGCTTTGTAGATACGAAAGAGAAAGCTGCCAGCTGTGCAGAAAATGAGGCAAATGGCAGTTGGACGAGCTTTGCTGCAGAAAACAGGGTAAATCGTTTTGAAATAGGCATAACGGAAGAGAAAAAGTTGAAATTGCGTTTCTATCTGGATGATTTATCACGTGAGGGTGGAAATTTCTGTAGTCTGGGTACCTGGGGAGGTTATCAGCCGGGCGGTTACATAAATGGAGAAAATGTTATCGTAAAATTGAGCGAGGATGGCTATCCGCCGACAGAAAATACAAAGCTCTCATACAAGTTCAACAGCTGCTTTGCCGATGTAATTGAACGAAATGGTGATGGAACGGATACCTATACGGTTAAGGTCGCCAATGGACGTCATCTGCAGAATCTGAATTTCTGCGGAGAAGGCTATGGTGGTTTAAAGATCACACGGGTCATTCAGACCGATAATATTCTCTGGCAGGAGGATGATTCGATTACCTCACAGACGGAAGCGTATTGTAAAGAGGTGAAAGATGCATACGGAAAGATGACGATCTACAGTCCGGGAAATTCCAAGTATGAAGGTGGAAGTTTCTGGCCGATTAACAACCCGGATATTATCTCTTATGATGCGGAGGTGGATGAGAAAGAAAAAGCAAAACTGGGTGAATGTTATACGATTGCAGGCTTAAAGATAACTCCTGTTGCCTGGAATGGTGCGGCTTTATTTCAGAAGACGGATCATCTGACGATATCAAACTTGAATCTGAAGGATCCGGACATTTCCTGTCAGGGGCAGAATACAGCAGGGCTGGTGGCGCAGGCAGGCACTTCGGCGGACAGCTATCTAACGATTAAAAATATCCATATATATGGAGAAGAATCCCGGATTTCTGGAACGCTGGCAACAGGCGCGGTGGTTGGAAGCACGAATAATGGCAGTCTGACACTCGAACATGTAGTTGTAGATGCACCGACGCTGCAAATAAGCGGAGGAAAAACCGGAGGCTTGATCGGGGAGGCAAAAGTAAGTGATTTAGTGATGAATCACGTATATGTTTCAGGAAAAAATGTACGGATACAGGGAACTGATGATAGCGGAGGTCTGGTCGGCTTTGCCGAGAGCTCTGGTCAGATGAAGCTGGAAAACAGTTTCTTCTCTGGGTATGTGGATACAACTGGAACCGCCGGAGGTTTGTATGGATACCTGAAAAACAACCAGAATGGCGGAACTGCCGGGAAAGAATTCAGCATTGAAAACAGTTATGTCGGCGGACGGAACCGCTCTTACGGTTATACGGAAAGTGGTGCGGAAGTGCTGTCAGATAGAAAGAATGTGTCAGGCGGCAGGTGTGCCGGAGGCCTCGTGGGGTGGATGGATGGTCCGATTTCGGTAATACGGAGTTTCAGTGCAGCGGATGTGTGTGGAATGAATCCATATAATGCCATCGCAGGCGGTTTATTTGGAAAATATGATTCTGCAAAACTGGTTCTTTCGAACTGCTACACAACAGGAAGTGTGAAAGCGGCTGGAACCTCAATGTTCCTTGGACACTATATTGGTCAGTTGAACAATACCTGGTGGTGGGGGCCAGGAGCCCAGCTGGAAGCTGGCATTCTTTCGGTCCCGGAAGAATGCTGGTATCTGCCAAAGCTAAGCGACGCAATCATTGGCGCACCTTATGTGGACAGCAGCTCTGTAAAGGACAGCTATTCCAGTATTACCAGGACAGGTGCCGCTGACCTGTCGTCCAAAACAGGCACCAATGGCGTTGATCAGACGATCGCAATAGATGATTCTCTGCAAGGAAAAGCATATCCATATCCAATTTGGACGATCTATGAACCAACAGTTTGGCAGACTGGCACACGCCTGTATGTGGGCGACTGGGATTAGGAAATTAAGAAAAATTAGAAAACGATTGAAAACTGGAAACAGGCGCTATTTTACATACCGGGCGGAACCATCAAATTTTTGCCCGGCAGGCAGGATAGCGCTTGTTTTTATCTCAGTCGAGAAGACTCCCACCTCTTCAGGTGGTGAGT
>ERZ772991.2306-NODE-2306-length-13600-cov-3.516648_pt1 | contig 13600 bp, 10 predicted proteins | sample MGYA00511128_ERZ772991 | MGnify/ENA primary metagenome ERZ772991 (study PRJEB29015, sample SAMEA2737655) | human gut metagenome | biome: human gut; feature: human-associated habitat; material: faeces | place: China | collected 2012 ... | reverse complement strand
GCTGGCGGAAAATCAGCCACAAAAGCAAGTGCAGAAAAGACTCCGAGAGTACATTTTATCATGCGCGAGGCTCAATCCGCCTGCGCCTGTCTTTTCTACTCTGTCTGCTGTCCATGACTGCCTGAGTGTCGCATCGCCAAGCTGCCTTTATCACTATATCAGATGGAATACTCCGCTCAACCCCAGTTCAGATAACAGTCATCTGCTTGATTTTCAGATTCTTTTTGCAGACTATATCTCCTATATTTTAACACAGAGCCGCCAAACAATCAATCAGAAGAATCTCACACAATCTCTATAACACAATCCCTATCAACATTCAGCTCAAATAATGCTTCATGCTTTTTAACGCACTCTTCTCCAGCCGTGACACCTGCGCCTGCGAAATATGGATTTCTTCGGCAACCTCTGTCTGGGTCTTTCCCTCAAAAAAGCGCATATCAATAATGCGGCGTTCCCGGTCCGGCAGGCGCTGCATCGCCTCCCCCAGCGACAGATCCTCGACCCAATGTTCCTCTGAATTTTTCTTGTCACTGAGCTGATCCATCACGTAGAGCGGATCGCCGCCGTCCGTATAGACCGGTTCGTACAGGCTGACCGGGCTCTGGATAGCATCGAGCGCATACGCAATCTCCTCTTTGCTGACTCCCAATTCTTTGGCAATCTCGCAGAGTGTCGGCTCCTTTGACTGCTTTTTCAGCAGATTTTCACGGGTATAGATCGCTTTGTATGCCGTATCGCGGAGCGACCGGCTGACCCGGATTGAATTGTTATCCCTCAAATACCGTTTCACCTCCCCCAGGATCATCGGAACCGCATACGTCGAAAAACGGACATTCTGGGTAATATCAAAATTATCAATCGCCTTGATGAGGCCGATACAGCCAATCTGGAACAGATCGTCCACATTTTCCCGGCTACCCGAAAAGCGCTGTATTACACTGAGCACCAGCCGCAGATTCCCCTTGATATACTGTTCTCTTGCCTCCCGATCGCCCTTTAGAATCCGGCGAAACAGTTCTTCTTTCTCCTCATTACTTAAAAGAGGCAGCTTGGATGTATTGACCCCGCAGATTTCCACTTTATAGACCGGCATTTCCATTCCCTCCGTATGATGGACGATCAACGCAAACGGTTGAATCGTTTTGATTTTTGTTTTGTCACCTATACATTAGAATGGACAATTCAAAGCTCATTTATACCCGGACAAATGAGAACCGTTTTCACTCATTCCAATTTCTTGCCTTTTCTGCCGTTCCATAGTAAAATATATTTTCAGGGGTTTTACGATCAATATTATTTATAGAAAATAGAATTCAACCACAAGGAGATCCATTCATGAACACACAAAAAAAAGCCCGTTCCCTCTACTGGGATATCGTAAAGGGATGGGGCATTATTGCGATCGTGCTGGGGCATACCGGATATTTCGCCGGTGCGTTCGTCTATCTGTTCCACCTGGCGCTGTTTTTCTTTATCACAGGCTATTTTTATAATGAAACGAAATACGGGGATACGCCGTTTCTCTACTTCGGCTCCCGTCTCGCCGGTGCATGGCCCAGGTATATGTTCTACACGCTGTTTTTTGTCCTGCTTCACAACTTTTTTGTAACGCACAGGCTCTATGCGGGACAGGAACTTTACAACCATACCAGAATGCTTACGGCATGGATGAGCAGTCTTTCCTTCAACTCCCCGGAACAGGTTCAGGGTGCCCTCTGGTTTCTGCCGGTCTGGCTGGTGTCCTCCGGACTCTTTGCCGGATGCGTCTGGTTTGGACGCGCAGCTGCCCGCTTTACCCGGAAAGATAATGTCAAGCTTCCTGTATGTGCATTTGCATGCATCCTGATTGGCCTTGCCGGTGTCTTCTTAAATATGAGAAGCTGCCCGCTCCCTTACAATCTGCAGGCGGCGCTGCTCGTTGTTCCGGTCTATCTCATCGCCTGGCTGATGCAGCAGTTTTTCTCCAATTTCCGCCACTATACGGTCTGGTACGGCTGCCTGATAAGCGCCCTGCTTCTGCACCTGACGAACACAAAGCTTCACATTTTCATCGATCTGGCAAGCATGCACATTCCGGGCGTCTTATTTTATCCGATCTCCATCATTGGAATTTACTTCGTCCTTTCGCTCTCTGACCTGTCCGAGCGCATCAGACCGCTGGCAAAGGTCCTTGCCTTTTTAGGACGCCATTCCTTTGACATTATGGCGATTCATTTCACGCTGTTCAAGCTGATCGATTTTGCCTATGCCCGCTTCATTTTGAAGGAAATACCGGAAACGCTTTCCAACTTCCCGGTCTCCTTCCGCTATGAAATGGGTCCGTTTTACATCCTGATCGGTCTGTTTCTTCCAGCACTTATCGGCTGGTGTATAGACCGCATTGCTGCGAAATTTCTTTTTTGAGGCGTTTCATAATCTTCTTTTCCAGCCTCGATATGTATGACTGCGAGATACCCAGAAGGTCGGCAACCTCCTTCTGGGTCATTTCATCTTCCTGCTCTCTCCCCAGACCAAAGCGCAGCTTCACGATTTTCTGTTCCCGCGGATTCAGGCGGTCGATCGCCGCATTCAACAGTTTCCGCTCTGTCTCATCCTCCAGATCCCGGTAAATAATATCCTCATCCGTCCCCAGAATATCCGACAACAGCAGCTCGTTGCCGTCCCAGTCCACGTTCAGCGGCTCATCGATCGAAACCTCGAGCTTCGTCTTATTATTTCTCCGGAGATACATCAGAATCTCATTTTCAATACAACGGGATGCATAGGTCGCCAGCTTAATATTTTTATCCACGTCAAACGTGTTGATCGCCTTGATGAGACCGATCGTCCCGATCGAAATCAGATCTTCCACGCCCACGCTGGTGTTGTCAAACTTTCTTGCTATGTAGACCACCAGGCGCAGGTTGTGTTCGATCAGCGCCGAACGCGCCTCTTTATCCTCACTGGTTCCAAATTTTCTTAAAACCTCCGCCTCCCGCACACTGTCAAACGGTGCCGGAAGGATATCGGTTCCCCCGATATAATGAACTTCCCCGTCCCGGTGCATCAGAAATGACCGGAACGACGGCATCATTTTTAAACGAAACTGACCTGGAACTGAAACTTTTATAAACATACGCTTTCCCCCTTATGTTGTTCGCTATGGTTCAGACCATAACGGCTGTTTTTCTTCACAACCAATATTTTTCATTGAGCAGCATCTGATACTCGCCTTTCTGCGACAGCGCCTCCTGTGAAATGGCAATCCACGGCTTCTCAATCACCCGCATACCGCCCTGACCGGACACTTCCATCCGCTCCGCCTGATATGCCGGAATCACGCCGCCGCCCTTTCCGACACTCCGAAATGGGATGTATTGGACACCGTCCTCCCAGGAAAAAAATCTCTCTGCCACACACGCATCCAGCACCTGCACCGGACGCCCCGAAAGCGGCATCGTCAGATGGTTGCCTGTGTCGAGAATCGCCTGCACATGCCGCTCCCTGCCTTTGTTAAAAAGCGTTACCGCGTACTGGTGTTCCAGCTTCATACACCGCTGCATACCAAACCGCCACACCGCAGATGGAATCAGAAAACTGCCCCCCGCGGTAAACAGCCAGAACAGAAGATTCGCCCGTATTCCAAGCGGCTGAACCAGTTCCATGCAGCCAGCCGCCAGCATAGATGCTATGTAAAGCCCGATCGCAGCTTCTGCCGCCTCCGACTTCCTACGGATGGAAAATGCCGTCCATGCCATCAGCACGCTCATCGTGGCGCTTAGGAGCATCCGCCCGGCATATCCCAGCGGAACCGGAGCTAACACCATTCCTAACGCATACACGGCTCCCAGAAGACTCCCTGCCAACCGCCCATACCGGCGTTCCGGCAGACGCAGGCAATTCTTCACCACCGACAGAAGCAGGAAATCCGCTGCCAGATTTTGCAGCAGGATGACATCCGCATACACACGATAGGTCACTGTCTCTTCCCACCTTTCTGTCCGACACGGGATATTATAAGAAAAAAGTTCCGCAAAATTTGTCAAACCGAGGGCGCAAAACGCCTGTTTTGATCGCCAAAAATCGGGGGAAAAACGTGAAATTTGAATAGATTCGACATAAGTCGAAGGTCTGAATCGACAATAAAAAAGAATGTGCCTTTTTGTGTAATAGGGGATTCCAAGGAATTTCCTATTACACAAAAAAACACGCATCAGAAATTTTTACTTCTAATGCGTGTCTCTTCCAAAAACAACTGCTTCTGTATATATTTTGTATTTTTGCTAAAGCAAGAGCAGTTCATCTCTCACTCTTATATTATTTCTTATTTCTCAGAAAATCCGGAATATTGATCTGTGTTTCCTGGCGCATCGGGCGGAACGGCTGTGCCGGTGCCGACTGCGGTGCTTCCTTCGGAGCGACTGGCTGTGCCGGTGCTGCTGCAGATGGTGCACGGAAGGTCGGTGCCTTGTAGGTCGGCTGCGCTGCCGCTGCAGTCTGTGCTGCCGGCTGAGCGTATGTATTGCCAGTCGTCTTTGCCTTGAACGGAGTCTTGAACTCAGTCATCGCTTTTGAGACCGGTGTGTTCACACCGTGGGAATCCAGTCCAGTCGCAATAACAGTGATCGTCGCCTCATCCTGTGCATTCTCATCGTACATCGCACCGAAGATGATATTGGCATCGTCGCCTGCAAGCTCCTGTACATAGCTGGCTGCGTCATTTGCCTCGATCAGGCTGATATCGCCGGAAATATTGATGATAACGTGGCTTGCACCCTCGATGGTTGTCTCAAGCAGCGGGCTGGATACAGCCTGCTTAACAGCCTCAAGTGCTTTGTCATCACCCTTCGCATGACCGATACCGATATGAGCGATACCCTTGTCCACCATAACGGTCTGAACATCTGCAAAGTCAAGATTGATAAGACCCGGAACATTGATCAGGTCGGTAATACCCTGTACTGCCTGCTGAAGAACCTCATCTGCTTTCTTCAGTGCATCCGGCATCGTGGTACGGCGGTCTACGATCTCAAGAAGTTTATCATTCGGGATAACGATCAGAGTATCGACAGCTGCTTTCAGTTTTTCGATACCATTGAGCGCATTGCTCATACGGGTCTTTGCCTCGAAACGGAACGGCTTTGTGACAACGCCGACCGTCAGAATGCCCATATCTTTTGCGATACGTGCAATAACCGGAGCTGCACCTGTACCGGTACCGCCGCCCATACCTGCGGTAACGAATACCATATCTGCACCCTTGAGAGCCTGTGCCAGCTCTTCCTGGCTTTCCTCAGCTGCTTTCTCACCGATCTCCGGCTTTGCGCCTGCACCAAGTCCCTTTGTCAGCTTCTCTCCGATCTGCATAGCAGTAGGAGCCTTGCAGAACTGCAGTGCCTGCTTATCTGTATTGATACCGATAAATTCTACACCGGCAATATCTTCATCGATCATACGGTTGACAGCGTTGTTACCGGCTCCGCCGACACCTACTACTATAATTCTGGCAGAGTTCTCTGCTTCATTTATCTTTATCTCTAACAAGATACTTCCTCCTTCATTTTCCCATCTGTTCCGGTTTTATCATCTTTATACTAAAATTAGGGTCTTTTAAATCTAGCCTACCTAATACTATATTTGATTTTCAGCAAAAAATCAATCGTTTCTTTTATAAATTTTCAATAAACCAGTCACAATGTTACTGTTCACGCATACGTGCCAGTAACGGATTTTGCCGATTCTTCCTAGTTTTTATCAAACCGGTACATCGGATTTGCATTCGATTCATCGTAGCTGTCCAGATAGAGGGTTCCGGACAGATCCGGATAATCCCGCAGAATATCCGTCAGCTCCGAAAGTTTCCCGTTCATCTCACTGTTGCTTCCCAGCTCAACCTTCAAGCTCCTGATTTGAAGCGTCGCTTCCTTTTCCTTATTAAAACGGATCTCGTCCACCGCAACCTCGTTGACCGACAGCACCTGCGTCAGGTTCAGAATCTCGTTGAAAACGCTGATATCCTCGACCGGCAGCGGCTGATGCAGCACGATATGTCCAAAGGAAAGTCCGGCAATCTTCGGCACACCCGGCAATGTCTCGCTTGTGCTCTCCACAATGATGCCGTCCTTGTCAAAATACATCCGGCTGTTCATGTAGGAAACGTAACCAACCACACTCTTCTCGTAGACGATCACCTCCACGTCCGACGGGCTGCGGAACACCAGCTTGTAATCCTGCACGAACGGAATTGACTTGTGCGGCCGGAAGCGGTACTGCAGATAGCAGAACACCGGATTCCGGCTCAGCCGCGAATCGAAAATAGACGCCTCTATCTGCTCCGCCGTATATTGCCGGTTTCCACTGACATGGATTGTATTGATCTGAAGCAGCGACAGACCGACAAAAAACGCGGCTGCCACAAGAAGTGCTGCCGCCGTGATCCAGATATGTTTTTTTCCACGGCGGCGCCATACCTTTTCCTCTGTCTTTTTTTCAATCTGTATCTTCTCTATCTCCATCATCCTCCCGGCGCCGGATCTCTGCTCCTAATGCCCGCAAGTCCCGGCAAATATCTTCATATCCCCGCTCAATATGTTCACATTCTGATACTCTGGTCCATCCGTCCGCCCCCAGGGCTGCCACCGTCAGGGCTGCACCGCCCCGCAGATCACGGGCACGCACCAAAGCTCCCCGCAAGGTTTCCACTCCGTCAATCCGGGCAATGTTCCCGCTGCATTCGATGTTCGCCCCCATTTTTTGAAGCTCCGCCGCTGTGCCAAACCGGTTTTCAAATACCGTCTCCCGCAGCATACTGGTTCCATCTGCCCGTGACAGCGCCGCCATCAAAAACGGCTGCAGATCGGTCGGAAACGCCGGATACGGTCCGGTTTTCACCGATACCGCCCGCAGGCGCTGTCCGCTGTGTACATATATAAGTTCCGGTTCCTGATAAAGCGAAACGCCCATATGCTCCAGCACCCCGGTCAATGCACGCAGCTCTTGTGTCTGCACGCCGTCCACGATCACCTCACCGCTGCAGGACGCAGCGGCAAGAAGATAGGTCCCGGCTACGATCCGGTCGCCGCCGATCACAAACCGGCTGTCATGAAGCGGCAATCCGCCTTCTATGATCAGCGCATCCGTCCCGATCCCCCGGATCGATGCCCCCATACCATTTAGGAAATGGCACAGCTGTCCAATCTCCGGTTCCCGCGCGCATCCCCGCAGAACCGTCCGCCCCACCGCTGCCACAGCGGCAAACAGGGCATTTTCCACCGCGCCGACACTCGGGAACGGAAAAATAATCTCTGCCCCGCGAAGTCCCGTTGTCTGTGCATGCAGGAAGCCGTCCGACTCCGGTTCCTGTATTTCCGCGCCCAGCGCACGGAGTGCCCGCAAATGCCAGTCGATTGGACGTTTTCCGATCATACATCCGCCGGGGCTGTAGACCCCCGCCTCGCAAAAGCGTCCCAGGAGCGCTCCCAAAAGCATAATGGACGAGCGCATTTTCCCCATCGCTTTCTGCTCGATCCGCCAGCCATTCATCTTCGAAGTATCAATTTCCAGACGGTTTCCGTGCAACGCACACCGGCATCCCAGAGAATCAAGAATCCCCATCATACAGAACACATCCTGTATTCTGGGGACATTTTCAAGCACGGTAATTCCGCGGTTTAACACTGACGCCGCCATCATCGGCAAAACTGCATTTTTCGACCCCTGCACCGTGAGTCCGCCCTGAATCCGGCACGGTCCGTGAATCTCGATGAAAGCCAAACAATCCCCTCCCACCGGCATCTATGTATTATTATATGCCAACGAGAGAAAATGGTTCTCATTTTCTACATTTCCCGAAGTAAATATGTAACTCCGCCAAATATTCCTACTGCTCCAGCTTAATCTGGTTCGAGACGCTTAACACCATCCCCATCTCCAGCATCAGGAACATGACGGACGTACCTCCGTAACTGATAAACGGCAGCGTAACACCCGTGTTCGGGATCGTATTCGTAACAACCGCGATATTTAAGATAACCTGAATCGCGATGTGTGCCATCACGCCGATCACGATCATCGCACCCATCAGATCCGGTGCATTTCCAGCAATTACCATGAAGCGGTAAATCATAAACATGAAAATCAGAATGACCGAAATCGCGCCAAACAGACCTAATTCCTCACAGATAATCGAAAAAATCATATCATTCTGCGCCTCCGGCACGAAACCGAGCTTCTGGAGACTCTCGCCCAGTCCCTTTCCAAACAGACCGCCGGAACCGATCGCGTACAGACCCTGGAGCACCTGATAACCGCCGGAACGTGCATACTGCACCGGGTTGACCCAGACATTGATTCGTCCCAGCTGATAATCCTTCAGGATATGGAGCTTTACCAGCAGATGCCCTATATAGGGGGCGACCGCCAGAAGTCCGACGCCGCCTCCGATGCAGAGAAAAAACGGCCATTTGATCTTGCACGCCACAAACAGCATCACAAACACGATGCCGCAGATGATGATACCAGAACTTAAGTTGTTCGCCGTAACTAAAAGTGCCAGCGGCGCCGACAGCGCCACGATAAATCCGACTGCCCGCAGCTGGTTGATCCGCACGCCCAGATTGGCAATCAGAACCGCCAGAAGCAGAATCAGGGAAATCTTGACAATCTCGGTCGGCTGGAACTGGAGCGGTCCCAGGCGCAGCCAGCGCTTCTTACCATGCGATGCCACGCCCAGAGGTGTAAAACGCGTCAGAAGCAGCGTCACGTATGAAGCGATATATCCCAGCATCGCAAACCGCGCAAACCAGTGATAATCTATCTTGGAGACGATATACATCGCAACAAAGCTGACACCCGCGATGCCCGCCTGACGAAGCATAAAATATCCCGGATTGCCGTAATCAAGCTGCGCCTTATAGGAGCTCGCGCTGTAAATCATGATCAGTCCGAATACCGTCAGGAAAATGATGGTAAACAACAGACTGTAATCATAAAACCGATGTGGTTTTTTCTTTTTAATTTTTCCCGGTTCCGGCATACTTCCACTCCCCTGCTTTTTGTTGTTACAGTTTCGAAATTCTGCCTGTAAACGGCAGTTTTTCCTTCAAATCAGGGCTGCCGCAGACAAATGCCGGCTGCGACAGCCCCCCTTAAATACATTAAGCCTTTATTCGTTACTGTTCACGCATACGTGCCCAGTAACCTTTATTCTTCCAATACCGAATTACTGCGTGCTTTGCACTCCGCAATTCTCAAAAGTCACAATTCCTCCTGCAAGCAATCTTGCGTCGGATTTCCGACCTTTGAACCTTGGTATTACAAATTTCTCACAAACTCTTTGAATTTGCGTCCGCGCTCTTCAAAGTTCTTGAACTGCCCCCAGCTTGCACATGCCGGTGAAAGCAGGACGTTATCGCCCGGATTTGCGTAGGATGCACATACCTGTACAGCCTCCTGCAGATCTTCCGCGTACATGATATCATTGAAGCCGTGGCGTTTTGCACACTCGGCAATCTTGTCGCGGGTCTGGCCGATCAGCACCAGATAGCGTACCTTTCCGCCAAAGCTCTCGATCCACTCGTCAAACTCGGAATGCTTATCATATCCGCCTGCGATTAATAAGGTCGGTCCCGGCATCGCCTTGATCGCCTGCATCGCTGCATCCGGGTTGGTTCCTTTGGAATCGTTGTAGTATTTGACACCAAAACGCTCGGTTACGAACTCAATGCGGTGTTCAACTGCCTTGAATTCCTTGATCACCTTCTGGATCTTCTCCAGCGGAACGCCCATGTTCATACTGATAGCAACCGCTGCCATAACATTTTCATGGTTATGACGGCCAAGTAACTTCAGATCGTGGATATTGACAATCACGGTCTCTTTCTCGCCGTCGTTGTATACAATCTCATCCTCTTTCAGGTAGAAACCTTGTTTCAGGGTACGCAGACTGGAAAAATATACCACCTTGATGTCTTTTAAAGTCTCACCAAATTCACGCAGTACCGGATCCTCATAGTTCAGGACACAGACATCGCCCTCTTTCTGGTTCTTGGTAATGCTCTCTTTCGTCTCGATGTAGCATTCCATCGTCTTATGACGATCCAGATGATCCGGGGTAATATTTAAAATAGCGCTTACATTCGGGTGGAAATCAGTCATGGTCTCCAGCATGAAGCTCGATACCTCTGCGACGGTTACGGTCTCATCCGTTGTCTCCAATGCATGGAATGCAAACGGCTCACCGATATTTCCAACTACAAATACGCTGTCATAGAATGACTTCATGATCTCGCCGGTCAGGGAAGTCGTTGTTGTCTTTCCGTTCGTGCCGGTAATGGCTGCCATACGTCCTTTGGCACAGTGATATGCAAGCTGCATCTCGCCCCAGATCGGAATACCGGTTTCACGAATCATCTCTACAAACGGTGCATCGGTCGGGATGCCTGGGCTTAAAATTGCCAGCTCCACGCCTAACAAATCCGTCTTTTTCAGCTCTCCGAGGACGAACGTGATCGTCGCGCCTTCGTCAAATTTCTTTTTCAGCTCCTCTGGATCCAGTTTTTCATTGCCATCGTAAAGCACTACCTCCCCGCCTTTTGAGAGAAGGAGCTTTGCAGCTGCAATACCGCTGATACCTGTTCCTGCTACTAATACTTTCTGACTCATAATCTTCCTCCTATAATCCTAAGTATGCTATAAGGCAAAGGATTGCCGTAATAATCGAAAATACGCCTACGACCCTGGTCTCAGACCATCCGCAGAGCTCGAAATGATGATGGATCGGCGCCATCTTGAAAAAACGCTTTCCGCCCGTCTTCTTAAAATAGGTTACCTGAATAATAACAGATAATACTTCCACCAGATAAATCAGACCCACGATCGCGATAAAGATCGGCATCTGCATCATAAAGGCACTGGAAGCGACAAAACCGCCGAGTGCCAGTGAACCGGTATCGCCCATGAACACACGCGCCGGATAGACATTGAACAAAAGAAAGCCCAGAAGACTTCCAACTACTGCGCCGGTAATCGGGCTAATGCCGCTGTTCTCCCCGATCGCCACGATCGTAAAGAACGTTGCTACCAGAATCGTCACACTGGTGCACAGGCCGTCCAGACCATCTGTGAAGTTCACGCCATTGTCAGTTCCCAGAATGATGAAGAACAGTGCCGGTACAAACAGCCAGACCGGAAGCTGTAAATACTTGCCGGTAAATGGAATCAGCATCCCTGTTCCGATGTCCGGTGAGGTTACAATATAATAGGCAAAAATACCTGTGATCACAAACTGTCCGATCAGCTTCTGGATCGGATTTAAGCCCTCCGAACGTTTCATCACGATCTTGATGTAATCGTCCAGAAATCCAACCACGCCGAATCCAACGGTCATAAATAGCACCGGAATGATCTTCGGATAATCCCGGATATAGAGCAGAGACGTAATGATGATGCTGGAAAGAATTACCAGACCGCCCATCGTCGGGGTTCCCTGCTTTTTCAGATGCGTCTGCGGCCCGTCATCGCGCACCTGCTGTCCGAATTTCAACCTGTGGAGAAACGGTATCACGATCGGGCACAGCACTGCGCTGACCACAAATGCGATGATAACCGCCAGTATTGTTTCATTTACCATGTCACACCTCTAACTTATCTTCCTATGTATACAGAGATAGTTCCTCAAATTATACACTTCAATAGTATACGTCTTTTTAGGGGAATAATCAACCTCTTTTCTCCACCCCCAGATACGGCAAAATGACCTCAAACAGATCGCGGATCACCGGGGCGGCAATCGTCCCGCCATAGTAGATTCCTTCCGGTTCATCGATGGTGATGAGCGCGATCACCTGCGGATCGTCCGCCGGTGCAAACCCTAAAAATGAGGAAATATATTTTTTCCGGCTCCTTGGAAGTTTCTCCGAGGTTGCCGTCTTTCCGCCGATCCGGTAGCCCTCGATCCGGGCGTTTTTTCCACTCCCCTCCGCCACCACCTGTTCCAGAATATAACGCAGCGTCTCACTCGTCTGCTCCGATAAGATCCTCTCTCCTTTTGGATAGGCAAACACGTGGACTGCCTGACCATCTGCCCGCACGGCACGGATACCGATGTGCGGTGTGATGCGCGTGCCTCCGTTGATCAGGGAGGATGCCGTTGTAATGAGCTGGATCGGCGTGATCTGAAACGACTGCCCAAAAGAGACGGTCGCCAGCTCCACCGGTCCGATCTGATCCGGCTGGTGCATGATCGTCCCCGCCTCACCCGGCAGATCAATCCCAGTCTTTCCCAGCAGACCAAACTGCTTAAAATACTGATAGTACCGCTCCGGTCCCAGCCGCTGCCCGACATCGATCAGAACAGGATTGCAGGAATTCATCATTCCCTGTAAAAACGTCTCCCCGCCGTGTCCGCCCACCTTGTGACACCGAATCTTCCGATCTTCCACGATCCGAAATCCCGGGCAGGAAAACTGGTCAGTCAGGTTGACCACGCCCGCCTCCAGTCCCGCAGCGGCAGTCACGATTTTGAATGTAGACCCCGGTTCGTATGTATCATTTAAACAGGGATTGCGCCACATCTGATTGAGGAGAGCTTGTTTATTTTGCGCTGATGCTGCGTGTGACTGCACTTCATTCTTCCAGGATATGTCTTCTTCTGTTTCTGAATCTTCGTTTTTTCCATCTGTCACCAGCTCAAACGGCTCATTCAATGAAAACTCCGGTGCATTTACCATTGCATAGATTTCCCCGTTCTTCGGGTTCATCACGATGATCGAGACGCGGTTCGCATTCTTTTTCTGCATCGTCTGGTACGCCGCCTGTTCCGCGTACATCTGGATATTGACATCCAGACTCGCCTGCAGATCCCGCCCTGCCTCCGGCTCGATGCGATCCTCCGCCTCATTTTCCAGCTCGATCCCCGCCGCGTCCGTGAGCGTTAGGATCTTGCCATCCGTGCCCTTTAAATATTTCTCATACTGTACTTCCAGACCGATGATCCCCTGATTATCACCTCCGGTAAATCCCAGTACTTTTGAAGCGAGAGATCCATAAGGATAATATCTCCGATAGTCCTCATCCACCTTGACCCCCTCCAGGCGCATTGCCCGGATCGCATCGCCCCGCGTTTTCTCTACATTGGACTGGATCACCTCCCTGGAAGATCGCTTTTCCGTCTTTTTCCGCACCTCCGCCTCCGGAAGTCCCAGTTCTTCGCTTAAAACCCGGATAACTGTCTCCGGATCTTTTACCTGATTATGAATCACTGAGATAGTACACACAGTCCGGTTATCAGCGATCACCGTTCCGTTCCGGTCAAGGATCCGCCCGCGCGGCGCTTTGATACTGCGCTCCCGCTGATGCAGCTCCTCCGCCATCTGGCTGTAATAATCCGCTTTATACAGCATGAGGAAGAACAGTCTCCCCGCCAATCCTGCCATGCACAGGCAGATGGCGGCGCACAAAAAGACAGTTCTTCCTCTGTGATGCGTCCGGTTCCGATTCATACTGCTTCCTGTCTGATCTCATTGCTACAGTATATCATAAGAACCGTTTCTTTATTCTGTATTTTCGTTACTGTTCACACACGTGTGCCCAGCAACGGGATTTTGCCGATGCTACGCAT
>ERZ772991.2303-NODE-2303-length-13622-cov-2.354168_pt1 | contig 13622 bp, 14 predicted proteins | sample MGYA00511128_ERZ772991 | MGnify/ENA primary metagenome ERZ772991 (study PRJEB29015, sample SAMEA2737655) | human gut metagenome | biome: human gut; feature: human-associated habitat; material: faeces | place: China | collected 2012 ... | reverse complement strand
CCGCCGCTATGTGCGTAAGCCTGGCAGCCTGCGGCGGCAGCACCGCTTCCTCCGCCGCTGAAAGCACCGCTGATTCTACCGCTGCCGAAAGCACTGCATCCTCAGTCTGTTCCATATTCACGCCTGCAATGGCTACATTGACATCGGAAACTTCCAGGCCTGTCATATTCTCGATCGCTGTTTTTACTTTTTCCTGTACGTTTTTGCAGGTTGCCGGAATCTCGTATCCATATTTGAGATTGAGGGCAAGATCCACGCAGACAACGCCGTCGAGTACATCAACTTTGACACCCTTGGAAAGATTTTTCATGCCAAGCTTGCTGACTAATTCGTTGGTAATATTTCCGGCCATGGAGGCTACCCCGTCCACTTCCGTTGCCGCAAGTCCTGCGATAATAGCTACCACCTCGTCTGCAATCTGCACGGTTCCGATTCCTTCGTCATCATATATCGTATAAGTGTTTCTTTTCTGAATTTTTGCCTCTGCCATCTTAAAGAACCTCCTCCTTGGCTGACTTTCCTTTATTATACCAAAAGTTTTCCGAAAATAAAAGTTTTTTTTATTCTTCTTCCTGTGCCGCGCACCACTCGCGTGCTGCCGGCGTGTTGGCAAGGCCGCCCTGGCCGGTTTCGCGCAGACTCGGATGCATCTGGTCGCCGACTTCCCGCATCGCATCGATCACCTGATCCGGCGGAATGCGGCTTATGATTCCCGCAAGTGCCATGTCCGCCGCAGAAAGTGCATTCACGGAACCGATCACATTCCGTTTGACGCACGGGACCTCGACAAGACCGCCGACCGGGTCACACACGAGACCGAGCAGGTTCTTTAATGCCATCGCTGCCGCATGCGTGATCTGGGACGGAGTGCCGCCGCCAAGTGCGGTCAGTGCGCCTGCCGCCATCGCGCTTGCTGTTCCGATTTCGGCCTGGCAGCCGCCGGAAGCGCCCGCAATGTAGGCCCGCGCCGCAACGACCTGGCCGATACCGGCTGCCGTGTAGAGCGCACGCACGATCTGCTCATCCGCTGTCCCCTTCTCTTTCTGGTAATTCACGAGCACAGCCGGAAGCACACCGCACGCTCCTGCGGTCGGTGCTGCAACGATCCGCTTCATGCAGGCGTTTGACTCACCCATCGCAAGTGCAGATGCCATAACTTTTCCGACAAACGGTCCGCAGAGCGTGTTCCCGCTCTCGACATACGCGCGCATCGTCTTTCCGGCGCCGCCCACAAGACCGCTTCTCGACTGCAGCGAACCGTCATAATTCCGTTCAGCGCCTTTCATGGCTTCCCACATGCCGCGCATCGTCTCAATGGACTCTTCGCGGCTTACATTTCTCTCATTCATATCGTCCAGAAGGATGACTTCATCAAACGGCAGGTCTTTTTCCTGGCACTCTCGGACAATTTCTTCCAGTGAATTATAAGACATCGTCCTCTTCTCCTTCCGTTACGTTGATGTATGTTACCTTTACAATGCCCTCAAGATGCTCCAGCCATTCCAGCGACTCTTTGGGAAGCGGCTGATCCATCTCCACGACCATGACGGCCGATCCGCCTCTCTTGTCGCGGTAGAGGGACATATTCGCAATGTTGACTGACTTATGTGCCAGCATCGACGTAACCTCGGCTACGTGGCCCGGCTGGTCCAGATTGTGGACGATCAGGGTCGGAATCTCGCAGCTGCAGTTGACATCCAGCCCGTCGAGGCGGTTGATCATGATACGGCCGCCGCCAAGGGAGCACGCCTGCACCTCGAGCGTCCGGCCGCTCTTTCCCTTTACTTCCAGAACGACGCTGTTCGGATGGGCACTCGTCAGATTGGCGATGCCGAATGAATAGGAAAGACTCATCTTCCGGGCAATTTCAAAGCTGTCCGGAATCCGCTCGTCATCCGGCCGCATGCCGAGAAGACCCGCGACGAGACCGCGGTCCGTTCCATGGCCCTTTCCCGTTGCGGCAAAGGAACCGTACATCAGTATTTTTGCTTCCACCGGCTGTTCCCCGAGAAGTTTCTGCGTCATCCATCCAATCCGCACTGCCCCCGCTGTGTGCGAACTCGACGGACCGACCATCACAGGGCCCAGAATATCGAATAAGTTCATTCCTTCTCCTTTTTAAGCGGCATCCCGCTCTTTTGTTCTTAGTTTTTGCTGAATTCGGTCAGCACAAGGTCTTTGTTTCGATCCTGTACCATGCCGACACTCCACGGATTGACAAAGAGAAGCAGCGGATTTCCCTTGAGGTCCATGACCTTCTTCATATCGGATGTACCCTGAATACGGTCCAGGTTGATCTCCTCTTTGTTTGCGATCCAGCGGATGTGCTCATACGGCAGGTTCTCCAGACGGATATCCACGTTGTACTCATTCTCCAGACGGTATTTTAAAACGTCAAACTGCAGGACGCCGACAACGCCGACGATGATCTCCTCCATGCCGCCTTTGTACTCCTGGAAAATCTGAATCGCACCTTCCTGTGCAATCTGGGAAATTCCCTTGACGAACTGTTTTCTCTTCATCGTATCGAGCTGGCGCACTCTTGCAAAATGCTCCGGCGCGAAGGTCGGAATTCCCTCGTATGCGAATTTTCTGCCCGGCATACAGATCGTATCTCCGATGGAAAAGATACCCGGGTCAAATACACCGATGATATCGCCGGCGTATGCTTCATCAACAATATGACGGTCACTCGCCATCATCTGCTGCGGCTGGGAAAGACGCATTTTCTTTCCTCCCTGCACATGGAAGACTTCCATTCCGGCGTCGAATTTGCCGGAGCAGATGCGCATGAATGCGATACGGTCACGGTGTGCTTTGTTCATGTTTGCCTGGATTTTAAATACAAACGCTGAGAAATCATCATCCATGGGGTCAATTTCCCCAATATCAGACACTCTCGGAAGCGGTGATGTTGTCATCTTCAGGAAATGTTCCAGAAATGTTTCCACACCGAAGTTTGTCAGCGCAGATCCGAAGAATACAGGTGTCAGCTTACCTTTGCTTACCAGCTCCTGGTCAAAATCTGCACTTGCGCCGTCCAGAAGCTCAATCTCATCCAGAAGCTGTGCTTTCTGCTCTGGATCCATAATCTCATCTGCCCGGCTGTCACTTAACGGGATTTCCTCGATCACACCTTCTTTGGTACCTTTCTGTGTATCAGAAAAGGTAAGTATTTTCTCTGTATCACGGTCATAAACACCGCGGAATTTCTTACCGGAACCGATTGGCCAGTTGATCGGGCAGGTTGCGATACCAAGTTCTTTCTCAATCTCATCAAGAAGGTCAAATGTGTCGTTTGCATCGCGATCCATCTTATTGATAAATGTAAAAATCGGGATATGGCGCATTACGCAGACCTTGAACAGTTTTCTGGTCTGTGCCTCCACTCCCTTGGAACCGTCGATTACCATGACTGCAGAATCTGCTGCCATCAGTGTACGGTAAGTATCCTCCGAGAAATCCTGATGTCCCGGTGTATCCAGAATATTAATGCAGTAACCATCATAATGAAACTGCAGAACAGAGGAAGTAACGGAAATACCTCTCTCTTTTTCGATCTCCATCCAGTCTGACACTGCATGGCGGGCTGTTGCCTTACCTTTAACACTTCCGGCAAGATTGATTGCTCCGCCATACAGCAGGAATTTCTCAGTCAGTGTAGTTTTACCTGCATCCGGATGGGAAATAATGGCAAATGTTCTTCTTTTTTCTATTTCATTCGTATACTTAGACACGTTCAGCCTCCTGTTGCGCTTTCTTATAATTGTTTGCATAAAACACCGGCAACAGCCGGTATCAGTTACGTTTTCTATTTTTTTACAGCATTCCTATTCTAGTATATGCACCTCTTTTCTGTCAAGATATATGTTCGCATATTCATATCAAAATATCAGTCATAAATATCAGTTGTATCGATTGCGGTATCCTCATATGGCTGTGCTGATGTTTCGCTGTCTTCCTCATACGAAGTATCTGCTGATGTTTCATCTGTCTGTGTTGTATCTTCTGCATCTTCACTCTCCTTCAGTGGGGTGATCACAATATTTTCTGGCGCAATTCCTGTTTTCCTTTTTACAATATCTTCAATCTGTGCTCTCTGTGCATCAGAAAGTTCTGCTTCAGGGATCACAACATCCGCAGTTTCTCCGGTAAGATTTACAACTACATTCTTAAAGCCCTTCGCCTCCAGCAAAAGCTCTGCTGCCGCTTCTTTTTCTGAAAGGTCTGTCATCGAGACCATCGTATGTATTGCCTCCTGCTTCTCTTCATCATCAATTTCTTCATTATTGATAATGTCCTGCAGATCTGCCTTGTTCTGTGAGCGCACCTGTTCTCTGCTGATCTTTGCCTGTGCGGCAAATCCTGTAGAACCCGTAAACACAGCCTCCCCGGGAGTATCCGTTTCCCGACTGTCTGTAAGACTGTTATCAGTCAGACCTCCATCTGCCTGATTTTCATCCAGAAGAGCAGTTTCATCTGTAAGATCATATCCTGCATCTTCAAGGATACTGCTGCTGTCCGTACTTGCCTCCTTATCCCTGAATCCAAGATCTACATCCGCAAAGTTCAGATATCCTGCCACTGCAATCAGAATTGCCAGCGATGTAATAATGACCTGATTTTTTCCGATGACTTTTTTCACATTTATCTCCTCATTTCATTTTCATTATTCTAATTCTATGAGCATCCACCTGAAATAATGCCATGACCGCCTCCTGAATATTTTGGACCACTACAGGATTTCCTCCGCCTTCCGCAGAAATCAGAACACCGGTCACCTGTATGGTTTCTGAATTATAGAAGCTCTGCCTGTCTTTCTTCTCATCTGTCATCAGGATAACCTGTACCTTTCCCACCCCTTCCGTATTTTCAAGAAATGCTTCAAGTTTCTCTTCCAGAACACTTTTCTGCATATCTTCACTCTGCTCTCCTGCCGTATTTTTCTTTTGCTGCTTACTGGATACAGGCATCGCCGCTACTGCCAGAAGTACTCCGATGAGCAACAGGATTCCCCATTTTGCCGGATTCATTTCGGACAATCTGGATACAAATTCTGTTTTCTTTAAGTCCCCACTCTTCCACCAGCGCATCTTTAAGCTCCTTTCTCTCCTCCTGAGAAATTTCTGTCTTCAGTACAAGGTTTGCCTGCGTCTCCTCCCCTTTTATATTTACTTTCACCTTATATACTTCTATGCCTCTTTTTTCCAGAGTTTCCCGGATTTTCTGTTCCAGTTCCAGTTCGTAACCTTTTTCCAGATAGACTTTCTGAATATTCTGAAATTCCCGGAGTTCTTTCTCTCTGTTTTCTTCAGAAAAATTATCCAGAAAACTTTCCGTCAGTTCCGAACCTTTTCCAAGAATGGAAAATATCGGGGTACTCATCATAAAAATCAGCAGCAGGCCCATAAAAAAGCGTACATATTTCTCATACTTCTGGTCAGGTATCAGATTCAGAGCCGCAGTGAAAAAGATATAAAATACTGCCAGATTCCGAATCCATAAATACAGCTCTTCTTTCATATGTTTCCTCCGGCAATCTTTCTGTCAGTTCATCAGGATACAGAAACTACAACTATCAGGAATGTCAGCATGCAAAGTACTTCTGCTGTCAGCAAAAGCTTTAAAAGCATTGCACATCCCTCCCCCATTGTACTCAGGGCTCCCACAACTCTTTTGTCAGAAATTGGCTGTGCAATCGCAGCCAGAAAACGATAAACCAGAGAAAGACTTCCATAATGGATAATCGGTCCTGCTCCAATCAGCAACAGAAAGATCACGATTACTGCGCCAAAACTGTTTCGCACCATCACTGCACTGGTCAGCACTAATTCTGTTACAGCGGTCACTGCATTTCCAATGCCGGGAATCGCACTCGCTGCCTTGCCAACAGCAGAACGCTTCATGGCATCCATCACCGGGCTCACCATATTCCGCACAATCTGCAGACCAACAATAGCTCCCAGAAGAGTTTTCAACCCCCAGTTTACAGCTACATCCAAAAGTTCTGCCATTTTTGTAAGCATCTCCTCTTTTGACAAATAATTAACCATTTTCAGAAGCAAACTCAGGTTTACAGCAGGCAGAAACAGATTTGCAAGAAGCCACTGAACCGCCCAGATCATCAGCAAAATTCCTTCATAAAATGCAGCAGCCGTTGATGATCCGGTTGATGCAGCCACTGTCATAAAATAAGCCGGAGAAAGAACTTTCATGAAATCCGTCAGTCCAAGAAGCCAGTTTGTAAGCGTACTTCCAAGCCTTGAGAAATTCTCCATAAGCATTGTAAACAGCGCAAGATAGACAATATAAAAGCTGATACTGCCTGTCCGTTTCCGAAAACATCAGCAAACTCTGCCAGCACCGCTGCAATAAAAATCACAAGTAAAAGTTTCAGTATTAATCCTTTTTCATTCTCTATATCCGAAAAAAAGAGACTGTACAAAAAGCTCCGTACAGTCTCTTTTGAAACAGGCTCCTCCCCGTTTATGATATTCATCAGTGCTTCTCTGACAGAAAAAACATGGTCATCCATAATCTCATCCAACATTTTCTGCACATCATCAATCTGTATCTCTTCCATTAGATTCTCCTGCAGGATCTGTACTGAAGAATCTTCTTTCTGTTCTGTCTGCGCAGCGGCATATACGGATACTATATGATTCTGAAAGAATGTAAGATATGACACTCTTCCTACCAAAAGTATACATGCCAGTATACACCAGTAACCTTTCCACAGATCTGCCTGTTCCCTGATACTTCTCTCTTTATCCTGCCTCATATCATAAACTCCGAAATCGTATCCAGAATTGCCAGCAGTACCGGCATACTCAGAACCATCACAGACAGTTTACAGAACAGGTCAATCTGTGTTCCGATCATCTGATATCCGGCATCTTTGCAGATTGCAGATGAAAACTGTCCGATATATGTAATCCCGATAATCTTAACCAGAACTGTGAGATAACTGCTGTCTATGGGGAAGCTTTCTCTCAGCCTGTTCATGGTTTCAAACAGATAAGAAACTTTTCCTGCTGCAAGACCAAGAATCAGAAAACCCGTCATCATGGTCACAAGTACAGCAAATTCCGGTCTGGTTTCTTTTAGAATAAAACCAAGCATCATTCCGCAGATACCCATGATTGAAACTTTCACAATATCCATGCCATTCAAACCTCTTTCTGTTCTGTCAACTGCCATAACAGTTGATTTGAAATCACAGCACAAACAACTGCTGAATACTTTCAAACAGTTCATAAATATATGGAACAATCCAGAACAGCACCATCAGAAGCCCCGCCAGGCTTACCAGAAATGCCTGTTCATCCCTTCCACTGTGTTTCAGGATCTGGCAGAGAACAGAAACCAGAATCCCTACTGCAGCGATTTTAAAAATAAGACTTACCTCCACAGTCTCTCCTTTCCGGCTTCTGCTGCCAGATATAGCAAAACAGTAATCTACACAGTGAAGAAACAGATTATAAATACATGCTCACCAAAAAAACACAGCCACAAATATTCCGCCCAATATTCCCATACTGCGGTATAATTTTCTTTTTTCACAAAAATCTTTCCTGAGTTCCCTGATCTCATATTCTGTTTCCTTTTCCATCAGATCCATCTGTTTTAGCTGCATATCCAGTCCAAGATAACCAAGCTGATCTCCCAGTGAATAAAATCTGTCTCTCTCTTCCTGCGAAAGACAATCCAGATCCAGACACTTTCCGGCCGATTCTCTGAAGATTGTCCCAAAGGAATCCCCTTTTTTTTCTTTCATTTTCTGTGCCGTAAGTATAAAAAATTCTCTGTACTTCCCTTCCAGTTTCCCGGAAGCACCTGTAAAGGCATCGTACAGAGATTTATTTCCATAACGTATTTCTCCTCTTAGGAGGATGATCATCCGTAAGATCATTTCCATCATCTTTTTGCGTCTGCCAAGTTCATTGCTCATGGCAAAACCGCAACCGACACCGGAAATTACAATTACACACAATCCTACTGTTCTAAGCATACTTTTCCATTTTCATCTAATACAGCTTTCAGACATCCTGCCTGATCATTTTTGTCCAGGATAATATAACGTTCAAATACTTTCTCGCCCATAAGCTTATAAAAGAATGGCTGATCCAGAACATCCTCCAGACAGCTTCCATGTGCAGTCGCAATCAGCTTACATCCACAATGGATCACTGAGTCAACTGCCTTGAAATCCTCTTCACAGCCTATCTCGTCCACTGCAACCACATCCGGTGACATGGAACGTACCAGCATCTGCATACCTTCTGATTTCGGACAGCAGTCCAGCACATCTGTACGCATTCCCAGATCATTCTGAGGAATTCCCTGATAACAGCCTGCCAGCTCACTTCTCTCGTCCACCACACCTATTGTCAGACCCTGGGTATTGGCCCATCCATTACTGAGCTGCCTGATAATATCTCTGAGCAGCGTAGTCTTTCCACACCTTGGCGGTGAAATGATCAATGTATTTGCAACCCATTTCTCTGTACGGATATAAGGCATCACCTTATCCGCACATCCCTGAATCTCATGTGCCAGACGGACATTGATGCAGGAAATATATTCCATCCCCATGATCCTGCCCCGATCCAGCACTACCTTTCCGGTCACACCTACTCTGTGACCACCCTGAACACTGATAAATCCCTGTCTGATCTCATCCTCATAAGCATACAGAGAATATCCTGTGACATATTCCAGTGTTTCTTTCAGATCTTCCGTTGTCACCAGATACTGTTTCTGACCCGGTTTTCGCAGAAAACACTCTCCTCCGTCATAAGTTAAAAACAACGGGCGCCCTACACGAAGGCGTATCTCATATAATTTATCATAATCCAGCTTCGCATCCATTAAAAGATTCCGGATATTTCCGGCAAACAGGTTTTCAATCTGCTGAGCTTCTATATGTCTCACCTCTTTACACTTAATATATGTGGACAAACCGATTTTAGTACTCTTCCTGATAAGACTCTTCCATTTTTATCAGATTCAGCTTCAGAACCCGGTCTACCACATTTCCTGCATACCCCCTGTACGCATAAGCTCCTGATTCAAAGAGTACGTAAAGTTCATCCCCCTCTACAACAATCTGCTCGATCATCTCAGGCATTCTGTATGATCTTGCAGAATTTTCATTGACATACAGACGTTTATCCGACTGTTCATAAAAAACAATCCTGGATGGCAGAATACCAAAAGAATGAGACAACAACAGCTTATCGTTATAAAAAGCCATTCCCTGTGCCTGTTCTGATATTGTAGAATAATCCAGCGGAACCGCCATTTCAAACATCATGCCAAGTTCCTCATTAAAAGTATTCACCAGATCACCTTTTGAATCCACCGCATATCTCGCGATGGTGCTCTCTGTATATTTGTTAAAACATCCTACATACAGGCACCCCTTATAGAAAGTCATAAAAGAATCTCTCACGATTCCATAAAGACTACATGTCTGATTTACCTGCACAGGCATATGGTTATCCGCATAATTATAGTCACGCAGCACATCCATCTTAATGCTGATCGCCTGTGCGATTCCATTGGTATTTGAAGAATACCACAGCATATCATGTTCCTGATCATAGGCAAGCCCGCCTACATGAGGCAGACCTGGCAGGACTACCTCTTTGATAAATCTGTGAGTTTCTTTGTTGATCACATAAATAACAGAGTTATGTTTTTCCGTATGACAATAGGCACTTACAAGTACATACTCATCGGTCACTGCAAGTCCCTGAGGAGTCATGGAAGTACATACCGCCTGTTTTGTACCCTCTGCATTCAGGAATGTTCTTGTATATCTCAGTCCGGGAATAATATAAGTTCCGTACTCTTTTTCTTTTTTTCTGCCTTCAAAGGCAAAGGTATTTAACTCCTCCTGCTGCGACAGCATCTGTATCTGTCCACGTAATGAATACACTGCAGCATCCTGGTTGGTTACCGGATATTTTGCAGGAGGTTCCGTCTTACCCCTGTATACGAAAGCATATCCCCAGAAAGCCAGTCCAAGTGCCAGTACTGCTACAAGAATCTTCACTGCCAGTCTCCGGATTTCTTTCTTCGTTTGTCTGTTCATGTCTTACCCAAGTATGATGTCTTCATATTTCCAGTTGATTTCCATGGGATTCATTGCCCATACTGCTCCACTGTAACCGTCTTCCATATCAAGCAGCATATGACTGCCTTCATCCATGGATATAGTCCTCATGTCTCTGGAAAGCCCCTCACCGGTCCATTTGATATAAGCTTCCCTCAGTACCCACTGTTCAAAAAATTTCTTTTCCACATTTATATCTGAGAGAATTTCGAGATACTGTTCCCGGGGTACCATACGTCTGAGCATTCTTTCATAATTGGCTCTGCAATGAATCTGCACATCAATTCCAACCTCCTGATCAGCCAGAATACATACCACATATTTTCCGGAATGACTGATATTATAATGCAGGGACGGACGATAGGAAAGGAATGGTTTTCCATGTTCTCCCTCTGCTCTGGGTTCATTGTACAGATTGATTCCATATTCTTTTTTCAGTGCGATTTCCAGAAGTTTCTCTGCGATCATATGCTCCATATGTGCGCCTTCATATTCTTCCCGTATTTTTGTACAGTAAATAATTCCTTTATTCATAGGCCTGTCTCCTCAAGAAACCGGGAAGGCTCCCGTTCCTTCTCATACTGGCGTTTCACATAGGCAAGCACCAGCTTCTTTTTCGCCCTGGTCATCCCTACATAAAACAATCTTCGTTCTTCTTCCACTGCTTCTGCCAAAACCGCCTTGCGATATGGAATGCTTCCTTCATTAACATTCAGAATATACACAATATCATATTCCAGACCTTTTACCGCATGGAGTGTGGATATAGTCACTCCTTCTTTTTTATCCTGCTGTTTCCTTGCCTGTTCATTCAGGCGCTTCGTATATTCTTCTATGTAAGCCTGCCACTTCGCCAGGGTTTTCATGCCTTTTGCACTCTCATGGATCCGGTCCAGGGTCTCAAGCAGTTCCTCTGGTTTTATTTTACGATACTGTGCATATTCACGCAAGTATTCTTCGAATCCCATTCCTTTTCTGATAAAATTAATCGCAGCAAAAGGGGAAAGAGTACCAAGAATCCTCAGATGCGTTTCCAGTGTGGTAATCCTGTCGCACATCCAGTCCTTGTCTTTATAATATTCCCGAAGTTCATTAAAATTAATCTGCGAACTGTTCAACGCTTCTCTGGAAATATAGCGATTTGGCCGGTTCATGATCTCCAGAAAATTCTTCCTGCTCCTGTCTCCTGCTGCCATTTCAAGATAAGCCAGAAGCGCCCGGCAGATCCAGTGGCGGAAAAGATTGGGAAGCTGTTCTTTCATTGTAAAAGGAACCTGATATTCCATCAGCACATTGATCAGACCTTCCGATTCCTGATTTGTACGAAGCAGGATTGCCGTATTCAGCAGATCCTCGCCGCGCTCCATTCTTTTTTTCAGTGCTGCCACCACGCACATATACTCTTCTCTTGGATTATCAAATTCCTTGCACGTCACAGGCATCCCTTCTTCATTTGGAGTATCCAGCTGCTTTTTGAAACGTCTGGTATTACATCCGATCACTTCCATGGCTGTACGCAGGATATTCTTACTGCACCGGTAATTCACATTCAGAAGGACTGTCTCTGCCTTCGGATAATCCTTTGTAAAATTTAACATAATCTCTGGTCTTGCGCCCCGGAAATGATAGATGGACTGGTCATCATCCCCTACAATAAACAGGTTATTGACAGGTGCCGCCAGCATCTGCAAAATCTTGTATTGTAAGCTGTTGATATCCTGAAACTCATCCACCAGAATGTAGACAAATTTTCTTCTCCATGCATTCAGGATATCCTGTCTCTGAGAAAAAAGTTCATAACAACAGAGGATCATATCATCAAAATCCAGCTTGCGTTTCGCCTTCAGAGCCTGCTTATAGCCATGAAAAATGTCCCTGAATATCTCATCCGAGCAACAGGATGCATAATAATGCTCCGGAGAAATACAGTTCCCCTTTACAACACTGATTTCCCTGGCAACTTCTTCAATGAAATCTCCCTCCTGAGCCATTTCCTGTCCATATTTCTCAGTCATCTCACGTAGAATACTGAATTTCTCTTCCTCAGAAAGAATATTGGCCGCACTCAGATGATAGGCCGCTTTCAAAATCCCATAAAAAATTCCGTGGAAAGTTCCAAAAGTCACTTCGCTTCTGTTCTGTCCCACGAATTTCAAAAACCGTTCTTTCATCTCTGTTGCCGCTGCTCTGGAAAAAGTTACAACCAAAATAGAAGAAGCCGGTATCTTCCCCTCATTGATCATGTATGCAGTTCTCTCCACAATAACGGAAGTTTTCCCCGAGCCGGGACCTGCCAGGACCATCATAGGTCCTGACAGGTGAGTGATTGCCCGAAGTTGAGATGGATTTCTCTTCATATTTATTTGCTTAATTTCTCAATAGCTGCCTTTACTCGTTTGATTGTCTCGTCTTTACCGATGATCTCCATGATCTCAGTAGCGCCTGCCGGAGTCATCTGCTTTCCGGACACTGCGGTACGGATCGGCCACATTACAAAGCCGGTCTTATAACCATGCTCTTTTACAAATGCACTTAATGTTTCAAATAACGGATCATTCGTATAATCTTCCTGTTCTTCCAGAACCGGAAGTACTTCTTTTAATACTGTAAGAGAAGTCTCTTCATTTGTCTTCATTTTCTTATGGCAGTACATGGCGGAATCATATTCCGGTACTTCCTCAAAGAAGTCAATCAGAGCCGGAATGTCAGGGAATGTTTCGATTCTGGTCTGTACCATTCCTGCAATCTTCTTGAAGTTGTAGTCTTTCTTCAGAACTTCTTTCATATACGGAAGTGCTCTCTCATAGAATTCATCCGCATCCATTTTCTTGATATACTCACCATTCATCCAACGAAGTTTCGCAATATCAAATACTGCCGGAGATTTATTGATATGATGATAATCAAATACCTGTACCAGTTCATCCAGTGTAAAGATCTCTCTGTTGTCAGAAGGACTCCATCCGAGAAGTGCCACATAGTTGATGATTGCTTCTGAAACAAATCCCTGATCAAGCAGGTCTTCATAAGAGGAATGTCCACAACGTTTGGAAAGCTTCTGGTGTGTCTCATCTGTGATCAGCGGACAATGTACATAAACCGGGATATCCCATCCGAAAGCTTCGTAGATACGGTTGTATTTCGGAGCTGAGGAAAGATACTCGTTACCTCTTACTACGTGTGTGATCTCCATTAAATGGTCATCGATTACGTTTGCAAAGTTATAAGTTGGGTATCCGTCAGATTTGATCAGGATCATATCGTCCAGCTCGGAATTATCTACCGTGATATCTCCATAAATCTCATCATGGAAGGTTGTGGTTCCCTCCGTCGGATTGTTGAAACGGATTACGTGTGGTTCTCCTGCATCAAGACGCCGCTGTACTTCTTCTTTGGAAAGTTTAAGGCAGCGTTTGTCATAAATGGAAATCTCTTTTCCTGCCACAACACGTTTCATACCTTCCAGTTCTTCCTTCTTACAGAAACAGTAGTATGCATCACC
>ERZ772991.2294-NODE-2294-length-13678-cov-14.035602_pt1 | contig 13678 bp, 8 predicted proteins | sample MGYA00511128_ERZ772991 | MGnify/ENA primary metagenome ERZ772991 (study PRJEB29015, sample SAMEA2737655) | human gut metagenome | biome: human gut; feature: human-associated habitat; material: faeces | place: China | collected 2012 ... | reverse complement strand
TTACCTGAGATAATCTCCTGTAATACCGCCCGCTCCTGCTCGAGGTACTCGGTCCACTTGGGGGAGTGTCTACACTCGCTCGCTTCACATTTAATTCTGTAAATGAATTTTATAGGAAGGTCGTGGCAAATGCCTGTTAGATTTCTGATACCGCTCATTCAATTGTTTTCAATACATATCTATATAGATAATTGGATTGTGATTATTCTATACCCTATAGTATTGAATTGTTAAGAACTTTTTCTAATGTTTTCGTATAGAAAAACTTCTCTTTTCATTTTTTTCGTGTTATACTGTGTTCATCAGTCCATTTAGGACTACCAGATGGAGGTAACTACACTATGACAATAGGTGAAAAAATAAAGAAAATACGGGTATTCCGTAAAATGACAATGGATGATCTAGGCGGTGCTCTTGGCTTTGAAGGTAAAAATATGTCCGTCCGTATATCACAATACGAAACTGGTGCACGTATTCCCGGCGAAGACATGATTCAAAAGCTTGCCGACGCTTTGCACTGCAATTACAAGGCTATATCTGATTACAGCCTTGGTGCTGCGGAGGATATCATTGAAACACTTTTCTGGCTTGAGGAAAGTGCAGCTTCACTTCCAGCAAGAGGAAAAGGTACAAGATTTCCTGAGTACACTGCTCCTGGTAATCTGATTCACTTAACTGAAATGACTCCTGCAAAACCATCTGAAACAGCCCGACCAACTTATAACGAAGATGATTATGACTGTGCAGGTACACCTGTTGCATTAACTTTTGAATATGGATTGGTAAATGATTTCCTTTCGGAATGGTGTGAAATAAAAATGAAATTAAATAACGGAGAGATTTCTCCAAATGAATATTTTGAGTGGAAAATAACATGGCCTCACAACAATAATAATTTATAGGAGAACATAATATGATACGTGATATGGAATTATTACTTAATAAAGTATACGATGATGGAATAAAATCATATTTACACGAAGCACTAAATTGTTATTCTATCGAAGCTTATCGTGCTTGTGTAATAATCTCAATAATTGGTGGAATTCATGATTTACATAATAAACTTAAAGGATTAGCTTCAAGCAATAAAGACATTGCAGAACTTGAAGCTAATGTTTCCAAAGCCAAAGAAAATCTACAACCTTATGAACGACTATTAGTTGACGGATGTGCTAAACCTAATATAGATTTATTAAGTCCTTCAGAAGCAAAAGAATTAAATCGATGTTTCGATATACGTAATGATTGTGCACACCCAAGTGGCTATATATGTACTGCGGAATGTGCACGTTATGTATATTCTACCATTATTGACATCTTGGCCTCTAAACCAGCTTTACTAGGTCAACAATATATAAGCACCTTATACAGCAATATTAATTCTGATACTTATTTTCCTAGAATTGATAAAGCTGAAGTTCAAATTTTTGTAAATAAGCAGCTCCAATTATGTAGCAAACGAATTATGATTCCTCTTGCACAAAAACTTGTCAAAGGAATTATGAATGAAACATCTTGTGCTAATAATAACAAAGCATATTTTCTTGCCAATATGTCAAATGCTTTAAATGATAATTTTGATAGTATACTCCAACCTTTATTACTAGATTCAAACTTCCATTCTGAATCAATGTTTATTTTAGCTGCAAATCCTAATATGATTAATAATCTTTCAATGGAAAATATAAAACGTCTCCTTCACATTTTTATACCTTTCATTGAACAAAATCAAGGATATAATGAAGTTATTGCGGAAGTTCTACAAAATGATAAACTTTCAAATTCATCATTTAACAATAATATTATCGATTTACTCAATTATAATTATGATCAAATGACAGACAACCAAACTGATTTATGGATAACTATTGTCAGTGAAAATTTATGTAGTCCACAACAAATTACACTAATCAAATCTGATTACATAGAACATGTTTTAGGTAAATCGGATTTTGCTAGTCAAAATTTTCAGGAAATATTTGCATTGTGTAATAACGAGCTTTTATATTCTTCATTAATAAATGATATATGTAAAATGATTTCTGACTATAATTACACGATAAGTAATCCGGCAGTTTTACAGCTAAAACAACTAAACGATAACTTTATCAATTCACTATCTTTAAGTAGCATAAATAATATTATATATAGCATCTTAGCAGGTAATCAAGGATATGGACGTCAGGTAGCTTCTTTACTTAATAATATATACGACAAACCATTTTACACACGTTACATTAACGAAACTGTTCCTAATTTTGATTATGATGAATTGTCAAACTTAAAAAAATATAATTTATCCGATTATATGTTACATAAATTTGTAACCATAATAACCGAACATTCACCTAGTTTCGATAATCTTTTCATATCACTTGCCAAAAACTATATTGCCAATAATATTGATGATGATTATAGCTTTATATTGACTAATAGCATTAATATGATTGAAAATACTGACAATAAGTCTTAGTGCCAAAATAGTACCACAAGACAAAAAACAAGCTCGCAAATGCCCATTTTACTAGGCTTTGCGAGCTTTTGAAAATTATTCAAACTCAATCGTTCCAGGTGGTTTGCTAGTCAGATCATAGAATACTCTGTTAACTCCCCTTACCTCATTTATAATTCTGCTCATGACTGTCTGGAGAACCTCGAATGGAATCTCTGCACTCTCTGCTGTCATGAAATCAATTGTGTTGACTGCACGAAGTGCAACCGCATAATCGTAAGTTCTTTCGTCACCCATAACACCAACGGAACGCATGTTAGTGAGGGCTGCGAAATACTGGTTTGGCATCCATGCTGGAGCCTTACCATTAGCTTTCTTGTACTCAGCTACAGCCTTGTCAACCTCTGAACGGTAGATATAGTCAGCATCCTGAACGATACGAACCTTATCAGCTGTTACCTCGCCGATAATTCTGATTCCAAGTCCCGGACCTGGGAATGGCTGACGGAATACAAGATGTTCTGGTATTCCAAGCTCAAGACCAGCCTTACGAACCTCATCCTTGAAAAGGTTGCGGAGTGGCTCAATGATTTCCTTGAAGTCAACGAAATCAGGAAGTCCTCCTACATTGTGGTGAGACTTGATTACGGCTGATTCACCGCCAAGTCCGCTCTCTACAACGTCTGGATATATAGTTCCCTGTGCAAGGAAGTCAACTGCACCAATCTTCTTGGCTTCTTCCTCAAACACACGAATGAACTCTTCACCGATTATCTTTCTCTTAGCCTCTGGTTCAGTAACACCTGCAAGCTTAGAGTAATATCTTTCCTGTGCATTAACTCTTATAAAGTTAAGGTCGAACTGTCCTTCTGGTCCAAATACACTCTCAACTTCATCACCTTCATCTTTACGAAGAAGACCGTGGTCTACAAATACGCATGTAAGCTGCTTTCCAATAGCTCTTGAAAGAAGTCCGGCTGCTACAGATGAATCAACACCACCTGAAAGAGCAAGTAAAACCTTTCCACTGCCAACCTTCTCGCGGATTTCCTTAATTGTATTCTCAACAAATGCATCCATCTTCCATGTTCCGGCACATCCGCATACTCCACGAACAAAGTTATGAAGCATCTTGGTTCCTTCCTGAGTATGAAGAACCTCTGGGTGGAACTGGATTGCATAAAGATTCTTCTCTGTACACTCTGCTGCTGCAACTGGGCAGTCTGCTGTGTGGGCAACAATCTTGAATCCTGGTGCAATCTGTGAGATGTAATCAAAATGGCTCATCCACACAATAGTTTTCTCTGAGACATCTGAGAATAAAGCACTGCTCTTATCTACAAATGTTTCTGTCTTTCCATACTCTCTTACTGGTGCCTTCTCAACCTTGCCGCCAAGCACATGCTGCATAAGCTGTGCGCCATAGCAAAGACCAAGTACAGGTACACCAAGTTCGAAAAGTTCTTTAGTACATGTTGGCGCGCCATCTTCATAACAGCTGTTAGGACCACCTGTAAGGATAATTCCCTTAGGGTTCATGGCCTTAATCTGCGCCAGGTCTGTCTTGTAAGAATAAATCTCACAATATACATTACATTCACGGACACGGCGCGCAACCAACTGGTTGTACTGACCGCCGAAGTCAATGACAATAACTTTCTCCTGATCCATGATCAATCTCCAATCTTGTGTATTTATATATACATTATAGTTAAACTTGCCCCTTATGACAAGCCTTAATTCTTCCCAATTCTTATCTTGATAATTCTCTTCCAGACAATCCTTATCTATGCATATTTCTCCCCAATTCTCTTCTTCACATAAGAATCCATCTTGTCTCTGACCATCGCCATCTTTCTGTTGGTTTCCTCATTATCAGAATGAAAATGCATAAGCTTTGCAAGATAGCCCTGCTCCACAGTAATCCTCACACTCTCATCATACACAAGCTCATAAGCAAGTGATACATGACCAATAACTGTATCAGCCGGCGTGCGTCTTATTGCCTTGAGTATACAGTGTTCCTCGTCAAATGCTTTTAACACCTCATCTGTAATATCGCTCTTCATCAGTTCTTCTGTCGTGGTGTTATATATTTCTTCAAGCGGAGTATCAATATTAACCTTAAATATATCAACCTTATCAGCGTCACGAAGCACATTGCAGAATGCCTGCTCACGGCTATTAAGTCCCTGCGGAATTCTGTACATATTGTGACACCTTATTGCCAGTTCAAGCATTTCCATGTCCGATTTATTCAATCTGTCATACAGAAATACTCCATCAGAATCATATCGGTCCTCTAAAGCTCCCAGCTTATAGCCTGTACATTTGACCATACCTTTAAGAAAAGTACTGATAAGACCGTCTTTAAACAACAGGTCTGCGCCAAATTTTGCATGGTCAACAGAGTCCGCATCTGAAAATGTGTTATAACGCTTTATCTGTTCAAATCTTCCAACATCATGAAGCATTCCTGATAACCATGCCAGCTCAACATCATATGCACACATGCCTGCTGCCTTTGCAATTCTTTCACACAAAGCTGCAACTCTGTAAGTGTGGTCAATTTTTAATTTAATCTTAGGGTCATCTGCATTATAAGCTGCTGTGTATTCCGCAAATGCTTTCTTAACATGCACTCTGTCAACATACACACGGTTTATCTTGGCATTTTCATAATAGCCTTCAATATCAACGACTTTTCCCTCGTTCCATGTGTCTATAATATCAGGCACATCAGATAAAGAATGACACACAACTGAAGTCAGGCTTCGGATATCATTGTTAATCTCAATAGTGTCAGGTATATGAATTACCTTCATGCCTGCTGCATGTCCTGCTTTAATGCCATTAATGCTGTCCTCAATGACTACACATTCTGATGGTTTACAGCCGATAAAACCTGCTGCCCTTAAGAATATGTCTGGCTCAGGCTTTCCATGCTCAACCTCATCTCCATATACAACACCAGAAAGATAATCCCACGCCCCTATTCTGTGAAGACTCTTTTCTGCACTTGATTTCTGTGTTGAAGTTGCAACAGCACATTTGAGTCCATTATCCTTAATATAATCAAGCAGCATATGAAGCCCCGGCTTAACCGGAACTTCCTCTGTCTCCCTGATTTTGTAAACATGGTCTGTGCGCATTGTCCGCATTTCCCAGTAATCCTGCTCTCCATGATAATAATCATCAAAAAAGCTCTGACTAAGCTTTGCCGGTGCACCTTTAAAACTGTCGATAAGCCATAATGGCATCTCTACATTTTTCTGGGAAGCTGCCCACAGCCAGCCAAGATTAGACTGATTTTCCGTATCAATCATAACTCCGTCCATATCAAAGATAATCCCTTTTATCATAACTGCCTCCATTCAACTCCCCAAAATATTAAACCGACATACCTTGCATACACTTCCCTGATATCCGTTCCTTCATTTCCTGTTCTTACTTCTCTTCCAGATACTTCTTAACATACTGTCCGGTATAAGACTTCTTAACCTTAACAATCTCCTCAGGTGTTCCCTTGGCAATAACAGTTCCGCCGCGGTCGCCGCCTTCCGGTCCCATATCTATAATATAATCTGCTGTCTTAATAACATCAAGATTGTGTTCAATAACAACTACAGTGTTGCCGCCCTCTGCAAGCCTGTGAAGAATATTGACAAGCTTGTGGACATCAGCAAAATGCAGTCCGGTTGTAGGCTCATCAAGAATATATATAGTCTTTCCTGTGCTTCTTCTTGAAAGCTCTGTTGCAAGCTTGATTCTTTGTGCCTCGCCACCTGAAAGCTCAGTTGATGGCTGTCCAAGCTTGACGTAAGACAAGCCAACCTCGTTGAGAGTCTCAATCTTTCTTCTTATACTTGGCACATTTTCAAAGAAATCAACTGCATCCTCAATAGTCATGTCAAGAACATCATATATACTCTTATCCTTGTATTTAACTTCAAGAGTTTCTCTGTTATAACGCTTACCCTCGCAGACTTCACAAGGTACATACACATCCGGAAGAAAATGCATTTCTATCTTGATAATACCGTCACCGGAGCATGCCTCACATCTTCCGCCTTTAACATTAAAGCTGAATCTGCCTTTGGTATATCCTCGCTCCTTGGCGTCCTTAGTCGTTGCAAACAGGTCTCTTATCATGTCAAATACACCTGTATAAGTTGCCGGATTAGACCTTGGTGTTCTTCCAATTGGTGACTGGTCAATATTAATAACCTTATCAAGCTGCTCTATTCCGTCAATTCCATCATGGTCACCAGCAATACATCTCGCCCTGTTTAGTGACTTTGCAAGGTGCTTGTAAAGAATCTCATTAACAAGTGAACTCTTGCCTGAGCCTGACACACCGGTTACGCATGTGACAACTCCAAGCGGAATATCTACATCAATATTCTTAAGATTATTCTCCCTTGCGCCTCTTACCTTAATCCAGCCAGCAGGCTTTCTACGCTCTGCCGGTACAGGTATCTTGATTCTTCCTGACAGATATGCACCTGTAAGTGAGTCCTTGCACGCCATAATATCCGCAGCAGTTCCTGTTGCGACAACTTCTCCACCATTTCTTCCTGCGCCTGGTCCGATATCCACAATATAATCGGCTGCAAACATAGTATCCTCATCATGTTCAACGACAATAACTGAGTTACCAAGATCTCGCAAATGTGTCAGAGTTCCAAGCAGCTTGTCATTATCCCTCTGGTGAAGTCCGATACTTGGCTCATCAAGAATATAAGCAACTCCTACAAGACCTGAACCAATCTGTGTAGCAAGCCTGATTCTCTGCGCTTCACCGCCTGACAGAGTTCCTGTGGCACGCGAAAGTGCCAGATAATCAAGCCCTACATCTACAAGGAACTTAATTCTCGCCTTGATTTCCTTAAGAATCTCTGCACCAATAAACAGCTGTCTCTCTGAAAGCTTCATATTCTCAAGGAATTCCTGAAGCTTTATAATAGACATGTTAGTAATCTCATATATGTTCTTATCTGCAATAGTAACAGCAAGTGAAGACGGCTTAAGTCTTTGTCCGTGACAGGCAGAACAAGGTCTTATTCTCATAAATTCCTCATACTGCTGCTTAGTATTATCAGAACATGTCTCTCTGTATCTTCTCTCCATATTCTTAATAAGACCTTCAAATGCGACATCATATACACCCTCTCCGCGCTGACCTTTATATTTAACCTTTACAGAATGTCCCTTAGTACCATTGATAATAATATCCTTAATATCATCAGGATAATCCTTGAATGGTGTCTTTAATGAAAATCCATATTCCTCTGCAAGTGCATCAAGAACCGCCCTGCTGAAGCTGCCCTCATCCTTAGATGACTGCCATCCCATTCCGACAATAGCGCCTTCATCAATGCTGAGACTCTCATCCGGTATAAGCAGCTCTGCATCAAACTTCATTGTATAACCAAGTCCGAAACAGTCCGGGCATGCGCCAAATGGATTGTTGAACGAAAAGCTTCTTGGCTCAACCTCATCAATACTTATACCACAGTCTGGGCAGGAAAAGCTCTGGCTGAAATTAAGTGTCTCACCATCAATAACATCTACTGTCATAAGACCTTCGGCAAGCTTAAGAGCTGTCTCAATAGAATCTGTAAGTCGTTTCTGGATTCCGTCTCTTACAGAAAGTCTGTCTACAACAATCTCAATATTATGCTTCTTATTCTTATCAAGCTTAATCTCATCTGTCAGCTCATACATGCTTCCATCAGCAATAACACGCACAAATCCGCTCTTCTTTGCCTGTTCAAAAAGCTTTACATGTTCACCCTTTCGTCCACGGACAACAGGTGCAAGAATCTGAATCTTAGTTCTTTCAGGAAGTGCCATAATAACATCAACCATCTGGTCAACTGTCTGTTTGTTGATTTCCCGTCCGCATTTTGGACAATGCGGAATACCAATTCTTGCATAGAGAAGTCGGAAATAATCATATATCTCTGTAACAGTTCCTACTGTAGAACGTGGATTCCTGTTAGTTGACTTCTGGTCTATAGAAATAGCCGGTGAAAGTCCTTCAATACTGTCAACATCAGGCTTTTCCATCTGTCCTAAGAACTGTCTTGCATATGAAGACAGTGATTCCATATACCTTCTCTGACCTTCTGCATATATTGTATCAAATGCCAGACTCGACTTTCCCGAACCTGAAAGTCCGGTAAGCACAACAAGCTTGTCTCTTGGAATATCAACGTCTATTCCCTTAAGATTATGCTCTCTGGCACCCTTTATCCTTATACAGTTCTTATAACTGCCTCTTTCTATCTCTTTCTTTAACTTACTATCAGCCATGTTTTTTTCCTTCATAAATATATTTATTAATTTCAATCATCTTGTCACGAAGCTGTGCAGCCTCCTCAAAGTTAAGCTCTGCTGCTGCCTTACGCATGTTCTTCTCAACCTGCGTCTTAACCTTCTCAAGCTCTTTGATGCTCATAGATTCATAATCAACCTTAAGCTTTCCGGAAGCATCACCCGGTTCCGCTGCCTTGCTTATACTTATCAGATCTCTTACTGCCTTCTTGATTGTCTGTGGAGTAATTCCATGCTCATCATTATACTCCTGCTGAATCTTTCTTCTTCGTTCTGTCTCTGAAATAGCCTTTTCCATAGATTCAGTAACCTTGTCTGCATACATGATAACATGTCCCTCTGCATTTCTTGCAGCTCGACCAATCGTCTGTATAAGCGAAGTCTCTGTTCTTAAGAAGCCTTCCTTATCAGCATCAAGTATTGCAACAAGGCTGATTTCAGGAATATCCAGACCTTCTCGCAGCAGGTTGATTCCAACAAGAACATCAAAACCATCAAGACGCATATCTCTTATAATCTTCTGACGCTCAAGCGTATCAATATCTGCATGAAGATATTTAACCCGGATTCCTGCCTCTTTAAGATAATCAGTAAGGTCCTCCGCCATTCTCTTGGTAAGTGTAGTAACAAGCACCTTGTTCTTCTTGGCAGTTTCCTTGTTAATCTCAGATATAAGGTCATCAATCTGTCCTTCAATCGGCTTAACCGTTATCTCCGGGTCAAGAAGTCCGGTAGGTCTGATAACCTGCTCAGTTCTCATAAGCTCATGCTCTGCCTCGTATGTGCTTGGTGTTGCTGATACGAAAAGCATCTGTGAAATCTTGCTTTCAAACTCACTGAAATTAAGCGGTCTGTTATCCTTCGCAGATGGCAGTCTGAAGCCATAATCTACAAGCGTAGTCTTTCTTGACTGGTCGCCGGCATACATGCCGCGAATCTGCGGAATAGTAATATGCGACTCATCCACAATAATAAGAAAATCATCTGGGAAATAATCCATCAGAGTATACGGAGGACACCCTGCCGGAAGTCCTGCCAGATGTCTTGAATAATTCTCTATTCCTGAACAAAAGCCTGTCTCCTGCATCATCTCTATATCAAAATTCGTTCTCTCTTCAATTCTCTGTGCCTCTAAAAGCTTATCCTCACTCTTGAAATACTTCACTCTCTCGGCAAGCTCTGCCCTGATATTCTCAATCGCAGCGTCCATCTTCTCCTTCTCAACAACATAATGTGAGTTAGGGAATATCGCAATATGTTCAAGAACGCCTTTAACTTCGCCTGTTAGGGAATCTATCTCACTTATTCTGTCCACTTCATCACCAAAGAATTCAACTCTTATGGCATCACCTGATGATGATGAAGGATACACTTCAACAACATCGCCTCTTACCCTGAAGGTTCCTCGCTTAAAATCCTGGTCGTTCCTTACATACTGGATATCAATCAGCTTTCTTATGCAATCATCCCTGTCCTTCTCCATTCCCGGACGAAGCGAAATAACCATGTTCTTATAATCAACCGGCGCACCTAATCCATATATACATGAAACCGAAGCAACGATAATAACATCATTTCTTTCAGAAAGTGCCGCTGTTGCCGAATGTCTTAATTTATCAATTTCATCATTAATAGATGAATCCTTCGCAATATAAGTGTCACTCTGAGGTACATAGGCCTCTGGCTGGTAATAATCATAATAGGAGACAAAGTACTCAACCGCATTCTCTGGAAAGAACTCCTTCATCTCCCCATACAACTGCGCTGCCAGTGTCTTATTATGGCTTATAATAAGTGTAGGTTTCTGAACATTCTGTATAATGTTCGCCATTGTAAATGTTTTACCAGAACCAGTTACACCAACTAGAGTCTCAAACTGATTGCCTTCCTCAAAGCCCTTTGTAAGTGCTTCAATAGCCTGCGGCTGGTCGCCCATCGGCTTAAAATCCGAATGTAATACAAATCTGTCCATAAAGCCCTCCCTATTTTGCGAAGCAAAATCCGAACCCCTTGGTGAGGAGATGGATTTTGCCCACCTTGTTTTCTGAAAGAAAATGCATTTCCCTCATTATACAATATAACAGCCAAAAAGTACAGAACAAACATTCGATTTGTCCTGTACTTTATTCCATACCTCTATATTCGTTATTCTGCCGCGCTGACACTCATTTTTCCATTGAGATACTCTACTGCTGCCTTCAACTGCACATCTTCAGTCGCATCATCCGGAAGCTCCACAATACTGTCAGGTGTCACTCCCTTGCCGTGAATATCCTGTCCCTTAGGAGTGAAATATTTGGCAATTGTATACTTAACCGCACTTCCATCAGTAAGCGGACGGATTGTCTGCACAATGCCCTTACCAAATGTCTGTGTTCCGATTATCTGTGCCTTATCATAATCCTGCATTGCACCGGCAAATATCTCAGATGCACTTGCACTATTGCCATTTACCAAAACTGCCATCGGAATATTAAGCTCATGATTATCAGAACCTGAATATTCCTGTCTCTTACCAGACTTAGTCTCTGTATACACGATAAGTCCGTTCGGAAGAATATAATCTAGCATATCAGCCACAGTCTTAAGAACTCCGCCAGGATTATTTCTTATATCAATTACAAGTCCTGTAATTCCCTGCTTCTGAAGGTCATCAACAGCCGATTTAAACTGCTCTGTTGTAACATCATCAAACTGTGAAATATAAATATAACCTATATTATTCTCAAGCACCTCTGATGAAACAGTCTTAATATCAATCTTGTCTCTTGTAACTGTGAAACTCAGCTTCTCGCCATTTCTCATAACAGTAAGGTTAACATCTGTACCCTTCTCGCCCTTAATAAGGGCAACTGCTACAGAAAGGTCCATTCCTGTAATATCCTCACCATTAACCTCTGTTACCTTATCTCCATTTCTGATACCAGCCTTATATGCCGGTGCATCCTCATATGCCTCTGATATAAGTATTGAACCGTCGTCAGTCTTCTGGCATACAGCACCAATTCCATAGAAAGAACCTGATGTTGACTCCATCATTGACTTATATTCTTCAGGCGTATAATAAACAGTATATTTATCACCATATGCAGCCAGATATGCCTTAAAAATGTTATCTGCAGCCTTTTCATCATCTACATTGTCAAAATAGAATCCATCTCCAAGCAGTGAATCCAGAGCATTCAACTTACCTTCAACCTTAGTTCCGATTCCTTCATTATCACTTGTTCCAACATCCTGGACATATATGCGTCCATCAATTCCAATATGGATATTACCACTTCTTATAAGTCCCATGAATACGCATGACAACGCCAGTATCACAACCAGTAGTGTTGCCACAACACCAATAATAACGCCTTTGCCTAAAGCATGTTTTCTCTTTCGTTCCTGTGCGGCCCCTTCCGAAGAAAAAGGTCTGTTATTATCATATTCCATTGAGTCCTCCTGTTAAGTTGAATTATTTATTTAAAATATGGCATAGGATTAACATATGAATCATTTAGCCTTACATCAAAATGCAGATGTGCGCCAAATGAATTACCCGTATTACCCATAACACCAATCTTCTGTCCCTTAGTAACCTGGGCTCCTAATGATACATTTAAACTATCAAGATGCAGGTATCTCGTATACAGTCCATTACCATGATAAATCATCACATAATTACCCGCTGTTGAGTATTTCTCGCTCTGTCTGTGTGCAATAACAACTTTACCGTCATAAGCCGCATATACAGGATCACCTGAAACGCCTGCTCTGACTGCTCCAATATCCACACCTTTATGTGGTGAAGTTCTGTCAGATGTATCTCCATATGGAGAAGTTATTCTTGTACTTGTTGTTGGCCATTTGAAAGTTCCGCCATCATATCTGTTAGACGGAGTAACTCCGCTTGCCTCCTCAGCCTTAATCTTGGCTGTTATAGAAGCAATCTCTGCATCCAGCTTCTTCTCATCAGCTTCGAGCTGTTTCTTATAAGCTACCTGATCAGCTGTATTCTTACTCAAAGCATTCAGCTGGGCAGTCTTCTCATTCTGAACAACCTCCAGTGCATCAACCTGTGCCTGAAGTGCCTCCTGACTGGCAGTCAGAGTCTCTTTATCTTCTTCAAGCTTTACTTTAGAAGATGATATCAGATTAATCGTTGACTGATATTCCTCAAGCATCTGTCTGTCATACTCTGATATCTTATTAATATACTCAAATTTATTAAGCATATCCGCCATACTCTGTGATGATAAAAGCACCTCAACATATGTATAATCATTATGCTCATACATAAACTGGATTCGCAGCTTCATAGCCTCATACTGGCTTTCCTTATCAGCCTCAGCCTGCTCAAGCTTTGCCTGTGTCTCCTCAATCTCAGCTTCAAGCTCTGCAATCTGGGTATTAATGTCATCTAATGACGCTGACAATTCTCCCATCTGTGCATCAAGTCCCTGAATAAGAGATGTAAGATCTGAACTCTGTGCCTTAAGCTGTGCAATCTTGTCTTCTGTTTCTTTCTTTTTATTCTGTATATCATTCTGCTGGTTCTGGGCATTCTTCAGATCCGATTTATTATCTCCAAATGTAACCTGTGCAAAACAATACGGTATAAGCAGCATTACAATCATGAGTGCCGCTGTTATTTTCTTTATTAAATTGTTCCGAAACAGTGCTTTCTCCATACAGCCACTCCTTTACCATAATTAAAATGTTTTCTAAAAACAAACAGGGACTTCTGCATCCGTTTGCAAAAGCCCCCAAAAACTATCCGAAACTATACATCGGCATGCTTTCTTACAGCGAAGAAACTTCCTATAAGACCAATACCAATTCCAAGAATAACAGCTACTGGAATAAGTACCTCAAATACTTCTGATGCTGGCATAAATG
>ERZ772991.2291-NODE-2291-length-13685-cov-5.940719_pt1 | contig 13685 bp, 14 predicted proteins | sample MGYA00511128_ERZ772991 | MGnify/ENA primary metagenome ERZ772991 (study PRJEB29015, sample SAMEA2737655) | human gut metagenome | biome: human gut; feature: human-associated habitat; material: faeces | place: China | collected 2012 ... | reverse complement strand
TGTATCTCAGTATGCGAAGGAGCAGCTGGTTGGTATTAATCATCAGACAATTTATTCCTCCACGCAATATGAATACGATGCTGAAATGCGTGTTATTAAGGTAAAGGAAAGCGGCAATGAAACAGCTTCCTATACTTATGATGCAAATGGCAACAAAGCAAGTGAAACGCTGGCAAACGGTGTGGTTTCGACTTACACATACAATGGCTGCAATAAGATTACAAAGCTTGTGACGAAATCCGGCAATTCGACGATTTCTGAGTACGAATATTCGTACTATTTAGATGGTTCTGATGCTTGCAAAGTACGCAGTGAAAGTGGTATAATAGAGACAACATCCTACGAGTATGATGGGTTGAAACGGCTGACGGAAGAATCAGTTTCCAATGGCACAACAATGGACACCTATGCGTATGAGTATGATGACTACGGCAACCGTTCCAAGATGACGGCTACTGGTACGGAAGAATATGAGACTGTTTATGATTATACAGTAAACGGTAATTATACTGCATTGCTGCAAAAGGAAACCAAAACAGTCGAGGAAACTTCCGGTGCCACAACAGCCAATGGATTGGCAACCAGTCCCACAGAGCTGATTACAAATTCTATCGCAGACACCGGTACAAAAGAAACGGTATATTCCTATGATGCCAACGGAAATCAAATCAGCAAGACTGTAGAGGGTAAGACAGAAAAAAACACCTATGATGGCTTGAATCAACTGATTGGCTTTACCGATGGGGAGACAACAGCGAGTTATATCTATGATGCAGACGGTCTGCGGCAAAGTAAGACAGTAAACGGCAAAACGACCAACCACATCTGGGATGCAAACAAGCAGATTGTGGCAGACATGGACGATAGTGACTGGTACAGTGCCGAAGTCTATGTTCGTGGAACAAATCTGTTGGCGAAGTTCAGCAAGCAGAGCGGTAATGTCAAGACGGATTATCAGTATTATACGCAGAATGCACACGGTGATGTGGTGAATCTGACGGATGCTGATGGTGCAATTACCAAGTCCTACACCTATGATGCGTTTGGCGTGGAACAGAATATCGACGATGCAGATACGAATGCGTTCCGGTACTGTGGTGAATACTATGATGCTGAAACGGGTACGATTTATCTACGTGCACGGTATTATGATCCGAGTATGGGTAGGTTTATTTCACGAGATAGTTATGCTGGTAAAATCAAAGAGCCGCTGAGTTTAAATTTGTATACATACTGTGAAAATAATCCCATTTTGTATATGGACTCAAGTGGACATAATCCTGCAATTCCTTATTTTGGATATCTTCTCTTAGGCGCTATTTCTATATGTGCATTAACAATTAGTGCTCAGGTTGTAAGCAATCCTCAGACACGTCAATCGCTGACTGATGCATCAAATTCAATTAAATCAAATTTGTTTAATAGCTTAAATACTATAAAATCAGCAACGCAAATTCCTGAAATGGATGGGAAAACATCAAACACTAAGTCAAAATTTTCTACAGCTTATGATTCAACAGCCAACCCCTATCTTTCCAAGTGGTCTGATTCTTTTGAAAAGGCAAAGGAAAATGTTAAAGAAAAAGATATCACAATAACATCAAATAAGAAAAAGTATGACCCTGTTATTTTTCCAGAAAATCCTGATGATTTTAATCCGGTTGGAATGCAAAAATATCCGTATCCAACACCGAATGGGATGATTTATAAATGGGGATATTGTAAACAAACAGCAATATTTGAATGGGATGAGGACTATAAAAATGGATCGCATTATCATTGCATGATGCCAGAATGGAATAACAAACATGATGAAAGTGAAGAATCACATTTTAAGGCAGGCATGGTGATGCCAGAACCATGGGCATCAATGTACAGAGGATATTAATTTTTTATAATAATTTTCATGAGCTGACAAAAAGGAGGTTATGTTGATTTGATAGTTGATTATAGAAATTCGTATTTAATAAACCACATTAGTTTACATGATTTTGAATTTAAAGGGATAAAGCACGATTACGAAAAAAAATATATAGAGTTAGAAATAAAAAAAAAGAGTGCGGAGACAGTCCCATCTTCTTTAAGTTTTCAGGACGTGTTGTATTATGAAATGACTTGCTGCAAGTTTTGGGGAAGTGGTCATCATATAATTTGTTGTAATTTAATGGATACGACAAATATTTATGATAAACTTTTAAGACTTGAACAAGTTGAATATGCAAAATCAAACAGCATCGACAGGAGTCCAATGAATTTATTGGAATTTATAGGAGTGGAAATTTGGCTCAATTCTGGAGATAAATTAAAAGTGATTTGTAAAATCTTTGAATTTGATGATTTCTTGATTTGAAAAGTGTTTGAGTTTTAACTTTTGAGCCATGATTAACTATTTACATTAAGTAAACGGCAAAACGACCAACCACATTTGGGATGCAAACAAGCAGATTGTGGCAGACATGGACGAAAGTGACTGGTACAATGCCGAGGTCTATGTTCGTGGAACAAATCTGCTGGCGAAGTTCAGCAAGCAGAGCGGTAATGTCAAGACGGATTATCAGTATTATACGCAGAATGCGCATGGGGATATTGTTAATCTGACAGATGCTCAGGGTGCGATTACAAAGTCGTACAAGTATGATGCGTTTGGTGTCGAACAGAACATTGATGATTCGGACAGCAATGCGTTCCGGTACTGCGGTGAATATTTTGATGCAGAAACGGGTACGATTTATCTGCGGGCACGGTATTATAACCCGACGATTGGACGGTTTATTTCACGGGATTCTGTTACTGGTGAGAAAACTGATCCGCTCAGCCTTAACCTTTATACTTATTGTCATAACACTCCAATTATTGGAACTGATCCAAGTGGACATGTACTAGTTGTAGATGACATAATACTTATTACAATCGGTGTGTTATTAGCAGCCGATGTCGCATTACTTTCGTATTCTGCAAGTACATCATATGGAAATTCATTTAGTGATCCATTTTCTGTTCCAAATTTTAATGATCCTTGGACATTACCTAATGATCCTTGGGCGTTGCCAGGTAATGATGTTTTAGATCCTCCAATATCTTTTGCAGTACCTGATGTAGTTGATATTCCTCAAGATGAAGCTATCGACGATGTAAAGGATAAAACCTACGACCTTCCAGAAGATACAGTAATATATCGATATGGAGGCACCGCACCTTCCAACTTGACACCTAGACCAAAGGATCGTACTAGTGGGTTATCATTTGTTTTAACTAAGCCCACTGGTCGAGATTATGTAGAAACTACAGTATCAGCCATCAATTCATCCGGTTATTTAATAGCAATAAGAGATGGCGCAAATCATGTGAGCGTTGTTCCAAATCCGGCTGTTGGAACATTAGATGAATGGATAGAAACTGGTTCTAGTCATCCTTGTACTCAAGTATTAAAATCACGTGTTGTAAAGCATAAAAAGGGAACATAAAAATGGACAAAATTGACAGAGCTATGCTATTAAAAATGATGGATGATGATCAAGATCAGGAAACGCAAAATCAAGCGGTTGATCTTGCAAAAAAGGATGAAAATATTGAATTTTGGATTCAGCCAGATGGGTATAAATATTCCTGGGATAACTGTGCTAGAGTGATAATTGAAAAAAAAGATAAAGAATTGGCACCATATATGTCATTATTACTCAAGTGGCTTCAAGATTTAAATTGGCCAGGTGCATTACTTGTCTTAGAACGTTTAAAGCACGTTGAACCTAAATTCATAATAAGAGATTTAGAAAAAGCAGTTAATGAAGCTACACAAAATAATGATCTTGCATGGATTGAATTTTTGTCAGAATTAACAGAATCAAAAACTATATTAGAAGGCCTTGATGAAAACGTAAAGAAGACACTTCTTGATCTTAAGTAATACTAAGCAATATTTTTTGAGTGTTTTAAATTTTGATATTGTGATAAACAATTTTAAATAAGCGTTGAAAAGGAGCGAAAATCCATGAAAGAAGTTGAAAAACAACGAATCACAAAAGTCATAACCCAAGACTTCGGAATCTCCATGCACCTGAAAGGCAGTCACTACATAGAAGAAGCTGTCGCTTTGGCACTTCAAGATTCAAGCATTTTTGTAATGGAGATGTATCAAGCCATAGCAGAAAAGCACAACAAAAGTGTTGCCAGCATCGAACACACCATACGTTATGCCATTGAAATCACCTATGACAAAAACAAATTGAATCACTTCTTTCCACATTCCTTCGGTCGGCCTTCCAATTCTGAGGTGATCTGGACAATTGCTGAAAACGTCAAAAGGGGCATGTTGATTCACAATATGTGTGCGGTGACTTGTTCAATAAGCGCAAGTTAGCCGCAAATCTGAGGTGAAAGATCAGCTTCTTCAAGCGAATTCTACCGATTGAATCAACTCAAAAGGAAAAACATGACCAACGATCTAACCTTCGGTCAGTTCATTTCTGAACAAAGACAAAAGCATTCTATGGAAAGTCAGGAGCTTGCAAAAGCGCTTGGGATTTCAGGCGCCTATCTTTCTCAATTGGAACGAGGTGTCCGGACGAATCCCAGCACAGAGCTTCTGGACAAAATCGCAATGGTTTTGTGTCTGAACAAAATTGAAACAGAAACATTGTACGATCTGTATGCAAAGGTAAGCAGGCAGATCAGTCCTGATATTGCCGTATATATTTCCTCCAGTGAAACGGTGCGGCAAGCACTGCGGACTGCCCGTGATGCCGATGCAACAGAGGAAGATTGGAAACTATTCATAGAACAGCTGAACAAATGAACAATAATTTTGCGGAGCAATCCGCAAAATTATTGCAGTTGTTTTAGCTAGGTAGTTAAAATTGAGGTGAACGAACAAATGTGAAAGAAAGGCAACATAAATCACAGCATCAGGTACGCTGTCCGTTTTGTAATGGTAGGTTATTTGATATTGTGACAGATGAAAATTTGGCACAGCACTATGTGTCCTGCATGGTTGTAATCAAATGTTGGAAGTGCCGTCAAGAAATCAAAATCATATATTCTGACTTAGTACAGACACCACGTATATAAAATATAGAGTAGGAGTTTGACAAGCAGCTTTTGAAGCTATTGTCGATTCCTACTCTTTTTTGTTTTCGGGAAAACTCCGTTCCGCTTTAAAAGCGGGATGGAGTTTTTTATGCCCTTTTTTCAAGTATGGCAGTGCAGCATTGCCAAGTATCCATAGCCTTCGTTTGATTTAAAACCTTATATATCAAACGGAGGTGAGAAAATGAAGAAAAGCACAGTTCGTGTTTATGATACAATTTCAAAAGAATATGTTGACATTGAAGTCGGTGAGGAAGTCTATACATATTACAACAGGTCACAATGGAATATGGATGACAATGATGATTCGTTCTATAAGCATGAAATTCAGTTTTCAGCGTTAATTGGCGGCAATGATGGTACGTTTGAGAATTTCAGAGAATTTAGAATTGAAAACAGCGTTGAAAAAGAGGTGATAAGTAAGCTTTTCACGGAAAAGCTTTATGAATGTCTCAATTTATTATCAGCATCAGATCGTCAACTGATAGAGATGCTGTTTTTTGAGGGGAAAACAGAACGAGAATGCGCAGCATACTATGGCATCAGCCAGAAAAATATCAACAAAAAGAAAAAGAGAATTCTGTGCAATCTGCACAAACTTTTAGAAAGCATAAAATAAAGGGGTATCAAATTCCCGACTTCTTCCCCTATACAAGCGAAAGAAGATAAAAATCGAATTTCATGTATCTTGAAAATTGAATACACAGCATCGGGAATACATGAATCCTGCGGGCGGAATAAACCCCGTCAGCCGCAGAAGCCATACGCCACGACCTCAAAAGAGCGAGCGAGAAATATGCAGCTTCCAAATCCGGAATAGCTTTCCGGAACGGCGATGAAACGCAGGAGGATAATGCTACTTCCGTCCAGTCACAGCACCCCTTGGTCGGGGAATCAGGCAATGAGGGCAGCTTCGGGAGATCCTCGAAGGGATGAAATTTCCATGAGACTGATACGCTGTCAGTCGTTTCCGATGTTCTGCCGTGACGGGTGTTAAGGACAAATATCACGGGAAATCGTCTGAGAAATCAGACGAAGGCAAAACGTTAAAGTTATACCGCACTGTTTTTTTGCTAAGGCAAATCAAATCTATCAGTGCGGATATAACGCAAGTGCAGGAGCATTTTTTCCTGCATTTGCGTTATATATAATGAATTGGAGCGTGGTAAATTGAAAGAAAAATTAAGTTGGGATGAAATCAGAAATCTGATTTTGCATAGAAGAAAAAATTTTCATTACGGTGAAAATTGCCGTAAATGCGTCTGGGCAGATACAAGATCGGGAAAAATCTTGTGTTCCAGATATCAATGTGCAAAGGAGAAAAATAATGAATAAATACGGACAAGCCGAATATGCCTATGGGATTCTGCAGCAGATTTCAGAGAAACTGCTTGCCGAGGGAATTTTGACGGAGGAACAATTGAAGCAATTGAATGCGCTAAACAAAGAGGGCTGCTTTCGTCAGTTCTGCACAGCTTTGGCGGCGTGATTTCGTTGGATTTGGTGATACCATTTTTCAGGAAAAAGTGGTATTGTGTATGTAGTGTAAAAATCAGATGGAGGTGCTAACTTGAATCCGAATGTAACAGTAATTCAGCCGACAATTACAGCGAAACAGAAACAGAAAATTCGGGTTGCAGCATATTGCAGAGTCAGTTCTGATTCCGCTGATCAGCTGAACTCGTTCATGACGCAGATGCGGTACTATGAAAATTTCCTTGCTGATAGTAAAACGGAAACATTGATTTCGGTATACGCTGATGAAGGCATAACGGGCACCCGAATGGATAAACGTGAGGAGTTTCAGCGGATGCTCAAAGACTGCCGCAGAGGTAAAATTGATCGTATCATAGCAAAATCAATAAGTCGTTTCGCACGGAATACCAAGGAATGTCTGACCGTTCTGCGGGAACTAAAATCACTTGGAATTACGGTACTTTTTGAGAAGGAAAATATCGATACGGCGAATATTTCAGATGAAATGATGATCACGCTGATGGGCGGATTAGCACAGGAAGAGTCGGTGTCGATTTCCCAGAATATGCGGTGGGCAAATCGAAAACGCATGGCAGATGGAAGTTATAAAATCTCCTGTCCGCCCTATGGTTTTTCCATCTGCAATGGACGATTGGAAATCAATGAAACAGAAGCAAAAATTGTCAGAAATATTTTCACATGGTACTTAAGCGGCTATGGAATTACGAAAATCGCAAATATACTGAATGATTTGAAAATTCCAAGCAGTATCAGCAAATCGGCGTGGTCATTTTTTAGCGTGAAATATATTTTGACGAACGAGAGATACATTGGCGATGCGGTTTTTCAGAAGACGTATAAAACGACAACTTTGCCATATATGAAGAAAATAAATCATGGAGAGTATGAAAAATATTATGTTTCTGGAATCAATGACGCCATTGTGGATAAGTTAGATTTTGAAAAAGTGCAGGAATTGCTGACGATTCGGGGACAAAAAGCACAATCTGCATGCTGTGAACATCCGCTGTCCAGAAAGCTTATCTGCGGTTTTTGCGGTGCAACTTTTAAAAGGAAACGCTGTCGTGAAAAATATTACTGGGTATGTAGAACGCACAATGAGAATGCGGAAAAGTGCGGCGGACAGCGGTTGCCAGAATCAAAAATTTATGAAATGTTTATGCGGGTTTACAATAAGCTGAAATCGCAATACAGCATGATTTTTCCTCCTATAATTTCACAGCTTCAGGAGCTGAAAAACCGCAAATTCAGCGGCAATCAGCAGTACATGGAGATTGCAAAGGAAATCGCCAAACTTAAGGAGCAGAATCACGTACTTGCCCGGCTGAAAACAAAAGGATTTCTGGACGAAGCAAAGTGCCTTGAGCAAATTGCTGAACTCAATTCCAAGATTAACAAACTTAGCCGTGAACAGCATAAAATCGTGCGCTCCGATGGTGAGGACGATATGATAGATCAAATCAAGGATATCGCTTCAATCATTGAAAACGGCATGGAGCTGATGACGGAATTCAATGAGATCATGTTCGAAAGTCTGGTTGAGAAAATTATTGTGATTAACCAGAATGAACTGGAATTCCATCTGTACGGCGGTCTGAAATTTACTGAAAGGCTGGTGTAAAATACATGAAAAACAGAACAATCCCATTTGGCTACATGATGCGGAACGGAGAAATTCAGCCAAAGCCAACGGAAAGTAAAGCCGTGCAGAATATATTTCAGGCTTACTTGAACGGCAGTTCCCTGCTTGCCATTGCAAATTGGATGAGTAGTCAAGGCATTCCTTACAATGGCATCGATTTTGTGTGGAACAAAAACATGATAAAGCGGATTCTGGAAAATGAAAAGTATCTGGGCAGAAACGGCTATCCTGCAATCATTGATGAAGATATGTTTTGCAGAGCAAATATGCGGAAGAAAATTAAATCGACTACAGTCGTCGAGATTTCTGAGGAGCTTCAGGCAATCCGCAGTCTTACATATTGTGCGGAATGCGGTCATCGGATTTCAAGAATCGGCGGCAATACGCACTCTGAAAAATGGGACTGCCGCAATCCGGAATGCTCACGATTCAGCCACAGAATTACAGATCAGATGCTGATTGGAATAATCGTCGCTGTTCTGAATACAGTGATTGCAAATCCCAATTTGCTTGATGCTGATGCAGAAATCAGCAGATATACGCCGAGTATTGAGATAACCCGTCAGCAGAATGAAATCAGCCGCTTGATGGAAACTCCTGATGTTGATTTTGAAAGTGCGAAAGAAGAAATATGCAAGCTTGCAGAACTGAAATATGACTGCTGTACCTACAGCAATAAACCGCAGAAAACAACGCAGTTGCGAGAAGTTCTTGCAAGTCATGAACAACTGAATACGCTTGACATTGGCTTACCGCAATCCTGTATTTCACGGATTCTGGTAAGCCATTTTTGCACCGTTGAAATCGAATTTATCAATGGCGTTGTCATCAAAAATATCATAGAAAGGAAGATGCAAAATGACCACAGCGCCCAATGTCAGGGTAATTCCTGCAAAGCCGCAAACTACGGAAAACAGGGATAAATACCATCAGCTTAGAGTGGCGGCATACTGTCGTGTATCGACGGAACAGGAGGAGCAGCAAAACAGCTACCAGGTTCAGATCGCATATTATACGGATTTGATCAATCGCAAAAAGGAATGGACACTGGCTGGCATATTTGCCGACGAAGGAATTTCCGGCACTCAATCAAAGAAAAGACCGGAATTTTTGAAAATGATCCGGCTGTGTAAGAAGCAGAAAATTGACCTTGTGATTACCAAGTCAATATCAAGATTCGCCCGAAACACTGTGGATTGCTTGGAGTATGTGCGGCAATTAAAAGACCTTGGAATCGGCGTCATCTTCGAGAAGGAAAACATCAACACAATGACCATGACAAGTGAATTTATGATTGCTCTGTACGGCTCATTTGCTCAGGCGGAGAGTGAGTCCATCAGTAAGAATGTCAGCTGGGGCAAGCAAAAAGCTTATGCAGAAGGCAAGGTGGCGTTTCAATATTCCAAGCTTCTGGGATATCAGAAAGGTGCAGATGGCAAGCCGGAAATTGTTCCTGATGAAGCGGAAACAGTCCATTTGATATACGAATTATTTCTGGACGGATTGAGCTTCACAAGAATAAAGAATGCTCTTGAATCTAAAGGGAAACTGACTGCCATGGGCAATCAGATCTGGAGCGAATCCAACATCAAAAGCATTCTGAAAAATGAAAAATATGTGGGCGATGTGCTTCTGCAAAAAACATTTACTGCTGACTGCATTACCAAAAAGGTTGTGAAAAACAATGGCGAACGTCCCATGTATCTGGTGACAAACCATCATGCGCCAATCATTGATAGGGACACGTTCAACCGTGTTCAACAAGAACTTGCAAGGCGTTCCAGTAAGCGTAAAATCAGCGATAAAACGACTACCGAGCAAGGAAAATATTCCAGTAAATATGCGCTTTCCGAACTTTTGATATGTGGCAATTGCGGCACGCCATATCGTCGGTGTACATGGACGGCTGGCGGTAAAAAGCAGATTGTCTGGCGATGTATCAGCCGTCTGGATCATGGGAAAAAGTATTGTTCCGAATCGCCGACCATTCATGAGGACAAGCTGCATAGAGCGATTCTGAAAGCAGTGAACGAATATCTCGGCTGTGGAGATGAGATTGCAAAAATTTTGAAAGCAAATATCGGCTCGGTTCTAGAGTGCAAAAACCAACAGGAAATTTTGAATCTGGAACAGCGGCTGAAGGATTTAGATAAAGCCCGAAACGACTTGATATCGCTGATTACTGGCGGCGGATGTGATGAGAATAAGCTGGACTGCGAGTTTGAAAAAATTCATGCAGAGGAACAAGAGATAAATGAAAAGCTTTCGGAACTCCGAAAGAATGCAGAGATTTCAACGGATACGCAGAATAAAATCGATTCTGCCATGGAAATGCTGGCACATGAAAACTTTCAGGTTGAAGTGTTTGACAATGTGATTGTCCGCAAGCTGATTGATTGCGTGAAAGTGCTGTCGAAAGAGAAATTACTGATCGTTTTCAAGGGCGGCGTGGAAGTAAAAGCACAGATGGAAAAATAACGAAATATCAAGAAAAACGGCTTGCATTGCAGGTCGTTTTTTCATGGGAGATGAGAATTTGTCAGGAAATTTTGACGGGATTAAAACGCAAAAATTTGGCGTGGAAATTGAGTGTACCGGATTGACGAGAAACGCAGCCGCAAGGGCAATCGGCAGAGTATTTGACAGCGTGCCGGAGCACTTTGGCGGCAGTTACGATAAGTATCATATTTGTGATAGCAAGGACAGAAAATGGGCAGTTGTTTATGATTCCAGCATTCGGCGTGTGGACAAAAACGGCGGTAATGCGTCAAGAGAGTATGCCGTGGAAATCGTCACACCGGTGCTGGAATATAGCGATATTCCACTGTTGCAGGAAATTGTCCGGGCGGTCAGAAGCGCTGACGGTGTGACCGGAGCACAGTACAATTGCGGTATTCACATTCATGTAGACGGTGCACCTTATACGGCGCAGAGTTTGCGAAACTTGGTGAACATTTTTGCCAGCAAGGAAAACTTCTTGTTTGATATGCTTCAGGTATCGCCTATGAGAGAAACTTACTGCCAGAAGGTGGACAGAGATTTTCTGGAAAAGCTGAACAAGCAGAAGCCGAAAACCATTGAGGAAATTCAGAAATTGTGGTACAGAGGCGATATGAATGAAGTTCATCATCACTACAGTTCAACTCGCTATAAGGCTTGTAATTTGCATAGTTTTTTCGCCAATGGGCATTGGGAGATGAGAGCGTGCAACAGTTCTTTGCACGCCGGTGTGATCAGATCTTACGTGACTCTTGCGCTTGCCATTTCTAATGCTGCGCTGACAAAAAAGTTTTGTTCTCCGCACATTTCGGAAAGTGATAATCTCCGTTACAGTGCAAGGGTCTGGCTGATCTCGTTAGGTTTAAATGGCGACGAATTCAAAAATTGCCGCAAGCATCTGATTTCCCATCTGGACGGCTGCATTTCGTGGCGGCATCCCGAAGATGCGATTGCTCAGCGTGAAAGATTAAAGCAGGAGCGTATCGCCGCCCGTGAGCAGCGTGTCGAGCCTGTAAGCGAGGTTCAGGAACAATGCGAAAACGTACCCGGTGAGCCGGATGAAGCCGTTACGAACGATTTTGAAGAGGAATACGAGGAAGAAGAAAGCATGGGATTTTTAATGTTGATGTAAAGGAGTATTTTTATGGGTAAGAAAATTTTATATGCTGCATACGGAAGCAACATCAATCTGGAGCAGATGGCGTACCGTTGTCCGAATTCCACAGTTGCAGGAACAGCGATGCTGAAAGGCTATGAGCTGCAATTCCGGTATCATGCTACGATTGAGCCGAATGCAGATGCGGAAGTTCCAATTTTGCTTTGGAAATTAGAGGCACAGGATGAACGCTTTTTGGACAGATACGAGGGCTTTCCAAAATATTATCGCAAGGAAGGCATTACTCTTGAACTGAACGGAGAAGCTGTTGAAGCCATGGTTTACATCATGAACGGCGACAGGCCGCTAAAATCACCTACAGCACAGTATTACGATACAATCGAGCAAGGCTACAGAGAAAATGGTCTGGATACAAGCTATCTGGAAACGGCTTTGGCGGAGGCGATTCAGTCGGAGAAATTGGAAATGGATGAAGAAATGCAGATGGGATGGGAGATGTGAGTATGCTGTATCATGGATTTTATGTGAAGATAACGCCTTTGAGAAAGATTCAGAGGGAGAAAAAAGACGGGAGTATTGTTTGTTATGACGGCTTTCAGATTGAGATTTTTTCTGATAGAGCAGAGGAAATCCCGGTGGATGTGTTTACGGCGGTGGTTGGGTTTGAGATTTTGAGCAATTCTGTGCAGGATGCGGCGCAATTTGCAAAGGATGTGATTGACAGCGAGGAAAAGGCGTATTTGCGGCTGCTGGAGGAATATGGCGAGAATGATTGAGTAAATTATGTGAAGGAAGGTTGATGTGGAATTTTTTTGTTATGCTGACGTTATAGAAGTGCTTGGGTTATAGAGATATTGAGGACAGTCAAAAATATTTTATTTTATTTAATGCTTAATTATGCTTGTGAAAACTATTTGTCGAATGCTGTCGAACAAATTGACAATATAATAGAGGCGTTGTATAATTATGATAGTAAGTGTCGGCAACAGTGGATAATTGTATATTATATTTTGTGCGGTTGCTATGTGTAATAAAGAAACAAGGGGGGCATTATGAGTATTTGTGATTTTGAAGAATCTGCATCATATAAAATTAGTAAACATTTATATAATGCACAAAAGGAATTTATCGTTTTGGGCCTTTGCGGTAAAGTGGGGTCTGGCGTATCTGAAGTTGCGGAAATTCTAGAACAGCCCTTTGAAAAATTGCATCTTCCACAACCTGGATTCCAAGATCATGATTCATATGATGCACATGAATATCGTATTCTCTATGCATATGCCAAAAGAAATTGGAAGGAAATTTATAAAATTCGGACTAGTTCTCTTATTACAAGGCACATACTTACAGAAAGCGAAGATAAAATGTGTAGATTTCTTGCATGGATTACAGCAAATAATGAATATCAAGAAGATGACGGAAAGAACAAATATTTAGAACATGTGAAATCTTTTTTCAATTGTGAAATGTCGTTTAGCATAGAGGAGTATCGTAGTAAAGTATACATAGAAAACAAAAACGACATCGCGCCCCGGGAAGTTATATCAGAAGAAATTTCTACTCAGCCCGCCGATGCTATTGAGCATTCAAGCGTTGAAAATACAAGTGAAAGTGAAAAATATCCTTTTAATTTAGAGATAGGAACTGATTTTGATGGAGAAATTCGATTTCGTTATAATTCAGCTGAAAAAAGATGCTATATTTCAAATAAAAATCTATCTAATTTTCTTGATTTTTATGCGAAACGAAGACGAGAAAAGTCAGGCTTTAAAAATAAACTTTGGTATTTAATCTGATAGATTTACAATATAAGTGCAACACAAAAAAAGAATGACACATAAAGCCACT
>ERZ772991.2288-NODE-2288-length-13708-cov-3.548451_pt1 | contig 13708 bp, 3 predicted proteins | sample MGYA00511128_ERZ772991 | MGnify/ENA primary metagenome ERZ772991 (study PRJEB29015, sample SAMEA2737655) | human gut metagenome | biome: human gut; feature: human-associated habitat; material: faeces | place: China | collected 2012 ... | reverse complement strand
GGTACCGGGAATAAAGGATGTGGAACGCATCACAAACTTCCTGAAAGAACTCAAGATGGGCACGATGACCGCGGCCACGATGCCGCCGACCACGAGACCCATTATAACGATCATAACGGGCTCCAGCAGCGTGACAAGGCGCTTGGTCGCCATCTCGGCCTCATAGTCGAGTGTCTCGCTGATGGTCGCCAGCAGGCTGTCCAGTTTGCCGGTCTCCTCGCCGACAGCGACGGAGGAGGAGAGCTTCACTTCAAAACCGTCGATGCCCGCAATCGCCTCCGACAGGCTGTGGCCTGCGCGGATGCTGTCCAGCGCGTCACCGAACTGGCTCTCGATCCAGCGGTTGCCGATGGCGTCGCGTGCCGCGGCCAGGGTCGTGATGATGGGCACGCCGCTGCCGTACAGGTTGGACAGCGTGCTGGCAAAGCGCGCCGTGCAGATCTTGCGGTTCAGCACGCCGACCACCGGCGCGTGCAGGATGAAGCGGTCCCACTGGCGGCGGACCTTCGGCTGCGCCAGCAGGAGCTTGCCGCCAAAGACGATGAGCGCCGCCGCGGCGAGCAGCACCGGCCAGTTGGCACCGACAAAGTCGCTGACGTCAAACAGCAGCTGGGTCAGGAACGGCAGGGTCTCCATCTGGTCAAACATCGGTTTGAACTGCGGCAGAACAAAGGTCATCAAAATCGCAATAACGCCGACGATCAGCACGGACAGGATAATGGGGTACATCATGCTGTTGCCGACCTGCTGGTTCATCTTGTGCTCACGCTCATAGTAGGTCGCCATGCGGGCGCAGGCGTGGTCGATGCTGCCGGTGCCCTCGGCGCTGCGGATCATGGCCAGCAGCAGGGTGGGGAACGCGGGTGCGCAGGACTCCATCGCATCGGACAGCGGCACGCCCTTGCGCAGCTCGCTCAGGATGGCCTCGTACAGGGCCTTCTGGCGGGCGTCGATGGTGCGCTCGTCCGCCATGATGCGGAACGCACGCACCAGCGGCACACCGGCGGTCAGCAGAGTGCCCAGGTTGCGGCAGAAATCCGCCAGCACAGCGGTTTTCAGCGGGCGGAACGTCGCGTGGGCCTTCTGGGCCTCCTGCGCGTCGGTCATGTACAGGCCGTCATTGCGCAGCTTGGCGTAGAGAGCCTCCTCGCTGGGGGCCTCGAGCAGTCCGCGGACGGTCTTGCCCTTCTCATTGGTGGCAGTATAACGAAAACGTGGCATGAGGGAGATTCCTCCGAAAACAGGTTAAAAACTTTCAGATTGTCGAAAAACTCTTGTAGGGGCGAGCATTGCTCGCCTGCGCCCGTTTGCTTTGTAAGACAACTGTCCCGGAAAAAGCGCTGCTGCGGTAAGTTGACGGGCGACCAATGGTCGCCCCTACACACGCAATAAGGCAAGAATGCAATTTTTTGACGGTCTGAACCTCACAAAAACGCGCAGTACCATTCCAAAACGGGCCCGCCAAACAGCATTGCGATCACGATGCCCGCACACAGAAACGGGCCGAAGGCGAAGTGGTCCTTCTTCCCTGCCTTTTTGGCGGCCAGCAGGTATATGCCGTACATACCGCCAAAAACAATGCCGAAAAACATCGCCAGCAGCGTATTCTGCCAGCCCAGGAACAGCCCGGCGGCTGCCATCAGCTTGATGTCGCCGCCGCCGAACGCGCCGTCGATGACAAGGCAGAGCAGAAACATCGGCACACTGACGCAGAGCGCACCGATGACGTGCGGCAGCCAGTCGGCAGGGGAGAGCAGCACGCTCACCGCGCCGCAGACCGCCAGCGCCAGATTCAGCCGGTCCGGGATGGTCTGCGTCTCGGCATCAATGAGCGAAACGCTCAGCAAGATCCCGCAGACCGCCAGCGCCAGCAGCGCGGCCCAGCTCATGCCGAACAGCCCGCCCGGCAGGGCGTAGGCAGCGCCGTACCGCCAAGTGCAGCCCAGCGCCAGCACGCCGCCCAGAAGCTCCACCAGCAGGTACCGCGCCGGAATGTGCGCACCGCAGTGGCGGCACCGCCCGCGCAAGAATAACCAGCTGAACACAGGCACTAAGTCCGGCGCACCCAGCGTGTGGCCGCACTGCGGGCATACGCTGCGGCCCTTCAGCGGGTCCATGCCCCGCGGCAGCCGCCACGCGACGACGTTCATAAAGCTGAACAGCGCCGCGCCCAGCAGAAAACGAATGAGTCCCAACAGAAGCTCAAGCAGCAGCATGGCCCACCCCCGCGCCGTATTGCAGCCGGTCCTCCGCGCGGAAAACGCGGTAACCGCCGTCGGCATCATAGATGGCGTACATGCCGTTCTCCTGATACAGGAGCCGCTGCACGGTGTAGCCGTTCGGGTCGATCTGCAAAAGCGTCACCGTGCCGGGCAGTGAGCCCAGCGTGCGGATTTCCTCGGCGATGCCGTCCGCAAAGCCGTCCGCGCTTGTCTGGTCGGCGAACGTCTGCCCGGCGGAGTAGCACTGGGCAGACACGGCACTGGCCGCCAGCCGCGCAGCCTTGACCTGAGCCAGGGCCTCCCGCGCACGGGCCTGATAGCGCAGCTCCGCCGCGCCGGTCACAATAGTATACAGGACAGCGCCCAGCGCCAGCAGTACGGCGAGCTTTTCCGCAAACGCAGCTTTGGCCCAGCGTTCCCCGGTATGGCGCAGCCATGCGCCCAGTCGTGCTGCCAGCATTGTTACACATCCTCTACCATATAATAACACGCTATTTAGTATAGCGTGCCGGGCCTGTATTTGCAAGAAATTTCACGAAAAAAACTCTGTTTTTTGTTCAAAGCTAACGGAAATTATGGCGAAATCGTGCACAACTTGCCGCTGACCCACTATATTTGGTGTAAATTTGCTGAAATCTCGCGGACTTTGTTGCGAAAACGTCACATTCCGAGTATAATGCCAATATATATATAATCTGATATTGTGTCTAATTGTAACCTTTCACCGGAGAAACGACGGGAGCATCTATGGTGCAGTACAATAAAAATATAAAAAACAAAAAGAAAGGCTTTACGCTGGTGGAGCTGATGGTCGTTCTGGCTATCACGGCCATTCTGGCTGCGCTGGTCGGCGGCGGGCTGATCGCCTACACGCGGCTGGCCCGGTTTGAAAAGAACGAGGCCAACGCCCGCACGCTGTTCCAGACGGCGCAGATCTCCCTGACCCGGATGGAGACGGCGGGGGAGCTGGATGCGTTCCGCCGGCAGGTCATGGAGGAGGGCAGCACGGGCGACCACTTCCAAAACGACGTCACCGTGACCGACGCGGACGGCAAAACCCTTGTGAGCCGCACCAAGACCGAACTGAACCAGAACGTGGCCGCGCTCTACTATGACCGCGCGGGCGCTGCCGCGGGCAACCATAACGCGCTGGTGGAGCGGCTGCTGGGCGATTACATCTACGACGCCTCGCTGCTGAATGCCTCGATCTGCGTCGAGATCGACGTACAGAGCGGGCAGGTCTACTCGGTCTTTTACGATACCAAATCCGATAAGCTCCGCTTCAATCAGGACGGTGCTACGAATATTTATGACCGCAGCTATGACCACCGCCGCAATGACAGCCTTGTCGGCTACTACTCTGCCGAGGACCGCGTCAACGTTGTGCAGCTGGTGCAGACGAAGCTGAAGGTCAAGAATCCACGCCTGACGAACGGCGAGACGCTGACCCTGAGCTGGAGCGGCAACTCCAGCCTCGGCGATCTGGACACCTCCTACACGGCCACGGCCTACGATGCCAAGGATACCGGCAAGACGAAGCCGCTGTTTACCATCACGATCAAGCGCGACACCGCGGGTGCGGCGGATGATAACAAGCAGGTCATCACCAAGATGCCTGTCACGATTTATACGTATGATAATGCGGGCCAACAGACGAAAACCGAGAAAGAACTCTACTTCCCGTTAAGCTACAACAAGGGCAGCTTTGTGCTGACGCTGGACGCTATGGCGGACGCGGCGCTGCTGCGTGCGTGTGAGAACGACGCTGACGTTGCCGCCACGAGCCTGTACAGCATCACCCGTCTGCTGAACGACCCGAAGGACATCTACATTGCCATGCGCGCCGAGCCGCGGGAGAACTACAGCGACACCTACACAGCCAGCAAAGAGGAAACGACGAACGAGGAAAACACCCTGCTGGCCAAGGGCGGCACGGCGGTCACGGCTGACCTGAAATATTTCCGCCATCTGTACAACCTGCGCTGGTCTGCCGACTGGGACATCACCAAAGAGGGCACCTACACGCTGACCCCCCAGGCCAGCAACAGCACCGGCCTGAACTGGACGGGCGGCGGCGTTACGGTCTACTGCGCCGCGGGCGCATGGCCTCCTGTGGCCAAGGTGCCGTCCCTCAATGACCCTGTCGCCTGGCCGACGATCCCGGAGCTGGGCAAAAAAATCGAACTTGCGAGCAAAACAGCGGGTGTTACAACCCAAACGACCCGTGTGCCCATCCTCAATCTGCAATTGAGCAGCAAGTCCGTTGCAAAAACCGGCAAGGCAGGGAAGGACGAGCTGGCCGACCACTATGTCGGCCTTATCGGCGAGAACAAGGGCAAAATTTCTTACATCACACTGCGCGACCCGGACATTCCGGTCAACGTCAAGACCGAGACCGTCGCCGCCGATGCGCTGCCGAACGAAAACCAGCTCAAGCTGACCGCGACCAAATTCGTCACGGCGCTGGCGAAGGACGACGAGAACTGGCGCGATGTGCGTGCCGTCGGCGCACTCTGCGGCGTCAACACCGGCACGCTGAAAAACTGCGCCCTGACCCGCGGCACGAACTCCTCGACGAGTGCGCTGGTGGCCGCGGCGCTGGCGTTTGACAACACTACCACCGCAACGCAGCGCATAGAGCAGACGCTGGACGCTGGCGGCAAAAGCTATACCTATTATACAGACGAGCCGCGCGGCATTGGCGGTCTCGTCGGCGTTGCCATACCCAAAACAACGGATTCCGTCATGCAGGACCTGACCGTTGCGTCGGACGTGACGGTGGCGGGTCTGCTTGTGGACAAGAACACGAAAAACGTGGAAACGACCACAGCGCCAGACCAGCAGACCGAGAAGGCCCGCTACGCTGCCGCGGCAGCCGAGCCGGGTGAAAAGAACTCCCTCTGGCGCAGCGTCGGTGTGGGCGGCGTGTTCGGCACGGTGGACGCCGCGAAGATGCAGACGACGGACAAGACGAACATCGTCAACAACGGCCTTGTCACCGGCAACGGCTTTACGGGCGGCATCGTCGGCAACCTGTTTACGACAGGCGCAAATACCAGCACGCCGAGCCTGACGGGCCTGAGGAACAACGGCACGGTCAGCGCGGGCGCCAACTATAAGGGCGATACCGCGGGCGATACGCGCAGCCTGGTGCTGGGGCAGTTCTTCGGCGGCATTGCGGGCTACGGCAGGGGCGTGACCCTGAAAGGCTGCGAAAGTGTGACCCGCAGCGACCTGACCGAGACCCAGCTCAAGGAGCAGGTCGAGGCGGGCTTCGACAAAAAAACCGGCACATTGACCGACGCCAGCCCCCTCAAGGGCGATTTCGTCGGCGGCCTTGTCGGCTACGGCAAGGATATTACGCTGGACAACTGCAAGACCGGCAAGGGCTACGTGCTCGGCAGCCGGTTTGTGGGCGGTCTGGCCGGTGGCTTTACCGGCAGCGGCGTAAAACAGAACGATACGAACAGCAGTGACGTCTTTGGCAGCCGCTACGTCGGCGGCATCGTGTCGGTCAACGGCAGCAACAGCCAAATCAGCGGCATGACCAATACGGGTCTGGTCGCGGCCTTTGGAAAGAACGCGGCCTACGTCGGCGGCATCGTCGGCGTCAATGATGCCGGCTGGGGCGGCAGTGAAGACCCGAATGCCAAGGCCACCGTGCAGAACTGCGCCAACCGCATGTCCGGCGACAACGCCACCGACACCCGCCGCATCAACCTGCTAAAGGAGCTGAACGGCTGCGCCGACTACGTCGGCGGCATCGCGGGCTGCAACGGCAAAAACGGCGTTGTGACGTGGGATAAGAACGGCACCCCGACGCTGGGTGCCATTCTGTACGGCAACAACTACGTGGGCGGCGTGGCCGGTTATAACGATGAAAATGCGACGATCTCCAACTCCTCCGGTCAGAACCTGACCATCAGCGGCCAGATCGTGGCGGCGGGCAAGGCTGTCGGCGGCATGATCGGCCTGAACTGCGCCTCCACGCTGCCCTCCGCCACTGTGAAGGTCAGCCGCGTGGCAGGTCAGCAGCTTGTCGGCGGCGTCATCGGCGCCAACCTGCCGGTGGGCGGCTTCACCGTGACGGGCGACGGCGCGTTTATAACCAATGTGACCTCGGGCCGCGTCGAGGCCGACGCCGTCGCGGGCGGCATCATCGGCTACAACCGTCTGCTGGCGGCCAAGCCCGCGGGCGTCACGCTGGAGGCGCTGCTGCCGAAGATTGACAAGAGCACCGGCGTGCTGACCGACAGCACCGCCGTGAAAACGGCGGACGACACAATCATCCTTGCCAACTTCCAGAACATGCTCAACCTGCAGGCCAACATCTACGTCGGCGGCATCGTCGGCGCAAACGACGCCAATACGAAGCTGACGATTCAAAAGGCAACCAACGGCGCAACGCAGAACGCCCTGTCCGTCGGCGGCCTGAACCCGTCCAACAACGGCGCGTTTAAAGGCGGCGTATCGCTGAACGCGCTGGCCGATGGCCGCTATGATTTCGACGACGTGCACGGCGCACTGGCGGGCGGTATCATCGGCTATGCCACGCCCAACACGAAGCTGGAAAACTGCATAAACTACGGCACAGTGGCTCACAAGTGCGCCGCGGGCGGCTTTGCGGGCTGGAACGAGGGCACGATCACCGGCGGCAGCATGGCGGCGTCCCTCGGCAACCGTGAAACCGGGTATACCTATCTGGGCGGCGTTGCGGGCGTCAACGGCGGTCTTATTCAGTCTGCCTACCTGGTTAAAGACTGCGCTGTGCGCGGCGACAGCTATGTCGGCGGCATTGCGGGCGTCAACCTGGGCGTTGACGCTGCGGCAAGCAAGGGCCTCATCATCTGCACGGGGGACAACAGCAGCACTGGCACGGTGGAGGCCAACCAGTACGCGGGCGGCGTGGCCGGTGCCAACGTCGGCAGCATTTCGCTGTCCGGCCAGCTGCAAAGCAGTGTCACCGCCACCGGCTATGCGGGCGGCGTGGCCGGTATCAATACGAAGAACGGCATATATACAGGCCGCATTTGCGGCGCTGAAAACGCCACCGACGCGGTCAGCGGCAGCGTCACTGCCGCCAACTACGCGGGCGGCGTGGCCGGTACGAACAGCGCCGAAATCACCCGTGTGGAGAACCGTGCCTCGGTGCGCGCCAGCACACAATATGCGGGCGGTATTGCGGGCGTGAACGCCGCGGGCGGCAAAATCAGCGCCTGCGTCCATGCCAAGAATCAGGTCTACGCCACCAACGGCGAGGCGGGCGGCATCGCGGGCAATAATAATAAAGACGCGCTGATTGAGAATGTGCAGGTCCGCGCCGACGTCACCGCAGCCAACGGCACGGCGGGTCACGGCCACGAACTTCGGCACCATCGGTCAAGGCAGCGGGCTGGAAAACAGCAGCAGCGTAAGCGACTGCACGATCACCGGCACGTCGGAGAGCATCGGCGCTGTTGCGGCGTACAACGGCAAGGACGCGACCATCCGCAACGTCAGGCTGGCGGCAAACGCCAACGTGCGGTTCAGCACCCCGGCGGTCACGATTGGCGGCCTTGCGGGCATGAACGATGGTGCCGTCACCGGCTGCCGCGTTGAGAACGGCGCACTGGCACTGAACGACGGTCTGCGCGCGGGCACCAACACCGTCACGCTGGGCGGCGCGGTGGGCCGCACCACGAAGCACGGCACGGTCAGCAGCACCGACGTTCTGCTGGACCTTACACAAAATCTTGATAAATATACAAATTTGGGCGGCGTCGCAGGCCAGAACGACGGTACCCTGGAGCGGTGTACCTATTCCGGCACGATGGGCGGCGACGCGGACACGGACGGCCTTGTCTCCGTCGGTGCGCGCAGCACCGGCAGCACGGTGGGCGGCATTGCCGGTCTGAACAACAGCACAATCACCGGCTGTGAGGTCAAATACATCAAACTGCAGGTCAGCGGTATCAGCAACATCACCACGACCCAGACCGCAGACGAAAAGCTCGCCAGTGCCAGCCATGTGGGCGGCATTGCGGGCCGCAACAATGACGAAATCGCCAACAGCTATGTCGCCACCGAGCGCAGCAACAGCGAGGGCAGCATCATCACGGCGCGTTACGGCTTTGTGGGCGGTGTCGCGGGCTCCAACAACGGCACTATCAAGGGCAGCGGCAGCAAAAAAGCGCTGGTCAGCGACGAAGAAGCACCACCCGCCCTTGTTACACAGGTTGATAATTGGCTGGATGCGGCAGATGCCAATGCCGGCATCAACAGCATGGCGGCAGAGCTGACCACAGGCAAGACCTACGCAAATCTCATGGGTGTTGACACTGTGTCCAAAGAAGGCTGCGGCTATAGGAATGTCTATAGTCAAAGCGGTCTTGCCGCCAATGATCTGCTTGTCGCCCTGCGCGGCAGCAACAACAGCGAGACCGTCCGTGCCGCCGGTTATCTGGGCGGTCTGGCAGGCTTTAACTCTCTCCGCGGTACAATCGACACTTCCGCCACCGGCCAGTGGTTTGTCTATTCTGACAATGCGACAACGGCATCCACCGTCGGCGGTATTGTCGGCCAGAACGAATCCAACGTCACAGACAAAAGCGTGCTGGACACTGTGGTAAACTGTGCCGCCGTGCGCCGGTTTACGCGCGTGTTTGATCAGTCTAAGAACAAGGACGATACAGACAATGACAACATTTACAAGAGGGAAAATCGTGTTGTTGTCCATGTGGGCGGTGTCATTGGCCAGCAGCAGAACCGCAGCGATGACCGGTGGTCTGTCAGCAAGGTAGTCAACTGCGGCAGTGTGTTCAACAGCCGCTCGGCCAATGTGGGCGGCGTGATCGCCTATTGGCTGGACTACGGCGGAACCGTGCAGAAATGCTTCAATTTTGGCAAAATCACAACAAACACGAACGACAAAAACAGCGGTTACGGTGCAGTCGGCGGTATTGTCGGCTTTATTGACCAGCCTATTTCCGGCGGCACCACAAATGTGCTTTCCTGCCGTAACTACGGTGAAATCTGGTATGAATCAAACGGCGCGAATGACTGTGCGGGCATTATCGGTAAAATCGAGATGAAGAAGGTCACCGATATTATGACGCTGAACATCATCGACTGCGTCAATAGCGGTGCAATCAAGGCAGAATCGCAGGCAGTCGGCATTCTGGCATGGATCGGCCCGTACGACAAGGGAAATATTGATTATGTTACAGTAAATATTGACCGCTGCCGAAACCTTAATACAGACTTTACGTGTAGCAGAAAAATCGGCATTGTCGGCAGCCGCGGTAATGGCTCTGGGTCGAATAAAGCAACCAATGTCACAAACTGCTTTGCGACGGTTGGTACAGGTTGGTATCCTATTGCCTATTTGCGCCAGAGTTACGAGAATGTCACCGGCCACGGCAACTATTATATAGAAAATTCCGAAGATGCAGGCAAGAGCTTCTTTAAGAAAGATTCCCGTAAACTGACCACAGTAAAACCGAACAGTACAACAGGTAACTGGGAGAAAGCGGATAAGCAAGGAAGTGACAAGGCCTACAACGAGACAGATTGGAACTCGTCCTCGAAAAAAGTAAAAGCACACCGTCTGTACATAGGCTATAACGTCACTGACAAAGCAACCTATCCTTATATTGCGTTCCTGCCCACTTTGGCAGAGGATGGGAACGGCGCAGCGTACAGTCTGTGGTGGATTAGCGGTCTTACATCTGCGGGCAGGCCTGCCAAACCAAACTCTGCCTATATCAAGACCGACGGTAATAAAGCCTACATTTTCGATGATACCGGCGCGGGCCAAGATAACAATCCCGGCAACCAGAGAGCGACTGTGATGCTGCAATTCGGCGAAGCCGCGAACAGTAAGGTCACAAAAGACGTTGATATTACCGACATCACCGACGAGGTCATCCAGAACTACTATAAGTACGTGCTGGACAGCACCAAGCCAGCCAAGCCGGGAAAAATCGACGTCAAGGCCAGCCAGGTGCAGGACGCGGACAACAACGTCTATGGCCGTTATGAAGTGACGTGGGGCGAGCCGAACGACACGACAGCCAGCCCCGCCGCTTACTACCGTGTTGAAATTCTGCCCTGCGACGATGCGAGTACTGTCGCACCGGATGCAGTTCCCTATCTGAAAGCTGACGTCTACCAGCGCAGCTATACCTTTGTGGCAGATAAAGCGTGGACGGGTAACTTCGTCGTGCGTGTAACGCCCTACAACACCAACAACGACCCGAATCAGGCTGACAACCCCCGAACCAGTGACGTGCAGACCTTTATGCACGCCCTGCCGACACCGGAGATTGAGTTCCGGCTGGTCAAACGCAAGAACGGCGGCTTTGACTGGAATCAGTGCCAGACGCCGGATGAAACATTGAGAGAATTCAAGTATGAGGTTGTCGCGGTGCTGAAAAACTACACCGAATACCCGACAGACGAGGCATGGACCGTCAAGCTGACCGATGGAAAGCATACTTATTATTTCAGCAGACAGGATGGCAAGCAGTACATCCGTCTGACCAATAATTTGGAACGCACTTTGACGCTTACGGCGTTGGCAACCCCGGTCAACAGCAACAGCACAAAGTATCTGCGCTCGGCCCAGTACAAGTCAGAGACCTATCTCCCGTCCCAGTGGCGTGACCACAACCGCCCTAACGGCAAGGACGAGGACGGTCTGCCGCTGGGCACGCTAAAACAGGACGGCGACACGGACTATGTGACCTACACCGGCCAGACAGCGGAAAGCTTTGAAGCAACCGTGAAGTTCAGCTTTACCCCGAAGGTCAAGAGCGACAGCAGCGAGCACGGCAGCCCGACCTACCGCGTCATGCTGCTGGCAAAATATCTGGGTAATGACGAAGTCAACGGCGTATCTTTGAACGGCCAGTACATCACGCTGGCCGCGCGGGAGGGCATTGTGACAGGGTCTCCCGTCACCTTCAATCTGAACAGCCTGCCGTCGGATGCTATGACGAACTACACCGACTTCCTCGTTGTCGCGGTGCCCGTCACCAGCGGCAAGGGCGATATGAAGTATCGCTGGGATGCCACGGCGGACGAAGTGTCCGCAGCCATCGCCAGCCATGCGAACGAGACAAACGACACCGACAAAGAAATCTGGTGGAAGAACGGCTATGAGATCGTTCGCACGGGCGAGCACAGCTATACCTATGCCCATCTGACGCCGCTCTGCTTCTCCGACGTGAGCCGCACCGATGACCCGGAATGGGCTAAACAGGCCACGCAGACGACCCCGCAGATCATCTTCAAGCAGCTGAACCTGAATGTCCTGAAAGCCCCGACGCTGGCCGAAGATACCGACGGCGGCAAGGTGAACCCGGACAACAATCAGCTGACCTATACGTTCAACTGGACGCAAGAGGGCATGGACGCGAAAAAGCCGACCTACAGCATCAAGCTCTACGGCCTGTTGACGGACACGGACGGCAAGGTGACCGGTCAGGAGCAAATTGCGCTGAAGGACGGCGTAAATCTGGCCGATAAGGTTCAGAACAGCGGCAACAACAGCTTTACCCTGCCTGTCAACGTGGATACCATGCTGGCCAACGGCAGCGACAGCTGGCGCTATGACAAGGTCCGGCTCGAGGTCACCCGTGTGGCGGCAGCCAACACCACCGAAATCGGCGCGTCCGCTGTGGCGGATTACAGCGTTAAGCAGCGCCTGCCCGGCATCAGCGCGCCGAGCTCCATCACCCGCGTCAACGGCGAGACCGACAACGCGGATGCCCTGCTCTACACGGTCAGCTGGTCGCCGTCCGACGACGCGCGCATTGGCCACTATGACCTGTGCGTCGTCGATGACGGCGGCAATACTGTGCTGACGCTGCGCACCACGGGCAACGTCGGCAGCCTGACGCTGGATCTGGAGCAGTATCAGAGTAAGGCATTGCGCTTCCGCGTCATTGCCCGCCGCAAGGCTGATAACAATACCTGCTTTGACGGCCCGGACGGCGCGTTGAGCCAGCCCGAGACCATCGTCAGCCGCGCCGCTGCGCCCAAGGTTACGGCCAGCAGCTTTGCGCCCGACAGCCCGAATCAGGAGACGTTCCTGAACGACCTCAAGCTCAACATGACGCTGAACGCAGCCGCACAGGGCAATGTCTACTTTACCGGCTATATCTTCAGCAGTGTGGACAATTACAATACAATTGCCGATCTGGCCAAGGCTTGGCAGAATACCCCCACCGGGCAGGCCAAGTACGAGGCCCAGCAGGAGTTGACCAAAAAACTGGACGAAATGCTGAACAATGGCGACGTCGAGCTGGTCATCCCGAAGGACAGCCGCACGGTGGGCGGGAGCGCCAGCGCCAACGACACCACCGCCAGCTATACCTTTGTGCCCGACGGCAACGGCTTTACGCTGACGCCCGACCATGCAAAACAATACCTGCTGCCCGCGGTGCGCGTTATGCCCACCGACGGCACGACAGCGTCGAACTGGTTCTACATCCTGCAGCAGGATACCGCAGCGGCACAGCTGCCGGCCATCACGCTGGACGCCCCCGTGGACGCTGCCGAACCGGAACGCGCACTTGGCAATGCCGTTTACACGCAGGAGGTCAACCTGTACAACGACCCCGAGTTTAAGAGCAATCGCGGTACGGCCCCGCTGGAGCTGCGCCGCTTTACGGTGGAGTGGACCGCGGTGAACAAGTACACCCAGGCCGAAGGCACGGTGCGCAACCTGACCGACAGCTATACCTTTACCGTCACGCCGCTGGATAGTAAGACGAAACAGCCCTACAGCATTACGGTGACGACCTACGACAGGGACGTGAAGGACGCAGACGGCAATATCACGCATAAGCGCGGGGAAATCGAAACCGTCACCAAGACCTATGGCGACAAAACGACGAAGCTTGAAAAGCAGACCACCGTTGTGGACAAGGAGACCGACGAGACCCGCATCTGGTACGACCTGAGCGTTGAGCCTGTGACCGACGAGAACGGCAACGTGACATGGAAATCGCAACCCTATGACGTCACCGGCACGGTGGAAAAGGACGGCGGTACGCTATACTACAAGGCACAGACGGTTCCCATGCTGGAGCTGGTGCAGGAGGACGGTGCCGAGCCTGTTTACCGCATCACCCTGCCCGAGCTGCAGGAAAAGGTGCAGGACGACTCGCTCGCTCTGCAAAAGTTCACCGCAAGTGTGACGCTGCAGACGCTGGCGCACTCGATTGGCGACGATAAGACCGTTGCGTCCGATTCGGTCAAGGTCACCGTCAACGAGACGAACACCGCCGATGCGACGGAGGATGCCCAGAGTATGGACTCCGCGGAGAGCGTCGAGCCTGCCGAGACTGCAGAAAGCACGGCGGCGGAAAGCGCCCCCGCAAGTGTGCCCCCGGTCCTGATGCGGGCCCGTGCGGCACTGCCCATGGCGACCCCGGAGACCGCCGCTGCCCCGGATGAGACGGACGCGGCGGAAACCGCGCCCCCGAAACGGACGGGAACAA
>ERZ772991.2257-NODE-2257-length-13850-cov-7.274302_pt1 | contig 13850 bp, 5 predicted proteins | sample MGYA00511128_ERZ772991 | MGnify/ENA primary metagenome ERZ772991 (study PRJEB29015, sample SAMEA2737655) | human gut metagenome | biome: human gut; feature: human-associated habitat; material: faeces | place: China | collected 2012 ... | reverse complement strand
GAACCTGCAACCCACTGATTACAAATCAGTTGCGCTGCCATTGCGCCACACCAGCGAGTATCATTTGCACAGGGTACTTTAGTAGAATACCAGAAACCTCCCCGCTTGTCAATATCTTTGTCCGGCCCGCTGTCGGCCCATGCAGCGCTGTTTCAGGGCGTTTCGAGACATCCGCGAGGCGATTCACGCAGATACGGCCACATTATGGCCGGAATGTGATAGAATAAAACAAGCTTAATATTTATGCTTCTTTCACAAGTTCCTGCCGCTTCGTCTTGAACTTCTGTGCAAAACTCACATTTTTCAGAGGAGGTTTCTATGATCTCTTATCGCAAGCTTGCAATGCGCGTTCTGGGGCATCCGCTGCGGGTGCCGTCCCCCCGGCCTGCGTCCCACCGGGTGACGGCGCTGGCGCTGACAGCCGCAATGGTGGCCGGCATGGCCGCACCGGCGTATGCGGATACCTATTACATAGGCGATGGTGACATCACAGTCACCAAAGACAAAAGCGGCACCTATGTCAAGCACTCGGGAAATCCTACTGCTACAAAGGACAGCGACGGCAATATCATCATCAAGGGCGGCAAGCGCTCAGAGGATACCACCGCCTCCGGCGGCAGCTCTTCTGAAGGCGGCACCTCCGCAGCCTCTCCCGCCCAACCCAAGTTGGCCACGCCCCCATCAGAAGACAGCGACAGCGAAAACGAAGACATGGTCTACCTCGGCGCCCCCAAGGGCAATGTGTCTTCTGACGACGGCAACGAGGAAAACGAAAACCAGACCGGCGACACCACCGGCGGCGAGGAAAACAAGAACCAGCCTGACGACACTACCGGCGGCGAAGAAAGCAAGAACCAGCCTGACGACACTACCGGCGGCGAGGAAAACGAGACTGATCCCACGAAAAAGGACCAGACCGGCGGCAAGAACACCGGCGCGGGAAGCTCTGACCCTGAGAGCAAAGGCTCTGAGAGCGGCACCTCCGGCTCGGCGGGCGGCACTCCCACCACCGGCAGCGAGACCCCTGCCGAAGGCACGGAAGGCACGGAAAGCACGGAGAGCAGCCTCTCTACACCCAAAAGCCAGTTCACGTACACCGGTGCATCCCTCAAGGTCGCCGACGCCAATGACGACGAAGAGACCCGGAACGAATCGACTACGGTCTTGGAACGCGCGGCGGAAAACTTCAGGAGCACAGCCGAAAACGTCACCAACTATGTCATCCGCATCATCAACAAGGCCAAAGGCAATGACAACACCCTCAACGTGACGCTGGACAATGTCAACATTAAGGCCAAAAATGACGCCGCCCTCAGCGTCGAGGGCGCGGGCAACACGACGATCACGCTCAAGGGCGACAATACCCTCACCAGCGACGGCCAACATGCCGGCCTCGAGCACAACGAAAAGGACTATTATGGCAGAGAAGACACCGGCAAACTGACCATCACATCCGGAAATGAAAATGGCCGCAACACCGGCAGCCTGACCGCCACAGGCAGCGGTGCCTCTGCTGGCATCGGCAGCGTCTGGAACACCGGCAAAGTAAGCAACAGTGGTGCCGGCACCATTGAGATAACAGGCGGCGACATCACCGCCATCGGTGCCTCCGATGGTGCCGGCATTGGCAGCGGTACATGGGCTACCGGCGAAACCAATATCACCATCAGCGGCACTGCCAAAATCAATGCGCGGACCGATCAGGGTGGTGCCGGCATCGGCAGTGGGTCGGACGCTACAGGCAACACCAATATCACCATCTCCGGCGGCACCATCGAAAACGCGCAGGGCGGCTCCGGTGGTGCCGGCATCGGCAGCGGTGACGGAAGCACCGGCCAGACCACAGTCACCATCAAGAGCGGCACCATCAAGAACGCCACCGGTGGCAACATCGGCGACGGCATCGGCGGAGGTTGCGATAGCAAGAATATTACCGTCAAGATCGAGGGCGGCACCATCGAAAAAGCGAAGGGCGGCGACGGCTATGGTTCCCACGACGCCGGCGACGGCATCCACAGCGACGGCGAGCTCACCATTCCTGACAAAGCCACCATTGTCAGCGCCATCGGCGGCAACGGCGACAGCAGAAACAGCAGCAGTAACGCCGGCCACGGCATCTACAGCAAAGGCGACCTCAACATCTCCGACAACGCCACCATCACGAACGCTACCGGCGGCGCTTCTACCGATGGCTACGCCGGCGACGGCATCCACAGCGACGGCAAGCTCACCATCTCCGGCGGCACCATCGGAACCGCACAGGGCGGCAACGGCACAATTTCCGGCGGCAGCGGCATCCTTGGCAATACCATGGAAATCCTTGCCGGTACCATTCAAAAAGCCATCGGCGGCAACTCCACCGGCACCGGCGAGAACGACACCGGCGGCGACGGCATCAGCGCCCGTGAGTTCAACATCTCCGGCGGCGAGATACAGCAGGCCACCGGCGGCGCTTCTACCAACGGCAGCGGCGGCAGCGGCATCTACAGCAGTACGCTCACCATCTCCGGCAACGCCACCATCGGAAACGCGCAGGGCGGCGACGGCAATGCCTCCGGCGGCATGGGCATCCGCAGCGGCGGTACGCTCACCATCTCCGACAACGCCACCATCGGAACCGCGCAGGGCGGCGACGGCACGGCGGACGACGGCACCGGCGGCACTGGCATCTACAGCGCCGGTAGGCTCTTCATCTCCGGCGGCGAGATACAGAACGCTACCGGCGGCAACGGAGGCAGCGGAGTCAGCGGCGGCAGCGGCATCCGCGGCGATTACGTTGTGAATATTTCGGGCGGTATCATTAAAAATGCCGAGGGTACGGGCGGCGGCGCAGGCATCGGCGGCGGCGCGAACTCCTTCCAGGATACCACCATCAACATCTCCGGCGGCACCATTGAAAAGGCCACGGGCGTCGGCGGTGGTGCAGGCATCGGCAGTGGCAAAGGCTCTACCGGCGAGACCAAAATCGACATCACCCAGGATGCGCTCGTGTACGCGTATGGCAGCGGCGGCGCAGCCATCGGTTCGGGCGAATCCTCCACCGGCAAGACGACCGTCAACATCCACGATACAACTGCCGGAAAGGGTGTCAAACATGCTTTTGCCTACGACGGTGCAGGCATCGGCAGCGGTCATTACGCCTCCGGCCAAACTTACATCACCATCCGCAACGCGTCTGTGAGCTCTCTGGAGTCCTCCGCTGATTCCACTAATAACCCGGGCGCTGGCATTGGCAGCGGCAAAGGCGCCAAGGGCAACACCGCCATCACGATAGAAGGCAGCACGGTAAAGGCCGTCGGCGGCTACGGCGCAGCCATCGGCAGCGGCAGTGAAGGAGACCTCTACAGTCCTCCTACGGGTACGCCGAACGCCCTCAAGACCATTATCCGTATCACTGACAGCAACGTCACAGCCTCCAGCGACTCCAGTGCAGCCATCGGCAGCGGCAGCTATTCTACCAACGCCACGGACATCGAGATCACCGGCGGCACCATCAATGCTTCGAGTTATGATGGTTCCGGCATCGGCAGCGGCGATAGCGCCAAGGGCGACACCGACATCAAGATCAAAAACAGCAATGTCACAGCCAAGGGCTTTATCGACGTCAGGTATGTAAGCCACGGCACAGGCATCGGTTCCGGTCTCTCTTCTTCCGGAAAGACTACCATTGATATTTCTGGCGGCACTGTTAAGGCCACGGGCAGCGGCGACGGCTACAAGGGCAGCGCGGGCATCGGTTCGGGCAGCTACTCCACCGGCGACACCAGCATCACTCTCCGCGACGGCGTGACCGTTACGGCCACCGGCGGCGGTGATTCCTCCCTTGGCGGCGGTGGCGGCGCAGGCATCGGCAGCGGCAGCGACGCCAATGGCAACACCACCATCCTCATCGAGGGTGCAACAAAAGTTACCGCCACCGGCGGCTCCACCGCTGCGGGCATCGGCTCCGGCCATTATGTCGGTGACATCAACGATCCCTCTGTGGGCAGCACCACCATCACCATCCGCAACAGCGACGACGGCCGCGTCATCCCCATCATTGAGGCCAAGGGCGGCGGCAATGAGAACAGATGCTGCTGGGCTTCCGGTGCCGGCATCGGCTCCGGCGGCAACACCCTTAATAAGACCACCATCAACATCGAGGGCGGCACTATCACGGCCACGGGCGGCGTCAGCTCTGCCTCTGACCCTTCCTATCATGACTCACGGCTCAGCGGCGCAGGCATCGGCTCCGGCTCCAACGTCTCCGGCGAGACCGAGATCAATATCTCCGGCGGCACCATCACCAAGGCCACGGGCGGCATATACGGCGGCGCAGGCATCGGCAGCGGCAGCAGTGACACCAAAGACGACAGCAAGAAGGGCGCTGTCACCATCAACATCACCGACGGCACCATTGAAAAGGCCGAGGGTAAGAACGGCGGCGCCGGCATCGGTTCGGGCTATTACGGTCGCTCTTCCACGGTCAACATCTCCGGTAACGCCGAACTCAAAGACGTCAGGGGCGGCAATCTCGCTGCCGGCATCGGCTCAGGCTATGACTCCGACAAGGTGGACGTCGTGATCGACGGCGGCACCATCAACGCAACGGGCGGCGATTCCGCTGCCGGCATCGGCTCGGGCCTTAATAGCCGCAGCAGCGTGACCATCAAGAGCGGCACGGTCAACGCCAAAGGCAACCAGCATAGCAACAACTTCGGTTCTTCGGGCATCGGCGGCAGCTACGCCGATGTCACCATCAGTGGCGGCACCATCACAGCCACCGGCTATGACACCGGCGCCGGCATCGGCGGCAGCGACAACAACAACTCCAGCAGTATCACGATAACCGGCGGCACCATCACCGCCACCGGCACCAGCGACGCCCCTGCCATCGGCGGCGGCAGCGTCTCCATCAGCAATACCGACTCCGCGCTGGACATCACCGCAACCGCCCCCGACGCCGACAATGCTATCCAAAGCAGCGACGGCAAGAAGCTGGACAAAGTCATCCAGCTCGCGGAAAACGGCAAGAAGGGCCTCGTGAAGCTCGTAAAGAGCGGCACCACCAGCATCTCGCGGCTCTTCCACAACGGTGTCTACGCGGACAGCCATTCCACTTCTCACTCCCCCGACCGCGTAACGCCCGAGATGAGTGAGGCAGAAAAGGCCAAGTACGGCGACATCGCTTCTGTCCACAACTGGAAAGTCAGCGACCATCAGGAGCCGACCTGCGGCAAGGACGGCTACATCGATTACATCTGCATGGTGGACCACTGCGGCACCACGTTCCGCCACACTCTCCCCGCCACCGGCCAGCACACCTGGAACGAGGGTGTCGTCACGAAGAAGCCCACCTGCACTGAGCTGGGCGTGCGCACCTTCACCTGTACCGTCTGCCACAATACCCGGACTGAGGCCATTGAGGCCCCCGGCCACGAGTACGGCGAGTGGGTCATTGACCGGGACGCTACCTGTATCGAGGAAGGCTCCAAACACCGTGATTGCATCCGCAGCGACGCTACCCAGACCGAGAGCATCCCCGCCACCGGCCAGCATCAGTGGAAAGTCCTCTCCACGACAGCGGCTACCTGCGGCCAGGACGGCACCGTCACCTACCAGTGCGAGGTCTGCGGCGATACGAAGACCGAAACGCTCAACGCCACCGGCCAGCACAGCTACGGCGCGGGCGTCGTGACCAAGGCCGCGACCTGCACCGAGACGGGCATCATGACCTATACCTGCGTCGTCTGCGGCGACAGCTACACCGAGAGCATCCCGGTGGATAAGACCGCCCACAAGTGGGATGCAGGCGTCGTCACGAAGGAGGCCACCTGCACTGCCGACGGCGTGCGCACCTTCACCTGTTCTGCCTGCGGCGATACCCGGACCGAAGTCATCAAGGCCCTCGGCCACGAGTACGGCGAGTGGGTCATCGACAGGGACGCTACCTGTGTCGAGCAAGGCTCCAAGCACCGTGACTGCATCCGTGGCGACGATACCCAGACCGAGGCCATCCCCGTCAGCAAGACCCACACCTTCAGCGAGTGGGTCATCACCAAAGAGCCTACCTGCACCGAGAAGGGCGAGAAACAGCGCAGCTGCACGGTCAGCGGCTGTGTCGTCACTGAGACGCAGGAGCTGCCCGCCCTCGGCCATCAGTGGAGCGACTGGACGCCTGTCGAAGGCGACAGCAGCCGCGAGTACCGCATCTGCGCGGTCTGCAATGCGGTGGAGTACCGCGGTGTCTCCCACAGCGGCGGCAGCAGCGACAACAGCACCATCTCCACCGGCCTGCGTGTCCTTGACCCGGCTCAGGCCAACATCCTCCAGAACGTCCAGCTGGTCCAGCTGAACCAGATCAGCGATGTTCTCTACATTGATGTCACCCATGAGACGGCGTCCCTGCAGGGCGTCCTTTCCGATTTGACCGGCCTCCGCTCTGAGCGCATCGAGACCGTTGTCTTCTCCACCGAACGCTGCACTTCCACCCTCTCCCTCTCCGATGTTGCAGCCCTCGGTGCGGGCGATACGCCTTTCACCCTCAGCCACAGCGGCTCCACCGCCAGCTTCACCGTGGGCGGCGCAGACCACAGCGCACTGCTGAGGTAAGCAGATCACCATCCTCCATTCCTTCCACATAACGACCAAGGCCCCCGCAGTTCTGTTCCAAACTGCGGGGGCCTTGGCGTTTTATTCTGATAAACTTTTACTTCAGCTCCCGCTGTACGGCAGCAAAGTCCTCGAGGGTCAGGGCCTCGGGGCGGATGCGGGCGTCAAAGCCCGCCGCCTCGATGGCCGCGATGACCTTATCCTTCGGCAGGCCGAGGCCGCTGGCGATGGCGTTGGCGGCGGTCTTGCGGCGCTGGCCGAAAGCGGCACGGATGAGGGCGAAGTAGCCGTCCTCGTCCTCCACCTGTACGGCGGGAGTGGTGCGGATGTCCATCCGCACCACAGCGCTGGTGACCTTCGGGGCCGGGTAAAAGCTGCCCGGCGCGGCGGTGAACATCAGCTTCGAGGTGGCGTAGTAGCTCACGGCGCAGCTGATGGCGCTGGAGGCCCGGGTGCCGGGGGCGGCGGCCAGACGGTCGGCGGCCTCCTTCTGCACCATGACGGTGAGGTTCTGGATGGGCAGGCGGTCGCCCAGCAGCTTCATGACGATGGGGCTGGTGATGTAGTAGGGCAGGTTGGCGCAGACAGCCACCGGCATCCCGGGGAACTCCTCCTCGATGAGGGCGCGGAGGTCTACTTTCAGAACGTCCTGCAATACCAGCTTGAAGTTCTCCACGCCCGCCATGGTCTCGGCCAGCAGGGGCGGCAGGCGCTCGTCCACCTCGATGGACACCACCTTGGCGGCGCGCCGGGCCAGCTCTTTGGTCAGCACGCCGATGCCGGGGCCGATCTCCAGCACGCCCCAGCTCTTATCGACGCCGCTGGCGTCCACGATCTTGGGCGGCAGGCCGGGATTGATGATGAAGTTCTGTCCAAAGCCCTTGGAGAGCGCGAAATCGTATTTTTCGCACAGGGTGCGGATAACGGAGAGGTCGGTCAGCTCCGGCATAGTGGTTTTCCTTTCTGTTTCTTGCTAAAACAGCAAAACCTCTCCGTCACGCCTTCGGCGTGCCACCTCCCCTATCGAGGGGAGGCCTTGGCATGCCGGGTCACCCTGAGCTGGACGCCGGAGGCCCGATGAGGCGAAAAATGGTGGGCCTCGCTACAGAGGGCAAATACTTTTGGACAAATGTACTTTGTCAAGCTGCTGTGAATCTCTGTAGCAAGGCACTACTGTTTCTGAAATATCGCGCTTTGCTCGTCCAGCATAGACCTGACCGACATGCCAAGGGCTCCCCTACTAGGGGAGCTGTCTGCGAAGCAGACTGAGAGGTTTTTACGAAACAGCGCTCAAAAAGAAAGCCCCCTGGGAGTTCGCGGCTCCTTGGGGGCTTTTCCATTGGGGTGAAACCAATGGAGTATTCACATTCCTGAGTTTATTATATGCCATCCCGCGCAAAAGTCAAGCGGTGCGCGGAAAGTTTACAAAGACACTTTCCCTCTGTAGCAGGGCACTACTGTTTCCGAAATTAAAAAACTTTCAGCGTCCAGCGTGGGCTTGCCCGGCTCGCCAGAGGTGCTTCGCACCCGGGTTGCGGCTCCCAGCGTCTGCTTCGGCCCTTGGTGCGGGCCTCGCATCCTGCTGGCCGCGGCCCCAACAGCTCCTCCCTGTTTCCGCCACTGGCGGCGGTCGTCGCCGTTGCCCCCTCGACAAACGCCCCCAACTCTCCTATAATAAAATCATCCCAACGAAAGGCGGTGTCCCCATGCGTTTCCTTCACCTCTCCGACCTGCATCTGGGCAAGCGGGTCTGCGAGTTCTCCATACTGGACGACCAGCGCTACATTTTAGAGCAGGTCCTCTCCCTGCTGGACGCCCGGCCCGTAGACGGCGTTCTGCTGGCAGGCGACCTCTACGACAAGCCCGTGCCGCCCGCCGAGGCGGTGCGGCTGCTGGACTGGTTCCTCACCGAGCTTGCGGCGCGGGGACTGCCCGTTTTTGCCGTCAGCGGCAACCACGACTCGGCAGACCGCATCGCCTTCGGCGCACAGCTTCTGGCGGGGAGCCGGGTGTACGTCAGCCCGGTCTTTGCCGCACCGCCCGCGCCCATCACCCTGACGGACGAATACGGCCCGGTGGACGTCTGGCTCCTGCCCTTTTTGAAGCCCGCCGCCGTACGGCACGTCTTCCCGGACGAGAAGATCGAGAGCTATAACGACGCCATCGGCTGTGTGCTGAACGCCTGTACACCCGACCCCGCCCGCCGGAACGTGCTGGTGGCCCACCAGTTCGTGGCCGGGGCGGCGGTCTGCGAGAGCGAAGAGCCCAGCGTGGGCGGGGTGGACAGCATCGACGTCTCCCTCTTCGAGGGCTTCGACTATGTGGCTCTGGGCCACCTCCACAGCCCTCAGAAGGTGGGGCGGGACACCGTCCGGTACGCAGGCAGTCCCCTCAAATATTCCTTCTCCGAGGCCCATCAGCACAAAACCGCCCTCTTCGTCACCCTGGGCGAAAAGGGCAGCGTCCGCTTCGAGGCCGCGCCTCTCACCCCCCGGCACGACCTGCGGGAGCTGCGGGGCAGTTACATGGAGCTCACGGACCGCCGGGCCTACGACGGCACGCCGACGGACGACTACCTCCACATCACCCTCACCGACGAGCAGGACGTTCCCGACGCGCTGGCCCGGCTGCGGGTCATCTACCCGAACCTCATGCGGCTGGACTACGACAACCGCCGCACCCGGGCCGCTGAGACGCCCGACGCCGCCGCCCGGGCCGAGAGCAAAACGCCCCTCGAGCACTTTGCGGCCTTTTACGAAGCCCAGAACGGCCAGCCCCTCTCTGACGAACAGGCGGCGTTCTGCCAATCGCTCATCGAGGACATCTGGAAGGAGGACGAAGCATGAGGCCCCTGAAACTGACCCTGTCGGCCTTCGGGCCTTATGCCGCCGAGACCGTTCTGGACCTCGCCCAGCTGGGCAGAGGCGGGCTCTACCTCGTCACCGGCGACACCGGCGCGGGCAAGACCACCCTCTTCGACGCCATCACCTACGCCCTCTACGACCATTCCAGCGGCGGCGTCCGGGAAGGGGCCATGCTCCGCAGCAAGTACGCCGAGCCCGGCGCTCCCACCTTCGTGGAGCTGGAATTTGAGGTGCGGGGACAGCGCTTCACCGTCCGCCGCAATCCCGAATATCTCCGCCCGAAAGCCCGGGGCGAGGGCTTTACCACCGAAAAGGCCGACGCCTGCCTCACCTACGCCGATGGCCGCCCGCCCGTCACCCGGGCCAAGGACGTCACCGCCGCCGTGGTGGACATCATCGGGCTGGATTACAACCAGTTCTCCCAGATCGCCATGATCGCCCAGGGGCAGTTCACCCGGCTGCTCAACGCTTCCACCGAGGAGCGGAGCAAGATCTTCCGCAAGCTGTTCCGCACCCAGCCCTACCAGCGTCTCCAGGAGCGGCTGCAGGCCGAGAACGCCGCCCTCACCCGCCAGCGGGAGGAGCAGAGCGTCCGCATCGGGCAGCTGCTCTCCGGCCTGAGCTGGGCCGAAGGGGACGCCGATGGAGCCGTTCTGGACGCGCTGGCCCCCCTCTGCGAGGCGGGCGGACAGGCGTCGCCGGAAGCGGTGTTGCCCCTTCTGGACGCCCTGCTGGCCGGGCAGGAGCAGGCACTGAACGCCGCCACCGCCGCCCGGACTGAAGCCGAGGCAGAGCTGGACAAGCTTCAGCAGACGCTGGGCCGGGCCGAACAGGCCGAGAAGCTCCGCCTCGAGCTGACCGCCGCGCAGGCCCGTCAGGACGCTCTGCGGCCCGTTCTGGACGCCGCCGAGGCCGAAGCGGCCCGCCACGCCGGAGATGCCGCCGTGCTGGACGCGCTGGCCGGAAAGCTCGAGCGGGCGAAATCTGACCTCGCGGCCTTCGACGGGCTGGACAGCCTCGAAAAGAAGCTTTCTGCCGCCCGGGACGCTGCCGCCCTCGAGAACGCCAGAGCTGAAAAGCGCCGCGCCGCCCTCGGGCAGCTGGACGGAGAACTGACCGCTTTGGAGCAGAGCCTCGCCGCCCTTGGGGGCGCGGAGGCCGAGAACGTGAGCCTTGAGGCCCGAGCCGAACAGCTGGCCCGGCGGGAAACGGCCCTCGCGCAGCTGGCCCAGAGCCTCGCCGAGGGGCAGCGCCGAGGGCAGGCCGCACGGCAGGCGCAGGAGGGTTATCTTCTCGCCGACGGCGCAAAGGAGCGCGCCCACGCCCTCCGCGACCACCTCGAGCGGGCCTTTCTCAACGCGCAGGCGGGCCTGCTGGCCGAAGGGCTGACGGAGGGTTCTCCCTGCCCCGTCTGCGGCAGCACCCATCACCCGAAGCGGGCCGTTCTGCCCGCCGAAGCCCCCACGCAGGCCCGGGTGGACGCGGCCAGACAGTCCGCCGACGAGGCCGACCGCGCCGCACAGGAAGCCAGTGCGGCCGCCGCCAAGGCCGTGGCCGCAGACCGGGAGGCCAAAGCCACCCTCCGCCGGGACGCCGAGGCCCTGCTGCCGGAGCGGTTCACCTCACCGGAGGGGCCGGTGAAGCTGACCGTCTCGCTCTTAAAGACGGCTCTGGCCGAAGAGAGCGAGGCCCTGCACGCCGCACAGGAAGCCCTCGACAAGGCGCAGAAGCAGAATGCCGCCGCCCTCGCCGCCAAAGCCCGGCAGGAGGACGAGCGGCAGAAAAAGACCGCTCAGCGCTCTGCCCTCGAGGCCGAGGCACGGGCTTCCGCTGAGGAAGCCGCCCGGCAGTCTGCCTCCACCAAGGCTCTGGAGGCCCAGTGTGCCGAGGCCCGGGCCGCTCTGCCCGCCGCCGGCCGGGAAGAAGCCCGCCGGGCGCTGGCCGGGCTGGAAAACGAGCGCTGCGCCCTCCGGGCCGGGATGGATGCCGCCGCGTCGGCTCTGGCCAAAGCCCGGCAGGACTACGCCGCTGCCGAGGCCGCAGTCACGGCCCTGACGGCCCAGCAGACGGAAGCGGGCGAAGCCGCCGACCTGCCCGCCCTCGAATCCCAGCGGGACGCTCTGACGGCCCGGCGCACCGCTCTCGCGGCTCAGGAAAAGGCCCTGACGGCCCGCCTCCTGCCCAACCGGAAGGCCGCCGACCTCTACCGTCAGCACGCCGCCGCCCGGGCGGAGCTGGAACGCCGCTGGCAGTGGGTGAACGCCCTCGCCTCCACGGCGGGCGGCACCCTCAGCAGCAAACAGAAGATACGCCTTGAGGCTTACATCCAGATGAACTACCTCGACGCCATCCTCGTCCACGCCAACACCCGCCTTATGCAGATGACCGCCGGGCAGTACGAGCTGGAGCGGGTGGGTGCCGAGAACCAGCGCAGCCAGTCCGGCCTCGACCTCGGCGTCATCGACCACTACAACGGCACCCGCCGCAGCGTCAAGACCCTCTCGGGCGGTGAGAGCTTCAAAGCCTCACTGGCGCTGGCGCTGGGCCTCTCGGACGAGGTCCAGCGCGCGGCGGGGGGCATCCGGCTGGACACCCTCTTCCTCGATGAAGGCTTCGGCTCGCTGGACGACGAGAGCCTTGAGCAGGCTATCCGGGTCCTCGCCGGCCTCACCGAGGGCGACCGCCTCGTGGGCATCATCTCCCACGTCGCCGCGCTCAAGGAGCGCATCGACAAACAGGTGGTCGTAAAAAAGGCCCGCAGCGGGGGGAGCACGGTGGAGGTCATTGTGTGACCGCTTCCCTTCTCTTCCTCATCGCCTGCCTTCTCAGGGCCGCGTCTTTCAGAAAGTCTTTTGCCTGCTCAGGCGGGCGGGTGGCATAGAACGCCTTGTTTTTCGGGACGTACGTCTCGGCGGGAGCCGGCCGCTCCCGGTCGCGGGCCATCCAGACCGTGGCCGCTGCCTGCCAGTTCCGCATGGGGTTCTGACCCACCCGCCAGCCGTTGGATTCATAGAACGCCCGGAACCGGTCGGCCTGAGCCTCCGTTCCGCTCTTCCGGATAAAGTAGTCCCGGACTTCACCCTCGTCCGGCGGACAAAAATCGGGCTCGTCCGGGGGCGGGAGGGGCGCGTCAGCGCAGTCAGCCTCCCCATCCGGGAGGACAATATCAGGCTCAGAATCAGATGCAGAACCAGTATCAGAGACGGAATCAGAACCAGATACAGCCATCTTTGCCATCGGCGCATGGCATTTGCTATTTTTGCCACGCTCTTCGCTGTGCCAGCGGCTCTCGGCCCCCTTTGTCCCCGCCTCGGCCCGGCGCTGGCGGGTCTCCTCCCACTTGCGGGCGTTCTCGTCGAGGCCCCCTTCCATAAAGGTCCACGCCATCCGGAGCATCGGGTCGGTGAAATCGGGCCGCTTCCCTTCGGGATAGGCCAGCAGTGCGTCCAGGAGCATCCCCTTCTGCTCCAGCGACAGCGCCCCCAGCGGGCGCTGCCACTCGCCAAATAAGATAACGCTGCGGTGTTTCTTTTCGGTCAATCCTCTTTCCTTCCTTTCCTTCTTTGTATTTTCCTTCGGCATCTACAACTCAATGTAGTTTGTCTTGTTCAAAAAGTCAACCTTTTTGAGAAAACAGTCGAAAAGTTGTGGGAAAAGGCGCAAAAAAGAACAGGGGGCTTTTCTGACTGGAAAAGCTCCTGTTCTTTTGTCGAAAAATATGCTATACTTATTTTGCGGCCTCGTCCGCCCATTTTAAGTGGGAGGGAGGTGAACCGCCATGGATTTATTTTTATCTCTGCTTCTGTCCGTCGCAGCAAATGTAATTTCGTACTACATTTGCAAGTGGCTTGACGGATGGTTTTCGGGCCGTAAGCACTAAATAAAGAAGACCCCCTTTCGGAGTTGCAGCTCCGTGAGGGGGTTTTCTTTTCGCTTTGGTGAACCACCATAAATATGTTTATCTCTGCACTTTTATTATATGCTGTCTTGCAAAAAAGTCAACCCAAATGCAGAAAGTTTATAAACGTATATTCCCCGCCGCCTCCGCACACCCTAGGTGCGGAGGTGTTTTTTATGGAATCTCTGACGCCCTTCATCCGCCATGAGCTTGAGGATGCGCCCGGGCCGAGCGGCCCGCCGGAGGAGACGAGCAGCGTGGTCAGCCCGCCTTTGGGCGTGGAACCCGGTCAGCCGCCCGTCACGGAACCGCCAAAACCGGGCTGCGGCTCCCAGCAGCCGCCGTCGCAGCCGGACGGCCCGGATGTGCAGCTCCCGCCGCCGGAAGTCCCGCAGCCCCGTCCGGACTGTAGCATCCAGCATCCAGGGCAGGTCGTCCTTCATACAACCTCTCAGTCTGCTTCGCAGACAGCTCCCCTAGTAGGGGAGCCTCTGGCG
>ERZ772991.2249-NODE-2249-length-13895-cov-2.713801_pt1 | contig 13895 bp, 17 predicted proteins | sample MGYA00511128_ERZ772991 | MGnify/ENA primary metagenome ERZ772991 (study PRJEB29015, sample SAMEA2737655) | human gut metagenome | biome: human gut; feature: human-associated habitat; material: faeces | place: China | collected 2012 ... | reverse complement strand
GGATAAGGAATTGACAGCTTTTCTTGCTTCCAAACTGATCAGCAGTGGAAAAACAAAGTTTTTCCCTGCCTAACGGCGAGTGTCGGGGGTCTGGGGCTTGCCCCATTTTTATAAAAGCTTGTATTACCCCCTGTTACTAATAGGGGGGTAATAAATACAAATATAATTAGAAATAGGTTTTATAAATGGCTTTATATCAAGGATTAGAAGTGATCATTGATTGGTTGGAGTTTACAGTAATGGATACTTCACTAAAAGATGTGATCGATCGTATTCTGAATCTTCCGTTTTCGGAATTTTCACCACTTGAAAAAGGACGTTTTGGATATCAGAATCAGCTCAAATGGAAAACGGGACATGTATATGTAATGTTTACTGCCATTGGTAATGAAATTAACGAAGATGTACAAGTGAGAAAAGAGACTGGTGTACACGTGATGATTACAGGACAAGGTTGCAAACAGTACTCCGTGAATAATAGCTTACAGACGCTCTTAAGGTTTCTCTCAGCACAAGAAAAAGTAAATTTTTCGAGAGTAGACTTAGCAATTGATGATTATGAATCTAAAATCATTAACTATGATAAAATCCATAAATCGGCAATTAGAGGTCATTTTACCTCTAGATGGTCAAAATGGGACGAAGTAAATTCACGCCAGTCTTCTACGGGAGAATTTCTTGGAAGGACCATGTATTTTGGGTCTCAAGCTTCTGATTTGTTTTGCAGAATTTATGATAAGACGTTAGAGAGAAAAGCAAATTCAGAGCAAGAAACTGAAATTCCAAAAAAATGGACTAGACTTGAGCTGGTATATCGTAAAGACCGAGCCAAAAAAGTAGTTGAATATTTAGTAAAAGGCGAGAAACCACTGGGCCATGTGCTGAGAGGGACATTGAGACGCTATTTAAGATTTCTTATACCATCAACTGATCAAAATAAATCTAGATGGGCGTCTGCAAAATGGTGGGATCGACTACTTTCAAATGTAGAAGAACTGCAGCTCACAATCCAAAAAGAACCAAAATCAATCGAAGACATGACAGCCTGGGTCGATAAGCAGATTTCACCAACTATAGCAGCGATTATGAAGGCTCAAGAAGGTGACATGAGTTGGCTTAGGAAAATTATAGTTAAGGGCTCTGAGCGGCTCACACAGAAACATTTAGACGCAATTAGTATGTATAAAGGAAGTGTAGTATGACTAAATATTCGCAAATTGCTATGATTGATATTTTGACGCCTAGGTCAATTGAATATTATCAAAAACTTAGAAAAATGGGTGTTAATGATGCAATTATTAGACTTTCTACTTCGAATTATTCAAGTTATTTTGAAATTGCATCCATTCATACTGATCTAGCAAAAAGATCAGGTATGAGAGTGCATGCTTCGCTTGCCACGGATTTAACTAATCCATTTCATGATGCAAGATACTTTTTTGCTACATATCAGCGTTTAGGGTATAGTTTCGGTTCTAAAACTATGATTCAATGTTTACCTGATGATAGGGTAAAAGATCCTGCTAAGAGATTACACGAACTTTTGGGATATATTTCTTATTTTGTTAATAAGGACGATATAGATATTGCCGTTGATAAGAGATACATTGATGAAAACAGATTAAAAATAGCCGATATCCCTGATTACTTTAATTTAACGATAATCAACGTTAATAAGTTGAATTCTGGCATTGATAGAGCCGGAACATGGATTTATACAGATAATTTTGAAGGCGAGCTTCAATATCTCGGTTATGATTATTATGGTTTTTATACAAAAGAAGGTTATCAGCTTAGTTTAGATGCAGAATATGTCGCACAAGAAGGCGATACTTGGGTAACGATTGCCACGAGATATGGTATATGGCTACCGAAGCTGCTCGATATCAATGATGCCAAGTATGAAGATCTGGTAGTGCCTGGTCAGCATATAAGGTTGTTTTAAAAAGAGAGGGTCCCGGAGGAAGCTTCTGGCTCGAAAAGTGCTAAACGGAAGACAGCGCTAGCTGGCTGTAGAGCACTTGAGAGACAGTTGCGCCCGTAGGGACCCTCTCTTTTTTATTAATGTAATTAAAAACCCCCAGAGGTGCACTCCGGTCGCTGGGGTCTAGCCTTAGATGCTTCAGCCGGCTTACGCCGTCTTCCGTATCATCTAAGCCATAGCCCCTGCGCTCTCTCCGTGCACCTCTGGGGGAATATACAAAGCAAATTCCATACATCTAATATGCCTGTTATTCACTTCTTTTATCGATAATTGAATTATAGATTAATAGGAATATGCAAGCGGTAATAAAAATAATTATTGTGATATCTAATATCTTTAGTAATGTCTTAACTCCGAATATGAAGTATAAAATTACAGATGTGGCAATAACAATTATTGACATTATTGCTAATAGTTTTACAAAATATTTTCCAGCTTTTTCGTTACCTGAGATATACGAGTTAATCCTTTCATTTGTAATACTTAATGCTAAACCTATTAAGTTTAATTCCAGACCTACAAATACAACCCATATATTTTTGGGTACAAGGAAGGTTAATATAGCTGTTGCAATATTAAGTAGGAGGGGGATATATTCCATCGGTAATAATATGGATTCTACTTTTTGAGTATCTAATGATTTTTTCAATTCGTGGTCTCCTTTCAAAAGACTATCGATAGACACGTGGTAGACATCACTGATTTTAATAAGCATATCTAAATCTGGATAGCTTTTACCATTTTCCCAATTAGATATGGTCTGTCTACTTATATATAGTTTTTTTGCTACTTCTTGCTGAGTAAGATCGAGTTGTGATCTACGCTCTTTTAATGTCTTTCCAAAAGTCATTTTTTCTCTCCTTCTATTGTCATAGTATCCTAGGCCCCATTAATTACCTAGACTTAAATACTTGCGTATGATGTAAAGATCCTTTGCATCGTTGATATATCAATATTTTATAAGGAATTGTAGGTCTAAAGAAAGACTTTTTTGGTTAGACCAATCGAGGTTTACATAATGCCTATTATCGGAAGACTCTCACCCCCTTGCAGCTCAAGGGCTCAAAGTTGCCTTAAATAAACTATGTGAATTTTTCTCCGTATAGAAAAAGAGAATGCTATTAAATCAACATTCTCTTTTTTATTTGTTTGTAAATTTCACAAGCAGACCAATTGGTTTTTCTACGGATATATCTTATATCATAAAGGCTTTAGCAACTGCATCATTTAGCATTGATTCATCTTTCGCTGTATATGTACCCGTATTCAATATTTGATTCATTAACTTGATGATCTTTTGTGAATACTTGTTGTCGATATTTGGTAATAGATAGTTATTTATATATTGAGTAACGTAACGCTTTCTACCACTGTACAACACATTCTGGAACTTAATATTATGATATTTTTCCATGACTTTTGAGTTTGCAACTGCAGTAGCAAGTAACAGGTAGTCATCATTAATCCCGTTCTTAGTGATTCCCCAATAGCAATTACCATCAACATACATACCCTTATTATCATAGCAGAAACATGCTGATTCTCTTATGTCAGGAAAGACTATCTTGTTTTGATTCATCTTTCCAGGATTTTGAGGAACCCAAATTTCATACCATTGCCTTTTTGCTTTTTGAATATATTTTCTCCCTGCCAGTTGCTCCTTATGTTGATTAAGATAAGCCCATGCCTTTGGATATTTTTTTGAAAAGTTAATAGCTACTCTCTTACCGTTTTGCATCTCATGAGTATATAGTATTTCGTTCATATCTTTATTGGTAGTTAACCATTTACTAATATTTCTTGAGGAAATTAACTGATGTAATACCTCATGTTCAGGTGTTATAGCACTATCTAGTTTATTCCAATCATCTCTAATAAAAACATTATCTGCAGTGGTCTTAATGCCTACATGGATCTCTAAAACATCACTAAATTGGCAATCAGCATTATTTTCTAATCTAGTAGCCCAATCGTTATCCTCTTTGCTAGCCATATGCCATGGATCTTTAGACTGAGTGGCATCAAGTACGCCTTGTACTACTTCATACGTCTTATTATCTAAAGTATAGTTCCCTGATTCTGCCATTAGTAGATCGCCTGAACTAGCTACTTTATAAGCATCAAGTTTATCTTGCTCATATATACGCTTAAAATTTACTTCTCTATTATCAGCATTTCTTTGCTTATATCCGATAAAGATAGCAGGTAACACTGACGCTGAGAACATCTTTGTATCACCTAAATCAATAATTTCTAATATTTTATAGTTGTCATTTAAGTATTTTCTTATTGAGCTTCCACTCTTATTAGTTAGATATTTATTTGATGTAATAAAACATGCAATGCCATTTTGCTTTAATATCTCTGTCATACCAATAATAAAAGCATGGTACATATCTATCTTACCTTTTAGATTAAATTGTTTTGCTAACTCTTGTGATTTTTTTGAGCCCAAAACCGAGGTATTTATGTATGGCGGATTAGCAATTATCATGTCAGCTGATTCATACAAACTATTAATACTATCTATAAAATCTTCTTTAATTAAAGTTGTGTTTGACAGATTCAAACATGACTTTGCTTTATTTAAAGCCATATCATCTATATCTATGCCAATTGCTTCATAGTTAGAGAAATATTTTTCAATCGCTTTCAATAAGCTACCGTCACCACATGAAGGATCTATTATTTTTTTAGTTTCTGTTTCTTGAGCATATTTTTCAACTACCTCTTTCAAAGCATATGCCATATATTCTGCCAAATTATCAGGCGTATATTCTTTACCAATGCTTTTTTCCAAACTATTTAGCATAAAATCTTTCTTCTCTCTCGTTATATAAATGCTACTTTTAATCGGTCGATTTTTTAATATTTCAGTTTAATAATTATACCATGAACTCAAATAAAACATTATTAGCAATCGGAAAAGCTATTCGATATTTTCGTGAAGATCGAAAATGGACACAAGAATATTTAGGCTTTAAGGCAAACCTAGATCGTACATATATTGGAGGAGCTGAACGCGGTGAAAGAAATATGACGATCAATACGATAATAACCATAGCTAAAGCTCTAGATATAAATTTCTATGATCTAATAAAAAAGGCAGCTGAATATGAATAATATAATAGAGAATGCAATTAGAATTCGTAACAATATAATTAGTTCCAATCAAACCATAGATGATATAAACACTCCTGACAATGTTGATACATGGCTTCCAAATGAGGAGCTTGAATATCTATTATCAAAAGATTTAATTGGAAAAAACTTTGACTTTCCTCCTAGAACTCGATCAAAAAAAATAAATCAAGCTATATGTGCTGCTCTAGGTTATCCTATTCCGAAGACTTTCAAGAAAAATAAGCCCAGATTTCTTTGTCAAAATTTTGATAAGTATGCTCAGCAAAGTAATAATCTTCAAATATGGAATGATAGTGTATCGCTTACTAGACGTTATTGCATTATCATACTTGATGAAGATAACATAGTTATAAATGTGAAAGTTTTATCTGGAGGTACTCTTCAAGATTATGATACAACACATAAATTAACTCAAAAATATCAGGCTAGTTTAGATAAATCTAACGATCCATCTAATACTCTCTTGAGTAGTACCGATACTTCCGAAATAATAAAAACTTTTGGTACATTTAAAGGGATCTCAAGTAGTTCACCAGCTGATTTACCTAAGCCAAACGAATTAATGACTATTAAGGAATTACATAATAAATTACAAGTGCTAGAACACACAAGCTTTCCATTTACAGGCAAATCAAGAGTAGATGGTGATGCTCTTCAAGACTTAGTATATCGTGCACTAGGATATAAAGAATATAGAGAAAATGGTCAACTACCAGATTTATTAAATCAGTTATTGGAAATAAAGAAGCAATTATCACCTACTGTAGATCTAGGACTATTCAAACCTGATGAAACTATCGAACTAGAAATGCCATCAGTTAACGGCTATATACCTACTATCTCTGATGTACGTTATGCGATATTTTATTGCAGCCAAAATGAGAATCAAATTACTATTGAAAAGATCTATTTAGTTACTGGTAAAGAGTTTTTTAAATACTTTAACTTATTCGAAGGTAAACGTATTAACAAGAAGTTACAATTACATTTGCCAAAAGAACTTTGGGAAGTTCCATCAAATAATTAATTTCCTAAACTAAATAAAAAAGACTGATATCAATCAGTCTTTTTTTGAATACACTAAATTTATCTGCGCTCAGAATTTACTTACTATCCTTCTTCTTAAACATCTCAAGCCACAAATCATAGCCGCGTTTTTCATCAGTAGTTAAATTATTAATTACTCTATCAATAGCTTGATCTACGGTCTCATCTTGCGTTGTAATGCCCAAAGCATTCTCAAGCGCGTTAATCTTAATTACTGTAGACTTTTGCAAACGAACAGTCTGGTATGATTTACGACCAGTTTTAGGGCGACCAACACGACGTTTTTCAACTTTTGTTTCTAGATCCTTCTCTACTTTTTGAGTAGTTTTCATTGGGTCATAAGTTTCTTGAGGTTTTGAAATCTCTGTCTTTTTTACAGGGCGAGGTTTCTTAGCCTCTTTTTTTGTATCCTTTTTAAACTCAAATTTAGCCATTTAGCATATCCTTACTTTTCAAACGTTCTACAATCTCTTTAGTTAGCTCAGAATAGATATAATGGATTTTTCTATCATGAATATCAGCCTTAGTTAACTCATGGTCTGCAATACCAGTTCTGTCGTATCTCTTTAAGCGTTCCATATGATGAATAATTTGTTCAAATAGAGCATCTTCACCAAAGTCTTCTTTGGCATCTTCTAGGATTTGATCATCTAATCCGGATCTTGTCTTAAGCAGCACGGGAAGCACACCCAGAATGTCAAAATCAACATCACTATATGAGTTATACATTTGTTGTAAGTACTCAAAGAAGGTCTCAGCACCATCAAGAGAGCGTTGTTGAGTTTGTAAGACGATTACAACCTCATCTGTTGCATAGATGGCTGAATCAGTGAAGACAGATAGAGTAGGAGGAACATCAATTACAACTACGTCGTAGTCGTCTTTTACCTTTTCTAATTGTTTTGCAAAATATGAGATACGTTGTTCCTTAACTGCAGACATTTCAGACTGCAGGGAACTTGGATTTTCTGCAATCTTTTCTTTAGCAGGCATAAAAGTAATCTCAAGAAAATCAGGGTAGCTCTTGAAGTCTTCACTTGAAGGGAGTAAATCGAGATTATCCATGATATTAACAATCGCAGACTTAATATCTTGTTCGCTTAAAGCGACCATCATAGTTTTATCAATTTTAAGGTCTTTCCCATCATGCTGTAAGCCGTAGGTACGTCGCAATAATTGAGTGGCATTTGCTTGTGGATCAAGGTCACATACAAGAGTCTTGTAACCCATCTTTGCAAGTTGATAAGCAACCATGACGCTGTTCGTAGTCTTGCCCACGCCGCCTTTCATGTTTCCAAACAGTAAGGTTGTAGCCATAATCTGTACACTTTCTATTAATACTATATTTATAACTTTGTAGTTAGTTTACTACAACAAATTGTTAAAAGCTATAAACAAATAGTAGATTATATATTGTAGTCAGTTATATATTTACTATTTGTATTTGTTTACCACAATAAATACAAATAGTCAGTTATATATTAAATTAGATGCAAATTATTTTTGATGGTTTGAAAAAAATTTTTTCAGTAAAAAAATAAATAATTTACCACAAATATATATTGTGGTAAATAAATAAATTACTACAACAAATAAGCTAAATAAAAAAATAAACCTTGATTTATCAAGGTTTATGAATGTAGTAAATTAATTACTGTCGTATATTATATATTGTAGTAATATATTTATTTACTACAACAAATTAACATTGCAAACAATTGACTGTATAAAGCTTAGAATTAGGGCTTGTTTTTATCCAAAAAATGAGTGATACTAATAGCAATAAAACTGAATATGGACATAAAAAAAGCCCTTGATCGGTATTGGCGTACCTCTCAAGGGTTCTGGGCAACAAAAAAGTGCCATAAAATCATCTTTGATATCTATCATACCATGGTAGGATAGAATTTCAAGTCAAGCATTATGTTGTCTAGCGGCATCCTATATGCTGATTTATGCGGTGATAGCAAAACCGATATCAATGGCTTGAAAAAAGGCTGTGCTTGCCGCAGCCTAGAACAAAGGGCAACGTCCTTAGTGTATCTGTCTATATATATGCTAGGGAAGGTCATCGGGTAAGAGCCAGAAGCCCGGACAAGGAAAACTTGAAACCTAAAGCAGTAGCTATGGTAAAAACTGGTGAGTTGTAAGTCGATACCTTGAGCAAGTATCGCAATGGCTTAACCTCGTCTTATGGTACGTCTGTAGGCAGACAGTGCAGAAAGCACTGAAATTTTCTAGTAAGCGGCTATAGGAACTCAGGTAGCGTAATAGGGAGATTATCAAATCTTGAAAGAGAGACACGTAGGGTACGTTGATGCGTGGAAAAAGATAATCAGACGCTTGAAACAACGTCTAAAGGCTTTATGGACCAATTGACCGACGGTGACCGACCGATGTAATTCGAGTTAAGTAGTTTTTTCTTCTGTGCAAACAGGGAAAGACTCTGCTTTCTCTCTGGCTCCCTCCCAATGTAATTTTTCTACGGAGATTTTTCAATATTTTTATGAATTTAATATTTTAAAAGCAAGAAGTTTACTTCTTGCTTTTTTATTGTAGACGTTTTCAATTAGTGCTACTATACAGTTGAATTAACTATAAACATATTATTATTTGTTATTAAGGAAGTTTTAATATGAAAAAGATTATTAACGATCCTAGTAATGTTGTAAGTGAAATGGTTGATGGTTTAGTAAGATCATATCCACAATACTTAACTCAAATAGATGGTACTGAAGCTGTTGTAAGAACTGATAAAGATTCAATGAAAGGTAAAGTTGGATTAGTCAGTGGTGGTGGTAGTGGTCATGAGCCTACACATGCTGGCTATGTTGGTCAAGGTATGTTATCAGCTGCTGTATGTGGTCAAGTGTTTACTTCACCAACTCCAGATCAAATTTATGAAGCAATTAAGGCTGTTGATCAAGGTCAAGGTGTATTTTGTATTGTTAAGAATTATTCTGGCGATGTGATGAACTTTGATATGGCTAAAGATTTGGCAGAAGCTGATGGCATTGATGTTAAATCAGTTGTAGTTGATGATGATATTGCTGTAGAAGATAGTCTATATACTCAAGGTCGTCGTGGTGTTGCGGGTACAGTTTTTGTACATAAAATTTTAGGAGCAGCAGCTGACCAAGGTGCAACTTTAGATGAAATTGAATCTTTAGCTAATGAAGTAGTTAAAAATATCAAAACTATTGGTGTAGCACTATCAGCTGCTACTAACCCAGAAGTTGGTAAACCGGGATTCGAATTGGAATCAGATGAAATTGAATATGGAGTAGGTATTCACTCTGAACCAGGTTATCGTCGCGAAAAAATTAAACCATCTAAAGAATTAGTAGATGAATTAGTTGGTAAGTTAAATGATGAAATGCATCTAGATAAAAATAAGAAATATGCTGTTTTAGTAAATGGCATGGGTGCAACTCCATTAATGGAACAATATGTATTTAGTCATGATTTGCTTAACAAATTAGATGAATTCGGTATTAAACCAGCCTTTATGCGTGTGGGTAATTACTTAACATCTATTGATATGGCTGGTTTATCACTTACTATTTTTGAAATTAAAGATGATAAGTGGCTTGATTATTTGAATTATCCAGTTAAGACTATTGCTTGGAATTAAGATTAAGTAGGGAAAGGGTTGATTTTATGCCATTAACTGTTGATACATTAACTGAATGGATGGCTAAATTTGCTGATCAAATTGATCAAAATAAACAATATTTATCAGATCTTGATTCTGCTATTGGTGATGGTGACCACGGTTTTAATATGGATCGTGGTATGAAAGCTGTTGAAGAAAAATTAGCAACTAAACCTGCTGATATTCCAACTGGACTTAGAACTATTGCTATGGCTTTGATTTCTACTGTTGGTGGAGCTTCAGGACCACTTTACGGTACAGCATTCTTAGAGATGTTCAAAAAGAGTAAAGAAACAACTGACATGGGCGAACTTTTGGAAGCTGCTCTAGCTGGTATTGAAAAACGTGGTGGTGCAAAGCCAGGCGATAAGACTATGGTTGATGTTTGGACTTCATTAGTACCAGATGTTAAGAACGGTACTTTGACTCAAGAAAAAATTGAAGCTGCTGTTGAAGCAACTAAACCAATGGTTGCTAAAAAGGGGCGCGCATCATACTTAGGCGAACGTTCTAAGGGGCATATTGACCCAGGTTCTCAATCAAGTGGTTATTTGTTCAGTACAATGTTAGAAACGAAAGGACTATTGTAATATGAGTAAAAAATATGGAATTACTTTAGTTTCACACGTTCCAGAAGTTGCTGATGGTGTAAAAAAATTATTATCCCAAGTAGCAAAGGATGTTGATATTACAACTGCTGGTGGTACTAATGATAATGGTATTGGCACCAGTATGGATAAGATAATGAAAGCCTTTGATGATAATTCAGCAGATGAAATTTTAGCCTTTTATGATTTAGGTAGTGCAAAGATGAACTTAGATATGGCCATAGAAATGACTGATAAAAAGATTCATTTATATAATGCTGCCTTTATTGAAGGTGCTTATGCAGCAGCTACTTTGGCTGAAGTAGATGTTGATATCAGTGAGATCGATAAACAATTAAAGCCATTAATTGTTAAAGGAGATAGATGATTATTATGTCAGGATTTTTGGGTGAATTCCTAGGAACGATGGTTCTAATTGTTCTGGGGGTAGGTTGTGGAGCAGGTATAAACTTGAAAGACTCCTACGCCAAAGGCTCAAATTGGCTATTTGTCACAATTGCATGGGGAATGGCTGTAACATTTGGTGTTTATGTTGCAGCCAGCTTTGGTTCTCAAGGACATTTAAACCCGGCTGTGACCATTGGATTTGCTTGCTTTGGTTTATTCCCTTGGAGTGAAGTATTACCTTATTTATTAGGACAATTTTTAGGTGCATTTGTTGGTGCAGCAATTGTAATTATTCAATACTACCCTCAATTTAAGACTACTAAGAATGCTGAACAAGGTAATTCAGTTGGGATTTTTGCGACTGGACCAGCCATTAAAAACAATCTATTTAACTTTTTAAGTGAGTTGATTGCAACCTTTATATTTGTATTTAGTTTGCTTAATTTGGGTGACTTTAGTAAAGGGCTTAAACCATTTATCGTAGGTTTATTGATTATGGTAGTTGGCCAAGCTCTTGGTGGAACTACTGGATTTGCATTGAACCCAGCTCGTGATTGGAGTCCACGACTTGCTTATACTATTTTGCCGGTACCTAACAAGGGAAATGCTAACTGGTCTTATGCTTGGGTTCCAATGTTTGGACCTCTTGCAGGTGGTATCTTAGCAGGTGCTGTTCATGTATTCTTTAAAAGCTTGATGTAGTCTAGTTAAAATAGAAATAATTTTATTCAACTTTTTATTGTGTTTCTTTTCTAGTTTAGATATACTTATTTTTGCATCAAGAAAGAAAATACATTTAATTTACATACGAAAGATAATTAAGCAATGATGACATCGCGCGATTTTTGAGTGATGAGAAAGCATCATTGCTTTTTTTGTGCAATTTTTGCTTTCTCTTTGATTTTTTAATTTAAGATTGGAGGAATAAGAAATGGCTGTTGAAACAAGTTTTTTGTCTAAGAAACTTCGTGTTGATTATATGGCAGATGGCGAAGAAAAGCTTAAATCACTTACTTTAGCTAACTTAAATAAGAGCGTATCTGGTGAACAATTGGGTCAAATTGTTGAAGGTTTAAAATCTTTGATTAATGGACAAATTGCTAAGATTTACGTAACTGAAGTAACTCATGGAATTACTGATTAATAATAGAAAGGAGTATTTAAATGGCTAAGAAAGTTTTAAAGTTAAACTTTAAGAATCAAAAAGATAAGATTAAAACAATTACTATTGCAAATCCTAAAGAAGGCTTAAGCAAGGAAGTAGTACAAGATGCAATGGCTAAGATTGTTGCAGCTAAGGCATTTAGTAAAGAAGAAGTAGAATTATATACTTCTGTTGATAGTGCTAAGTACTACACTACTCAATCAGATGAGATTTTTGACGCTGAATAATTAATTAATTTAAGGGTAAGGGATATTCCCTTACTTTTTTAATTTCTTGGAGGAAATAGATTGGGAGAGTTTTTAACGCTAGTTGGATATTCTCGTCCTGTCTATAAAAAGTGTGAGCTTTGTAGTAGGGTTAAGGACTGCCATTATAGGCTAGATGTACGTAGTGCAGAAGCTAAATCTATGCTTATTGGTTCTTTAGATTTGTGCAAGGTTTGCGCTCAAAATATGGGAGAGATTATCCAAAAGTAGGAGGAAAACTATGGATGGAGAATTTTTGAAGTATGTTTTAGATCAAGCAGGTGGGATATTGATTGCTTTGATGCTTATTATGCGAATTGAGACTAAGTTAGATGGTCTTACAAGTGCAGTAGTACAGCTATCTGAAGCAATTAAACCACCTCGTGGATAGCTAAAATATACACGACAAATGTATGTATTTATGCAATTTGAAAATTTAGTTGAAAAGTTCCTGGAAGATAAAAAACTAGAGGGAAGAGCTCCAGGAACGATTGAGGAGTATAGATTTCGACTAACTGAGTTCGGGGAATTTTTAAAAGAGAATGATTTGAATTTTAAAGACCTTACAAGCGCTGATATATCAGCATTTTCAAGATATCTTTTCAAAAAAGGTCAAAAAAATCAAACAATTAAAAACAAAATAAGTACTTTCTGCGTAATAAATAAATGGATGGTCAAAGAAGGACTTTTACCAGAGGTTATTGTGACTGACGAACACTATCCAAAAATTACTAATACGAAGAGAATAAGACGACTCACAGATAATGATTTTAAGCAATTTAAGCATCATATCGATGGATTACAGCCCAATATCAGAGCTGCTTTCTATTTGATGATTGGCACTGGATGCAGAGTTGGAGAAGCTGCTCATCTTCGTCCAGTAGATGTTTTTCTTCGTGGAGGAGCAGTTTATATAGACATTCATGATGCTAAATGGGGTAGTGATCGAACTATACCTATAACAGATAAAGAAGCTGCTCAGATAGTTTGGAAGTATAGAGAAGAATGTACGATAGATAATCGTCCACTCTTTAGGGTTTCTAGAAGGACACTTCAGTGGTATGCGACAGATTTTTCCAAAAAAACTGGAATTAAGTTCCATTGTCACTTGCTCAGACACACTTATGCAGCTTTTTTAACTGAAAAAGGAGTACCGCTACCGACGATCCAATATCTTTTAGGACATAAAAGTCTCTCGATGACCGCGCACTACGCACAATCTGCAATTACTGACCTTTCAGAGGTTACACCAACAATTTAGAAATGGAGAAATAAAAGAATGAATGATATTAAGTTACTTGGTAGACTAGCACAGGCACCAGAATTGAAGAAAAGTACTGCGGGCCATACTTATGCTTGGTTTACAGTCGCAGTTCCAAGAAAAAGTGACAAAAATGAAGCTGACTTCATCAGATGTGTGGCATTTGGCAAATTAGCCTCTGCAATGGAGCAATACTGCACTAAAGGACGTCAAATTTTGGTGCAGGGTCGTCTACAAGTGAGTCAATCTACTGACCAACAAACCCAACAAACTAGATATCATCATACTGTTGTAGCTCATGCGGCTAATTTTTTACATGATCCTAGATATGCTCAAGCATCAGCTGAAGCCCCATTTTAGGCTTCTTTAGGCTGTCAATGGTACCGGAAAGGCTGGAAA
>ERZ772991.2248-NODE-2248-length-13910-cov-5.748322_pt1 | contig 13910 bp, 9 predicted proteins | sample MGYA00511128_ERZ772991 | MGnify/ENA primary metagenome ERZ772991 (study PRJEB29015, sample SAMEA2737655) | human gut metagenome | biome: human gut; feature: human-associated habitat; material: faeces | place: China | collected 2012 ... | reverse complement strand
GCTTGAAGATCGAGCTGCTGGAGCAGGTCGTAGCATTGCTGGCAATGGGCGAGCCGCTGCCGGATAAGAACCGCGACCATGACCTGTCCGGCGATTGGGCAGGTCATCGGGAATGTCATATTCTCCCGACTGGCTGCTTGTGGATGGTGTTTGTCAGCGTGTCAAAATTCTCATACTTGTCAATCAAGGCTATAAATTTCTCTGCTGATTTCTGGCTCTGCTCGTAGCCGGTAACAGCCTTTTCCAGTTCCGCGATCTCAATCTCAAGTTCGTCTTGAAACAAAAATGCTCTAAGTGATTTCTTCACTAACCATGACAAATATCATGATTAAGAAGTCACTTAGAGCATATATCACTTCTTGTTTATCTGTCTTTATTTTTCTTTTGGCTGCACGCAGCGGCTGAATCCCCGCTCGCTTACATAAAGTACGGCTGCGGCCGGAATTGCTGTTACGCAGACAACCAGCAGGTTAAAAATCCATTTAAAATTGGTAATGAAGTGCAGGCTCTGCGGAACTGTGATTTTATCATATAAAAATGCCAGAATCTGTGGATCTCTGGTTAAAGTAAATGCTAAAAATGCCACTCCGATTCCCAGCACAATCGCCATGCCAAAAAGGATTCCCCAGACACTCCAGGTTGTTTTTGTATTAGCTGTCATACTCGATTGCCTCCTTAAAATTGATGGCTTTAGTGTAACGCAAAGATGTGTTCCTTTTGTGAAGAATACATAAAATTTCTGGTTATCTTTGTAAAAAGTATTTTATATACAAAAAGCAGCATACAGAGGCACGATTTTCTTGTTTTCATCAAATACAATTAATGTTGTTTCGCGGACAATCGTCTGACTGGATATATGAGAAAGAATCGGAACCAAGTATTCAGGACTAATGTCTTCATCAAATGTCTGCTTAAGCTTTGGATTTGTATCAAAATTAAAGTAAACAGTATTTTCGTAATGGGTACGTCCAAATTCGAGAACAGAATAGGTTTTGCCTACCTGTCTGGCCCCCTGCAATATCAATGGTTTGCGATGTTTACTGTTTTTCCAGTATTCTAAAAATATTGTAATTTTTCGATACATGAAAACACCTCCCGATACTTTTCCATATCCGAAGTATAATGACCTGGTAATGCAGTTAGGATTTCGAGAAAATTATTTCAAAAAGTAAAAAGGAGAGTGCATTAATTATGAGAAAGCAGACTAAATTAGTTGCAGTACTTTCTGCAGCAGCTTTACTCGCTATGGGTGCTTCCATGACTTCTTTCGCAGCTGGTTGGGAGAAAGATGACGCTGGTGTTTGGCACTACTATGACAGCGACGATGAGATGGTAACAGGCGAGTGGAAAAAAGACGGTGGTAAGTGGTTCTATCTGGATGATGACGGCAACATGCTGACAGATTCTTGGGTAGACGATGACTACTATGTAGCTGAAGATGGTCATATGCTGACTAACGAGTGGAAGAAGACCGTGTCCGATGACGATCAGGATGATCCGGACGAGGATGGCGAAAGCTGGTACTACTTCGGCAGCAAGGGTAAAAAGACCACTTCTGATGATAAAAAGATCAATGGCAAGACTTACTTCTTCGATGAAGATGGAAAAATGCAGTATGGTTGGTATGCTGATTCTAACAACAACGTATACTACTTAGGCGAAGAGGATGACGGTGCTAGAACCAACTCTTCTTGGCTGTGGTTAGCTGCTCCGGATTCCGAAGATGATGATGAGAAAGATGCAGCAGATGCCGTAAGCCATGATTCTCAGAATGATGATGATCCGTGTGATGAAGAAGGTTGGTACTGGTTCGGTAGCGACGGTAAGATGTACAAAGACGCTAAGCAGAAAAAGATCAACGGTAAATACTACTACTTCAACAATCATGGTCAGATGCTGTATGAGTGGATCAATGGTGTTAAAGCAAACGTGGCTTCCAATGCAAAACTGGATAGCGATTCCATCGAAGCTACCGCTTCTGAAGTACGTTACATGAACGTAGTTGAAGAGGGCTGGAGAGCTGATGGCTGGTATCAGATCGATGGTGCTGATGCACTTAAGGCAGGCGATGATACCGATTGGTATTACTTCAAAGACGGTAAGGCTAAGAAAGCTGATGACGGTGAGAAGAACAATACTGACTTAACTGATGACGGTGCTAAAGTATATACCAAGAAGATCAAGATCAATGGCAAGAACTTCTGCTTCAATGAAATTGGTCAGATGCAGACTGGTTTACAGATGATCGATAAGAAATTCTACTACTTCGACAATGATGGTTATATGAAGACCGGCAAGATTGCTAATGTTGAAGAAGAGGATGATAACTACACCTACTACTTCGAGACCAAGAATGGTAAGAATGGTCAGGGTTATACAGGTGAGAAATCCGGTTACCTTTACTGGAATGGCAAGAGACTGGAAGCAGATGATGATTACAGAATCTATGTTGTAGGCGAGAAATACTATCTGGTAAACAACAAAGGTAAACTTCAGAAATCTACTTCTAAAGAGTATGATGTAGAAAATTTTGGTGATGACGTTAAGTTTACGTTCAGAAACACATACGAGATTGCCTCTTCTACTAAAGATGGTTCTGAGGGCACCTATAAGAACGCCGCTACATTACCGAAGATTGAGCTGTTCGACAATGCAATTTATCAGGATGCACTGGGCGTTACACACTACGAGAATACAGATGCTTACGAGGCAGCACAGAACGCTGTAGCTAATAAATAATCTATATCTCAAATAACATTTAAAGAAGAGCTGTTACACAAACGTGTGGCAGATCTGAATAAAATGAAAAGGGTTGTGCACTTATATGGTGTAACAACCCTTTTTTGTTAGGGTGATTCCCAGGGGACTTTTTCTATCTGTTCAATCTCTTTCTCCACCTTGTTTCCCCCAGCCTTTCATGATATGATAATAAAAACAGCCTGATTTTTCGAAAGGAGCGATGATTCTATGACGAATCTTAATATTCCGGTTGGCGTCTCGGATTTTTCTCAGATACGTGAAAATGGATATTACTATGTGGATAAAACGGGACTCATTTCGGAATTATTAAAGAAAAGCACAGCAAACGTCACGCTGATTACTCGCCCCAGACGATTTGGAAAGACGCTGGCTATGAGTATGCTGGAACATTTTTTCGATATTCGACATGATAACCATTCGTTATTTCAAGATTTGGAAATCAGTCATGAATCAGCTATTTGTCAAACATGGATGAATCAGCGTCCGACTCTTTTTATTACCTTTAAGGATGTAGATGGGATTACATTTGACAGTGCTTTTGATATGCTGAAATTTGTCATATCCCAGATATGCATCGAATACTCTTATTTGGAGCAAAGCGATGCCGTCAGCGATGCATATAAAGAGATTTTTAAACGACTAAAAAATCAGACTGCATCTGCAACAGATGTAAAGGGTTCTATCCTGATTTTGATGAAAATGATGCAGGCTTATTATGGGAAGACAGTTATTCTTTTGTTGGATGAATACGATGTTCCCGTTGCGAAAGCAAGCAGCAATGGGTATTATCAGGAAATGCTGGAAATCATGAAAGCAATGATGAGTACCTCATTAAAAGATAATTCCAGCCTCTGCTTTGCGGTTGTGACAGGATGCTTGAAAATTGCTAAAGAAAGTATCTTCACTGGAACCAATAATTTTGTTTCGGATACCATCACAGATTCTCGATTAAATGAATATTTTGGCTTTACACAAAACGATGTAAATCAGATTTTAAAGGAATCCAATACTGCCGAATATTCGGATGAAATTAAAGCCTGGTATGACGGTTATCATTTCGGATGCTTTGATGTATATTGCCCGTGGGATGTGATGAATTATCTTCGGGATCTTCAGCATAATCTTTCCATGAAGCCTGAGAGTTATTGGAAGAATACAAGCGATAATGCAATTATTCGCTCTTTCATTGATTATGCTGGAAGCAGTATCACAATGAAATTGGAAAAATTATTGTCCGGCGGATATATTTTCCAAAAGATTGAAGAAAATTTAACCTATGATTATCTTCATTCTTCCGAGGATAACTTATGGAGTATTTTATATTTAACCGGTTATCTGACGCGCGTTCGAGAGATGGATATTCAAGAAACTATTCCAGATGGAACAACCGCGTTGATGATTCCGAATAGGGAAATCAAAGATATTTTTGAGTCAACAATTATAAAATGGTTTAACGAATCAACGAAGCATTGGAACCGCACAGAATTATTTCATGCGGTATGGGATGGAAACAGCGACAGGATGACGGATGAGATGAATAAACTTTTAAGAAAAACCATCAGTTATCATGATTACCGAGAAGACTTTTACCATGCATTTCTGGCAGGTATTTTTACTGGTGCCGGTTATGTGGTGGAGTCGAATAAAGAGCATGGAGAAGGACGAAGCGATGTGATTGTCTACGACTCTGAAAATGGACAATTGGCCCTTTTTGAAGTGAAATATTCCAGCACGCTTGACCAGATGAAACAATCCTGCCAAAAAGCACTTGCCCAGATCGATGAAAAAATGTATGCAAAAGAATTTGAGGATTCCTATGATAAAATTTTGTGTTATGGAATTGCTTTTTTTAAGAAACGCTGCCTGGTATATTTGAAAGATTGAATTAGTAAACGGTACAACGTTCGACCTTGACAAAAAGAGGACTCCGCCACCTCAGACTTCTCTGAAGTGACGGAGTCCTCTTATATCAAGCTATCAGCTTAATGATTCAGATTTGAATTGGATGTCAAATCACATCGGCCGCAAAAAGAGGATTTCTCAATCAACATCTCTTTTTACTGCCGCCGTGACAAATAACTTGCTTTTCATTTTTTAAATTCTAAAATTTTACATTCATGTTTTCGCGTCTTTAAATCATAATTGATTCCAACCAGCAGCATATTTCCTGAATAATCTTCCAGATTCTGGAAATATTGTTTTTTTAATATCTGGTGAATTGCGCCTTCGGCCGATTTGTTCCATTTTAGTTCGACAATCAAAGCTGGCTTATCCGGAAATTCTTTTCGCGGTAAATAAACTATATCTGCAAATCCAGATCCCGATGGAAATTCACGATAAACCTGATAAAAGTTTCTGGCAGCGTAGAGTGCCAGTGATACAGTATAACTCAGTGCATTTTCATTATTATACTGTAAATGGGATGTTTCAAAATGAGCCTGTTCCATATAGACAGCTACTTTTTCTTCATCTTTTCTCCAGATAGCATTAAGTAAATCAGCTGAGTTTTTTAATGCTTTCGAGACCTCTCCCCATTGAGAAACCGAAACCGCATTTACAAACTCTCCACGGATTTCATTATTCGGAATAAAAACTGATTTATGGCTGAAATCGTATCCAAGATATCCCAGATGAATCAGCAAAGTCAGGACATCATCCTCGCTGTGAAATGTCGTCATATCATTGCTGAAACTACCTGTATTGACCGGTACCATTTCTCCGGCCATCATGCTGAGAACATCGTCTTTCAGCCCATCAAAATTCATGTCAATATATCCGCGCAGTGCCTCAAATGTTTCGGTCTGGTTCCAATAAGAATCGCAGATACCAGAAGTCATAGCAGCCACAACCGAACGCGGACTGTAAATAGAAGAGGCTTTTTCAAAGCGATATCCATCATACCATTCTTTGATTTCTGCCAAATCCATTTGATAATCTGAGCAGAGGCAGCGCACCTCATTTTCTGTGAAACCGACATATTGCGCCAGAACACCTGGATTTGCCATCGAGAATTCATCAAACATATTGAGCGCAGAATGGGTACCGTATTTTTTTATTGGCAATATTCCTGTCATATATGCCAGATGTATATGTGCCTTATCCTTTAGAAAATCACGAAGAAAATCCAGATATCGTTCCTGAGCCGCTTTATCTTCTGCGTATTCCCTAAAAATACAATCCCATTCATCAATGATTATAATAAATGGCTCATTTGTTTCAGCATAAATTTCCTTCATATTTTCCGTCAGATCTAATTCATCATAAAAATCAATCGTTGGATATTCACGGCGAATTTCTCTCATGAGTGAACGCCGGATCCGCTGAATCAATTCTTCTACATTAGAGCTTCGACTTAAAAATTCCTGGATATTTAAAAATATAGTTGTGTAAGTGTTTAAATATTTTTTATAATCTTTTGAACAGCTGATTTTTCGGTCTTTAAATAAAGTATCAGACTGACATCCCTTACTATAATAAGCAGCCAGCATATTGGCTGTAATGGATTTTCCAAATCTCCTTGGGCGGCTGACGCAGATATTTTTCTGGTTTGTTGCCAGCACATTGTTGGTATAAGAAATCAGCTCTGTTTTATCTACATAGATCTGAGAATGCACCGCTTCTGAAAAAGCTGCGTTTCCGGGATTTAAATATATACCCATATGGCTCCCTCTCTTTTTAATAAAACTGCACGTTTATCACACATCATGATAATTTGTTGTTTTTATTATCATATCATGAAAGAATCAGTGAAACAAGACTTGGAAGATATGCTTAAACTCAAAATGATAGTACTGCAGAGAGTTTTGCATATTCTATTCTTTAACTGACAGAGGGCAAATGCAGTCATACAGACAGGCTTCATTTACATTGCGACCACATAAAAAACTCCGCCATCTCGAAACACTTCGAGGTATCGGAGCTCTTTTTACTAAAAAAGAAGCGGCATTCCAGGAAATATCCTGAAATACCGCTTCTCAATTATCCTAGGTCAAATGACTAATCGAATAAAATTCAGATTAATTATTTGTTTAATCCTAACCAACCTTCAACAGCCTTAGTACCAGCCAGATTTGTGTAGGTATAAATATCGTCATCATACAGCTGGATGAACGGTACAGATACGATCTGATCCTCTGTAACAACATCTTTACCAAACTGAGCTTCTGCATCAGCAATCAGATCCTCAGCTTTGATTGTCTTACCGCTAGCTAAAGTAACGGATACAACTTTCTTGCCGCTGATCTCTACTTTTACATCATCCTCAGCGATGCCCTTGTTCTCGATGTCATACTTCTTGGAGGTCTTCTGAACTTTACCCTTGGTATTGGTCAGATAGATATCTCCATCATAGTAGTACAGTCTGTAGTCATCATCTGCATCCAGTCTCTTACCGTTGAAGTACAGATAATCATCTTTCAGACCATTGTAGCCAAGACCATTCTTACCATTCTTGGTGTTGAAGTAGAATGTGTAATCATCATCGTCGTTCTCTACAGATGTTACGCGGCCAGTCTTCTGATAGCCGTTGGCATCGAAGTAGTAGAATCCGCCGTCAGCCTGGCAGTACTGTAAGCCATCCTGCATCTGACCTTTTTCGTTGAAGGAGAAGTATTTACCTTCAATTTTGATTCTCTGAACGTATACAGCTCCGTCATCATCGTAAGTAGCGAAGTCTTTGGAACCGCCATCAGCGTATTTAACTTCACCGTCATCGATGTAGTACCAGTCTGTATCACCATCAGCATCCAGATCCTCAGCGCCGTCGATCTGATACCAGCCGTTACCTCTGGAACCATCTTCAACTTCGTTGTAGTATCTCATTACGCTGGTTGTAGCTAATTCGCCCTTAGCAAGGTTACCATCAAGCTGTGCGTTGGAACCCTGTTCAACAGCCTTACCATCAATCCACTCGTACAGCATCTGACCGTGCTCGTTGAACATATAGTATTTGCCGTTGATTTTCTTCTTGCCTGTGTCATGATATGCTTTACCAGAAGACTGGAACCAGTACCAACCCTCATCATCACAGTTGTCATCTTCAGAACAATCAAGAACTACTTCCAGATCATCATCATCATCCAGATCGTTCTCATTGTTACCGGATTTCTCAAGCCACAGCCACTGAGACTCAGCTCTCCAACCTTCGTCCTCAGTACCTAAGTAGTATGCGTTGCCGTCTTCCTCGTGCCAGCCATACTGCATCTCACCATCTTCGTTGAAGTAGTAGGTCTTGCCATTGATCTTCTTATCTGTATCGGTAACTTTTTTACCTTTGTTGTTGAAGTAGTACCAATGCTCGCCGCCGTCTTCCGGATCATCTTCATCCTCATCAGCCATGGTCTTTTTCCACTCGTTGGTCAGCATATGACCATCTTCAGCTACATAGTAGTCATCATCTACCCATGTATCTGTCTCCATCTCACCATCTTCGTCAAGATGGAACCATTTACCGCCATCTTTCTTCCACTCATCGGTTACCATCTCATCATCGCTGTCATAGTAGTGCCAAACTCCAGCGTCATCTTTCTCCCAACCAGCTGCGAAAGAAGTCATGGAAGCACCCATAGCGAGTAAAGCTGCTGCAGAAAGTACTGCAACTAATTTAGTCTGCTTTCTCATAATTAATGCACTCTCCTTTTTACTTTTTGAAATATTTTTCTCGAAATCCTAACTGCATTACCAGGTCATTATACTTCGGATATGGAAAATTATCAATAGTTTTTTTACAGAATTTCCAACTTTTTATTTTGAAGTGGAATATTGTCTGTATTTCCTATGTTTCTCTTCCCTGTGAAGTACTGCCTTTCTCCGATACATCCACATTATAATACACGTTTTTCCAAAATACCATAACATTTATCTGTGCATTTTCTTACGGATTTTTTACGAAAATTCTTTATAGTTTCGTAATTGTATTTATATTTGTACAATCCTGTTTTAACCGCCAAAATGCCTATATTTCCAGTATTTTTTACGTTTCTTATTTCCCACAGACCACCTTATCAAGCCTTTCGTCACTGTTCACGCATACGTGCCCAGTAACAGTCTTTATTCTCCCCCCGCAGCATTGCTTTTTCCGTTTACTTTCTCTGTGTTTATGCTATAATGTTCATATATCACTTTTAATTTTATTTTTTGAACACACAACAGCTAGAACCTATTTTCACTCTTATCCATCTATAATGATGACGAAATACGTGAATATATAAGAGAAAAATAAAAGAATTTAATAATTCAGGAGGTTTTATATGGATCGCTATGGACTGATCTGCCGGAGTTTCTATGAGAATCCGGATGTGACCCAGCGGGAGCTTGCTTCGATTTTGAATCTTTCCCTGGGGACTGTGAATAAATTGCTTGGGGACTGCCTGGAGGAGGCATTTCTCATGACGGATATGGATACGGGGAAATATCTGCTGACCGAACAGGGGCTTAAGTATCTGGAACAATTTAAAGTGGATGGCGCCGTCATTACCGCCGCCGGGTTTGGCTCCCGGTTTGTGCCGCTGACGTTTGAAACGCCAAAAGGGCTTCTGGAAGTGTTTGGCGAGCGGATGATTGAGCGCCAGATCAAGCAGCTCCATGAAGCGGGGATCACGGATATCACAATTATCGTCGGTTATTTAAAGGAAAAGTTTGAATATCTGATCGACAAATATCAGGTCAAACTCCTCTATAACCCGGAGTACGCCACCAAAAATAATCTGGCTACGATCTACCATGCCCGCGAGCTGTTCCGCGGCCGCAATATGTATCTGCTTGTCTCGGACAACTGGATTCGGAACAATATGTACCATAAATATGAGTGCGGCGCATGGTACTCTTCTGTTTATATGGATGGTGAAACGTCGGAATGGTGTCTTTCTTCTAATAAAAAGGGGCGTATCACATCGGTGCAGGTCGGTGGGCATGATTCCTGGGTCATGTATGGACCTGCGTTCCTCTCGCGTGATTTTTCCAACCAGCTCATTCCGCTCATTGAGGAAGCCTATCATCAGCCTGGCACAGAACAATGGTACTGGGAACAGGTTGTCGTCGATCATATCAAAGAACTGGATTTTTCGATGAACTGCCAGCCGGCGGATCAGGTCTATGAGTTTGAAAACCTGGAAGAACTGCGCCTGTTTGATCCGAAATATCAGAATCATTCGGACAATGCCGCCATGCAGCTGGTCGCACACGTTTTCAATGTAAAAGAGGAAGCGATACACAACATCCGCTGTCTCAAATCTGGTATGACAAACCAGTCGTTCCTGTTTGAACTGGATGGAAAACATTATATCTGCCGCATTCCGGGTCCGGGAACAGAATTTCTGATTAACCGGAAAGAGGAGGAGGCTGTTTACAAGGCGGTCACACCGCTTGGCATTACCGAACATATTTTGTATTTTGACGGAAAAACCGGCTACAAGATCGCCCAGTATTATGAGGGCGCTCGGAATGCGGATGCAAAGAATCCGCAGGAGATGGCCGCCTGCATGGAGATGCTGCGGAAGCTGCATCATTCCGGCGTGACGGTTCCGCACACGTTCCGCATCCGGGAACGGATTGATTTTTATGAAAGGATCTGCCGCGGACATGAGGAAATGCTGTTCGAGGACTACCCGGCGGTCCGCGCCCGGATGAATGAACTGATGGATCGGCTGGATACACTGAAACGTCCTTGCTGCCTCTCCCATATTGATTCGGTTGCAGACAATTTCCTGTTTCTGCCGGACGGCTCCCTGCGTCTGATCGACTGGGAGTATGCAGGCATGTGCGATCCGCTCATTGATATTGCGATGTGCAGTATTTATTCATATTATTCACAGGAAGAGCTTGACCACCTTCTGGAAGAATACCTCCAGCACGCCCCATCAGACGAGGAACGCTTTGTCACGTATGCCTATGCGGCGCTCGGCGGTTTCCTGTGGGCGCTCTGGGCGGTCTTCAAGAGTATGGAAGGGCGCGAATTTGGCGATTACACGATCGTGATGTACCGGTATGCGAAAAATTATTATCGAAAAATTGTTTCCGAGGACTTGTTAAAATTGTAATATTTCCGTTAGGTATTTTACATTTTTCTATGTTATACTTATAAAGTAATTTGATATGATACCAGGGTCAAAAGGTCAGAAGTTCGACGCAAGCTTGCTTGCAGGAGAATTTTTGACCTTGGGACCCGCCAAAAACATGAGTAAGTAGCCATTTTTCAAAGAAAAATGAGCGAATTACGAATGTTTTTGAAGATTGCGGGAGCATATAGTGCGGAGCAATCTGGTATCAGAGGGGTCAAAATGCCTTTTGACCCCAACATCTTTGATATTAATTTCTACTGTAATCATAGATAACGATAAATCACATTGCAAGGGGGATACGCGATGCGGAAAAGATATGCAAAGCTGCTTGGGCTTGCCTGCCTGATCGGTGCCATGGGGCTGCTTCCTTCTTCCCAGAGCCGTGCGGCTGGATGGCTGAAGGACGGAAACTACTGGTACTACATGACCGACGACGGTCAGAAGCATACCGGATGGGTACATATCGGAGAGAAATATTATTATATGGATGAATCGACCGGCAAAATGGTGACTGGATGGCGTCAGGATTCATCCACTTCCGCCTGGTATTATTTCAACCAGAGCGGCGAGATGATGACTAAATGGCAGAAAATCAACAACTACTGGTACTATTTTAACCAGTACGGTGTGATGCAGAAGGGCTGGCTCCAGCTTGATACGGTCTGGTATTATCTGGGCGATGATGGACGGATGTTTACCAACTGGCAGAAGATGGATAACGGCACCTGGTACTATTTCGGCACGGACGGGGCGATGCGGACTGGCTGGCAGAAGGTAAACAGCACCTGGTATTATCTCGACGAAAATGGAAAAATGCTGACCGGTTGGCAGCTCATCAAAAATGAATACTACTATCTCCATGATGGCAAGATGCTGACTGGCTGGCTCAATGACAGCAACGGAAACACCTACTACATGGACAAGACAGACGGCAATATGAGCCGCGGCTGGAAGCAGATCGACGGCACCTGGTACTATTTCAATGAGTACGGACACCGTCAGAAAGGCTGGATTAAGGTATCCGGCACCTACTATTATCTGGATGAGAACGGTAAGATGGCTTCGAACACAACCCGGACGATTGATTCGGTGAAATACACCTTTGCCAAGAGCGGTGCGTGCCAGAATCCACCGTCCAGTCTCTCCGGCATGAGCGACAGCTATTTTGACCCAAGTGCTTCACAGGGAACAGGGACTTCGTCTGGCAGTTCTTCTTCAAGCAGCACTTCGGGGCCAAGCGGAACGACTTCGAACAATTCCAATTCAGGGACCTCCAGTTCAGGTAACACCAACAATTCGAATAGTTCCGATCCTTCGACCAGTTTTACTGCACCGGGAAGTTCCAACAGCTCCAGCTCGTCAAATGCTTCTTCGTCGGGCACAACCGTTCCGATTCCTGGAAGCGGCTACAGCAGCTCCACTTCCACGCCGGGCGGGACTTCCAGTTCGTCAGGCTCTTCGAATAACCAGACAAGCAGCAGTTCCACCAGCGATACCGGCAATGTACCAAGCCGCATCTACAGCAACGGCACGTCTTACACCGCACCGACGACATCGAACTCCAGCTCGTCAGGCTCTTCGTCAAATTCGTCCGATAAACGGATTAACGGATTTACCTCCAATCAGGGCGATACGATTCAGGAGGGACAGACGCAGGGTCCTGGACGGAAATAAACCGTATTTGCAAAATATATAAGTGTTGTTAAAAAAAGATTTTGACCAACGATTCATAGCTTATATCGATGGTCAAAATCTTTTTAATTAAAATCATACCTTCTAAAAGCTGCCTACACCTCAAACACCAAATCCCCATAACTCGGAAATGGCCATAATTCTTTATCTACCAGCATTTCCAGTTCGTCTGCCGGTTTACGGAGAGCTACCATCGCCGGGCACACCTCATGCAGATAGGCGAATGCTTTTTCTTTGTTATCCTTGATCGCAGATGCCTTTGCCAGGATATCTTTGAGTGCCGCCAATGCCACCTTCATCTCTGAAAGTTTATCAGAGGTCTCTAAAAGCAGTTCTTTCTGGACACTGACATCGGCCTCCTCACAGGCAGTCCGGACGGCTGTCAGGGAGGAAGCAAGCTGAGTCGTATATTTGACAACCGCCGGGATGATCTGCTTGCCTGCCATGTCGATCATCGTCTTCGCCTCGATGTTAACAGTCTTGGAATATGCCTCATACTCGATCTCGGCACGGGATTCCAGCTCGGTCCGGGTGTACACGCCAAATTCTTCAAAGAGCTTGATCGCTTTCTCGGTCCGGATTGCCTCGACAGAATCGATACCCGCTTTCAGGTTCGGGAGTCCACGGCGCTCTGCCTCTTTAACCCATTCCTCAGAATAACCATTTCCGCTGAAAATGATACGGCGGTGCTCTGCAAACAGACGCTTGATGATATCATGGACTGCGCTGTCAAAATCATCGCTGTTTTCCAATTCGTCCGCAGCCTCTTTAAACGCTTCTGCCACGATCGTGTTGAGCACGACGTTCGGGGATGAAACAGAATCCGAAGAACCAACCATACGGAACTCGAATTTGTTACCGGTAAACGCAAACGGTGAAGTACGGTTGCGGTCGGTTGCATCCTTGACGAAATCCGGAAGTGTCGCTACTCCCGTCTGAAGTACCTCGCCTTTCTTAGAATGTGCGGCTTCGCCCGTGCTGCACAGCTGATCGATAACATCCTCCAGCTGCTCGCCCAGGAAAATAGAGATGATCGCTGGCGGCGCCTCTGCCGCACCCAGACGATGATCGTTGCCCGGAATCGCGGTGGACTCGCGCAGCAGATCCGCGTGTCTGTCAACTGCTTTCATGATGCACGCCAGAACCAGAAGGAACTGTACATTTTCGTGCGGCGTCTCGCCCGGATTCATCATGTTGATGCCGTCGTCGCTCGTCAGGGACCAGTTGTTATGCTTACCGGAACCATTGATTCCGTCAAATGGTTTCTCATGCAGCAGACAGGTCAGACCGTGATGTCCTGCGACACGCTTCATCGCTTCCATGACCATCTGGTTGTGATCGACTGCCAGATTGACCTGACAATAGGTTGGCGCTAATTCATGCTGTGCTGGTGCAACTTCG
>ERZ772991.2231-NODE-2231-length-14049-cov-3.371516_pt1 | contig 14049 bp, 10 predicted proteins | sample MGYA00511128_ERZ772991 | MGnify/ENA primary metagenome ERZ772991 (study PRJEB29015, sample SAMEA2737655) | human gut metagenome | biome: human gut; feature: human-associated habitat; material: faeces | place: China | collected 2012 ... | reverse complement strand
TTGATGAAGGTAATGTAAAACCTCTTACAGATAGAGTTATCGTTCAAGGTGCTACAACACTTGACTATCAGATTAATTGCAACTATTACATATCATCTGATAACAGAAATCAAGAAAGCATCATTAAAACCAAAGTTGCCAAAGCAGTTGATGACTATGTGCTTGAACAGAGTTCAAAAATCGCAAAAGACATTAATCCATCACTGCTTATTCAAAAAATGATGAATGCCGGTGCTTCTAGGGTGGAAATATTAGATCCATTCAAATTTTTTACTGTTCCTGCTAGTAATGTGGCTAGCCTAGTTAAGAAAACAGTTGTTTACAAAGGAGTTGAGTAAATGCAGTATATTAAGCAATCAGATTTATACAGTATTTTGCCTCAATCTTATCAGAGCGTAGAAAGTGAATGTATAAGCTATGCTCTCAGCAAAGCTATTGAACAACTTTACAATAATCTAGATAGAGTTGCTATTACTTCTAATATTGACAATCTTGACGAAGAATTACTTGATGTTCTAGCAGCCGAACTTCGTTCTCAATATTACAGTTCAGACTTAACCAGAGAGCAGAAAGTAAGCATTATTAAAGGCACATTATTATGGTATATGCACAATGGCACTACTAAGTCAGTCGAAGATGTGCTATCTGCTATTTATAGTGGTGTTCAGCTGAAGGAATGGTATCAGTATGGTGGAGAACCTTATCACTTCTACATTAGAATTAATAGTGGCGATAACATCAACCTTGAAAGTATAGACAAGATTAAGAATGTTATTAATAACATTAAAAATGCTAGGTCAATTCTTGATAATATTTCAATCTCTAAAAGCAAGAATTTGAAATATTATCAAGCAGTAAAATCAGTATCTACTAGATATAACTGCTGCAGTGCCAGCTATAATATTTATGATGGTAACACATTAGATATAGTCAACAATACAGACTTAGTTGGTGGTAACTTAGCTACCATTAATGAGTTGACTATAGATTTCAATAATTATTATTAAGGAGGACAAAATGGCAAAGTATAAAGCTTCAATTATTACAAGCAAAGGCCAAGAACTAATGACAAAGGCAACCTCAGGTGAAGCAAAAATTGAATTTACAAAAGCAGTTTTTGGTTCAGGTGAATGGTCTGATGAAGACATTTCACCTAACATTATAGAACTAAAAGAGCAGAAACAGTCTGTTAGCATTAGTTCTATGAAGGTTTCATCAGAACAGAAAAATGTAGTTAATCTTTCTGCTGTATTATCCAATGATAATCTTGGAGAAGGGTATTTCATCAATGAAATTGGACTTTACGCTAGAGATAAAAACGCAGAGAATTCAGAAGAAATTCTTTATTTTATTATCGTTGCAGAAAAAGGCTACTCTGATTATTTTCCAGCAAGTAGCTATTCACCAGTTAAGATTTTACAAGACTTCTATATTGAAGTTGCTGATTCATCAGATACTGCTATTGCTATTGATAATAAAGTAGCAGTAACACTGCCTTACTTAGAAGAAAATTACTACGATAAACGATACATAATGCAATCGAAACAAATAAGCAATATACAGAAGAATATTGTGCACAATATTCTGCACAATACTCTAGATTTGAATGCAATTTAGAGCCTAAGGAAAAAGGAATAAAGTTATTCGCGTCAGATGGTTCATTATCGGAAGGAACTGTTGTTGATGACTATATAAACACAAAAAATACATCCGATAAAATTATATCATTTGTTGATGACACTATTATTTTGAGAACAGTTTACGGTAGCAGTGAGCCGTACCAAATACTTTACTGCTTAAAATCACAAAAACTATATCATAGGATTGCAAGATATGTAGGTGGACATGGTACTGGTCACTATGTTTTTGATAATTGGGAGGAAGTAATATATGGCTAGAATTTTTGCAAATCTAATTCTAAAGCATGGAAATAGCGCTGACTTGGATATTAGCAAGTTGCAACCTTGTGAGCCGGTTTTTTTAACTGACACTAATAAACTTGTGATTAAGAAGTTAGACGGCGAAATTGCTACTTTCGACAATTATAAAAATATTGTCAAAACTATTGAAAATAAAGACTATCTAACCGGATATGCTATCTTAGAGGATGGAACATTGCAGTTAATGTCAGGTGATAAGGTAATCGGTGACCCTTTATCAATTAAAGCTGGTATTGATGGTTTATCTGTTGAAGTGGAACATGATGAAGATACTAATGTTTACATTATGAAGTTTTATGATAGTTCAGGTAAAGAAATAGCTTCAACTCCTCTTCCGGCAACTGGTGGAGGTGGTGGTACTGTCATGTCAACACTTAAAGTAAGAAATTTAATGAGTAGTAATTCTCTTATTATTCCTTACACAGATGAAGAAGCTGATGTTACTTGCATCTTGAAATATAGCTTTTCATCTACTGATAGTGACGGTACACAAACTGGTAGTGGTACTGCTGTATATGAAGTTGATGGTATTCAGAAACTATCAGAGACAGTGCAACAAGGCAATATTAGTGTCGATATAGGTAAATATCTACGAAAAGGTACTACAAATACTGTTAAAGTAACAGTAACAGATAGTGATGGCAACAAAAAATCTCTATCCTATTCAGTTATGACAACTGTTAATAAACTTGTATCAAATTATCCTACTTTATCTAAAGCAACTAGTACAGTAAATATTACTTATACTCCAGTAGGATATGGTACTAAAACAGTTCATTTCTTAGTTGATGAGGTTGAAGTAGCAACAAAGTCACTAAGTTCATCAATATCAAATAGAGAACAAATTCAATCATTCTCTATGACACATGGAAGCCATATAATCAAAATCTATATGACTACATTAATTGATGGATATACTGAGGAAGTTGTATCAAATGCACTCCAATTTTCAGTTATGTACTGCGAAAGTGGTAATGATACACCTATCCTATTAGTAGAGCCTATTACAGAAGAAAAGGTTTTACAGTATTCACAGTTGCCAATTAATTTTATGGTGTATGACAATCAAACTGCCGAACACAAAGTTGATTGTTATGTGGATGATAAGAAAGTAACAACTCTTACTGTAAATGAAGAGAAAAGCACTTGGAAATACAGACTTATAGATGCTGGAAAACATAAGTTTAAATTATCTTTTGGTAATCTTACAAAAGAATTTACAGTAGATGTAAGCGAAGTTGATGTTGCAAAAGCTGAAGAGTCAGGGCTAAAATTTTATTTTAACCCAGCAAACAGGAGCAATTCAGAAGAAAATCCAGCTAATTATACATTTACGAATGAGGATGGCGAAACATATGATGTTGCATTCAACAACATAAAATTTATTGATGGCTTAGATGGATGGACAGGGAATTCTCTTCTTATCCCAGTAGGTTCAAGTGTTGATTTCAATTACAAACCGTTTGAAGATGATGTTAATACTGTTAATGGTAAAACAATAGAAGTCAACTTTAAAGTATCTGATGTATATGATTATGATACTAATGTGATTTCTTGTTTTGCTAATGATAAAGGTATTTTTATTACACCTAATGAAGGCTCACTTGCAATTAGTGCAAACAATGTTGTTGATGTACAGTTTTCAGATAATGAAGATATTAAAATCTCTATTGTTGTCACAAAGAGAAATGAAGCAGAAGAAGGCAAAAGACAGCTTGTTTATATCTACGCTAATGGTGTTATTAGTGGTGTGTTAAAATACTCAACCAATGACAACTTCTCACAGATTAATGCTAGTAAGGTTCATATTGGCTCTGACAATGCTACTGTTGAAGTATATAATGCTAGATTTTATAATGTTGAATTATCTAGTTATCAAATATTGGATAATTTCATTGCAGATGCTAAAGAGCCATCATTGATGATTGAAAGAAATAATCGTAATAATATTTTTAATCAAAACAATGTTGTTGATTATAATTTACTTCCTAAAGAAACACCTTATCTAATTATTAGATGTCCTGAGTTACCTCAATACAAAGGCGATAAGAAAACTGGTGTTAGTGGTGAATTTGTTGACAAAGCAAATCCTAATAAGTCATTTACTTTTGAGGGTGCTGAATTTGATGTTCAAGGTACTTCCTCTGCTGGTTACTATGTAAAGAACTTTAAAGGTAAATTTAAAGGTGGTTTTACAATCAATGGTGAACATCAAGATAATTATGCCTTAACTGACAATGATTTACCTGTTGCTACTTTCTGTTTTAAGGCTGATGTTGCTTCATCAGAAGGTGCTAATAATACTATGTTAATGAAGTTATGGGAAGAAACTACTCCGTATAAAACAGAGCAACAGAAAGCAGACAGTAGGGTTAGACAAGCTATTAACGGCAGACCTATTGTAGTATATTGGGAAAATACAAACACAGGCGAATTGTTATTTAGAGGTAAATATAACTTTAATAATGACAAGAGTACACAAAATACATTTGGCTTTAGCGAGGGCTGTGAATGTTGGGAATTTCTTGATAATGGCTTGAAACTTACTGAATTTAGTGGTGATGACTTTAGTAATTGGAAAAATGCTTTTGAAGCTCGTTATCCAGATGGCAATGAAGATATTACGAAACTAAAAAGGGTTGTATCTTGGGTTGTGTCTACTGACCCTAACCAAGCAACTAAAAACTCCCTAGGCAAAACGGTAACATATCAAGTTGACGACAAGAACACAATTAGTTTTACGCAAGACACGGTTGATTATCGTTTAGCAAAGTTTAAGTATGAATTAGAAGATTACTTTATTAAATCTAACATTTTATATTATTACTTCTATACCGAACTATTCTTAATGGTTGATAGCAGAGCTAAAAACCAATTCCTTACAACTTATGATGGTACACATTGGATGTTTATTCCTTATGACGGTGATACTGCTTTGGGTATAGACAATGTTGGTAAGTTGAAATTTGGATATTGGTTAGAAGATACGGACCAAGTGAACGGTCAAGATGTTTATAATGGTCAGCAATCAGTGCTATGGAAAAATGTTAGACAAGTATTTACTGATGAAATTAAGACTATAGCACAACAGGTTATTTCTAATGGTAAGCTGAATTATGAATATGTCAGAGATGCTTTTAATAAACATCAAAGTGCTTGGTCTGAGGCTATTTTTTGTGCAGACACAGAAGTAAAGTATATTCAGCCTTACTTAGCAGAAGGCACTTTGGCATATCTTGATATGGCTCAAGGTTCAAAGCAGTCACAAAGAGACTGTTGGTTAAGAGACAGATTCCAGTATATTAATAGTAAGTACAACACTGGTAGTTCAAAAGATAAGTACATTACTTTGAGAGTATCACAGCCTACTACTTCCACTATATCAGTTGTAAAGCCATCAACTGATATGCACATAACACCGTACAAATCAACATATGTGAATGTCAGCTTCGGTCAAACTATCAAGCAAGAAAAAGGCTATGCAAACAAAGTAACGGATATTGTATCAACTCTTGATAATCCTCGAGATACTCCGTTGTATATCTATAATGCAGAAAGTGTTAAATCTCTAGGTGATTTAAGTGCAGCTTACATTGGATATTGTAATATTGCTAGTGCAACTAATCTTGAAGATATTATTATTGGTTGTGATAAAGAAGGTTACTACAATGAATTTTTAACTACCCTAGGTCTGGGTAATAATACTAAATTAAAACTAATTAATGTTAGAAATTGTACTAATCTTAGTGGTGAAATTAATGCAAAGGGTTGTAAAAATATCGAAGAAATTTATGCTGATAATACTAAAATTTCTTCTGTTGCATTGCCTGATTCTGGACGATTAAAGGTTCTTTCTTTGCCAGATACGATAACTTCCCTTATTATTAAAGAGCAAACAATGTTAAGTGATTTTGCTATTGCAAGTTATGATAATATTCAAACATTAGTATTAAGCAACACTCCTAATATTGACAGTTTAGATATTGTTAATAAGTGCAATAATTTAACCAATGTCACATTGAAAAATATTGATTGGACTTTAGATAGTACAGATGTTCTTGAAAGATTATGTGCATTAGGTGGCATTAGCGATAACAACTCTGCTACTAAACAATCCATTCTAACTGGTAAGGTTCATGTTTCTACAATCCGTTCATCAGAACTAAAGAAGTACAATAGTCTTTGGAACAATCTAACAATAGAATATGATATTTTTGTTCCTGAGTTTACAGTAACTTTCGTTGATAGTGAAGGTAATGAACTTTGCAAAGAATATGTTGAACAATTTAAACCAGCATATGACCCTGTTGCAAAAGGTCTATGTAAAACGCCCACAAAGAAGTCAACAGTAGAAACGGTTTATACATTTGATAGGTGGAGTATTGATTTCACATCGTCAATTATAAAAGATACAGTTGTTACTCCTATTTTTTCAGAAACTGTTAGACAATACACTGTTAAATTTTATAGTGATACCCTTGCAGCAGATGGAGAAATTATTGCTACATATGTTGTTGATGCTCATTCTGCTGCTGTGTTTGACAAAGAATATCCAAGAAGGACTGGTCTTGAAGAATACGGAACATTCTTTATTTTTGATAGATGGGATAAGGATATTTCTAATATTGTTGGAGATATGAATGTTTTTCCTGAATACACAACTTGTGTTGCTCCACAAGAACCTGTTGAGGATTTATCACAGTATGATTACCTCTATACTGATGTAGAAGAAAAAACAAGTGCATATACTTTTGCTGAATTATATGCTATTTGTCATTTGCCTACTGAAAAGTGTAAGAAGTTTTTAACAGTTGGTAATGAAATATGTTTAACTATGGACACAGAAATCATAGGTGCTGGTGACCCTACTATTGTATTTCAGGTTTGGGGCTTCAATCATTTTGAAAAGAGTGGAGTTGAAACTAACAACACCGAAGATTTAGCGAGAGTTGTTTTTGGTATGAAAGGTTTAACTTCAAAACGTGCAAATGCTAATTCAAATCACGGTGGTTGGGGAACGAGTGGAACTAAAAATTTTGTAGATAATATTTTTTATTTTTCATTGCCAGAAAAAATAAAGAGGAACATTACTAATATAAAAATATTGTCAAGCGAAGGTAATCAATCGCCTAATATTGTCGAAACCGATGGCAAAATATTTATTCCTAGTTTGTCAGAGGTTCTTTATAATACAAATGTTCCCTATGTCAACGAAGTTTCACACTATTCAGAAAATGTTCGTTTTCCTATTTTCTCAACTGCTAGTACTGTTATTAAAAGGCCGTATAATGGACAAGGCAATGTTAATGATTATTTAACAAGAAGTCCTGATGCATCACAGCCAAATTATTATGTTGTAATAACATCAAGTGGTAACACAAATGCTAACTGGAATAATGCTTCTACATTTATGTGCTGTGGTTTCTGTTTGGGTTAAGAGGTGATTAAATGAACTATTATAAAGTTATTAATAATGATAGGCAAATTATTGATGTTTTGATTGATAATAATATTACATATGTTAAATGGCAGAATGTAAATAAACTTCTTATTTCTTGTGATGAGCAAGAAGCAGAAGGCTTTTTATCATCAGATTGTATGAGTGTGTATCATACAGAAAATTTCTCTAAGTTGCCTAGTGATGTTGATTTTATTGAAGTAATTTTAAAAGAAATTACAGAAGATGATTACAATTTACTCAGAAAGGCTCTTGATGAAAGTAAACCTATTGAACCTGAGCCTGAGCCTGAGCCAACTCCTGAACCAGAAGAACCTAAGCCTGATGATGATACTTTGCAACTTGTTAAGAGTGGAAAAGTATCAGAAATGAGTAAGGTGTGTAATAATACCATTACAAATGGCTTTGATGTAGTATTATCAGATGGAAAGTCACATCATTTTTCATTGACAACTCAAGACCAGCTGAATTTAATAACTTTAACTGGTCTTGTTTCATCAGGTGAAACAAGCATTGCATATCATGCAGACAATGAACTATGCAAGTTCTATTCAGCTGAGGATATTGCTTGTATTACAAATTATGCAACACAGTTTAAAACATATCATGTTTCATATTTCAACTCTCTAAAGGCATATATTGAAGCATTAGAAGATGTTAAAGAAATTTCATCAATAGAATATGGTACAGATATTCCTGAAGAATATCAAAGTGAAGTATTAAAGGCTTTACTTCAGCAGAGGTGATGATATGTTTAAAAAATTAATAATGTTTCTTGTTGGTTTCTGCGTTTACATAACCATTGAAGTATGTTATCGAGGTTACTCATATATAACTATGGGAGTTGCTGGTGGTCTCTTGTTTATTTTGATTGATGGTATCAACAACAAAATATCTTGGGATATTGATATTCTTGTACAGTGCATTATAGGTTCGTGTGCTATTACTGGTTGCGAATTTATCATAGGAACAGTATGTAATGTATTTGGTTTACCTCAAATGTGGAACTACTCAAATATGCCATTGAATATAAATGGTATTATATGCCTACCATTCAGTTTATTATGGATATTGGTTTCTTTCGTAGCAATAATTTTAGCTGATTCAATTAATTACTATGTGTTTGATGAACTGCCAGTACCATATTACAGGCTATTTGGTAAGGTTATTTACAGATTTAAAAACAAGAAATAAATTAAAGCACTACTTTTTTAAGTAGTGCTTTTTTAGGATGGTGGTATATATGGATGCTGAAAGTGTTGTTAAGGCTATTACTGAACATGAAACTAAAATTAAAGCAGCAGAACACAGGATTAAAGATTTAGAGGAACAGAGTAAAAATCTTCAATCTTTAACGATAAGCGTAAACGAACTTGCTCAATCTATCAAATTTCAGTCGAAACAACTCGAAGAACAGTCTGAGAAGATTGATAAGATTGAACAAAGTAAAAGAGATTCATGGAAATATTGGGTAAGACTTATTTTAGGAGCAGTTGCCACAGGGTTGGTTGGCTACTACTTAGGATTTATTATCCACGGATGATAGGAAAGGAGGTGAGAATATGAGGAATTGGAAAAAGTGGTGGAAAGCTGCTGCTGTAAGAGCAGTCAAGACAACTGCTCAAACTGCAGTTGCTACAATCGGTGCTACTGCACTTCTAACAGAAGTTGATTGGGTAGCAGTTGTATCTGCATCAGTTCTTGCTGGTGTTCTATCAATTCTAACATCAGTTTCAGGTCTTCCTGAAGTTGATGAATAATCAAAATCAAAAAAAGTAATTAGGAGGTTAAATAATTATGATTAGCAATAGTGGTGGAGATGAAAGAGGCAATATTTCCGGTGGCAAAGCTGGAGATCAGACTGGTACAGAATGGTGGATTATTCCTTGGTACTCAAGACCATGGAACTGTGTGCTTCGTCACCCAGACGAAAGGGTAAGAAAGAAAATTGCAGACCTTGCAAGGAAAGCTGCAAATAATAACCGCATCGGCTACAATCAAAGTAATAGAGATAGTTACTATAACGAACTTAAAAAAGTGAACTACAACCCTAGCAAAATTGTCCGAAAATGTGATGCTGACTGTTCAGCTGGTGTTATTGCTAACATCAAAGCTGCTGGTCATCTATTAGGCATCAAAAACTTACAAACCATTACTTGTACTTATACCGGCAATATGAGAGAAGCACTATCTGATGTAGGTTTTAAGGTATTAACTGATAGTAAATATCTTACATCAGATAACTATCTGCTAGAAGGTGACATCTTACTTAATGATAAATGCCATGTTGCTACTAACTTAACTAATGGCTATAAAGTTACTGTATCTAAAACTGTTAAAGTAAGTCATAATGCAGCACTATATAAGTCAGCTTATCGTGACACGGTAGGCAAGAGTAGTGTACCGGCAAAGAACATCAAGAGAGGTACATCAGTAACCTGGATGTCTGATGATGGTTTTGGTTGGTCTAAGGTAAAGTATAAGAATGAAGTTTACTATATTGCAAATAGTCATATTTGCAAGTCAATTAGTGGACTATCTACATACAAGATTAAGACATTCAAAGCTGGTAGTAAGTTTCATAGACTTAACGCTAAGGAAACTAAGTTTAATACTAATACCAAGATTAAGAAAGACTATCGTGTCAGAATTGTATGTACCATTGAGAGTGGTAAGTACAAAGGTTGGTATTACGGTAAGCTAATTTCTAAAGATAAACATAATGGTAAGGCTTACTTTATTGAACCTTAGGAATTATAATCATTGTTAAAATCAAATATATTCACTCCGTTGAAAAATATTAACTATTAGAAATTAAATAATTAGAATGCTACACAATATATAAATTTGTTCCGAATATTGACATCTTCGTTTTTTATATATTGATTTTGTTCCTGTATTTATATAAAATGTTCTTGACATTTAGTGTTTGTTTTGATATAATAAACTAGGAAAAGAGAGGTATATAAAATGAAATACTCTATTGAAATAGGAAAAATAGTAGAAGGTGCATTAAAACATGATCAAGTTAAGGTAATTAACTACACAAAGCGATTAATTACGAAACTTGAAGAAGATAATGAGACACGTGCATCAAATAAATTTAGCAAATTGCTAACAGAACAAGGTACCACTTCTTTATCTGCAATGGGTCTCAAAAGAGAACTATCTACTCCGGTTGATTCTGAATCTCGAGCAGTTTTGGCTGATATTATTTATCCCGATGATAATAACATAGATGTAATAATGTCAAAACAAAATTCTGAAAATTTAAGATCATTTATTTTAAGTTATAAAAATGCTGATAAATTAAATTCCCTTGGAATAGGAGTTTCAAACACACTGCTTTTATATGGACCTCCGGGTTGTGGAAAAACACAGTGTGCATATTTTATAGCTCGAGAGTTTAATCTTCCTTTAGTGGTTGCTAGACTAGATAGTCTCATTTCTTCATATCTTGGTACAACAGCAAAAAATATTCGTATGCTATTTGAGTTTGCACAAAAAATGCCTTGTGTTCTTTTTTTAGATGAATTTGATGCAATTGCAAAAGCACGTGATGATAGTAACGAACTTGGGGAATTGAAGCGTGTTGTAAATAGTTTGTTGCAAAATGTAGATGCAATGAGTAGTGATAGTCTGCTTGTGGCTGCAACAAATCATGAAAATTTATTAGACACAGCTGTTTGGCGTAGATTTGAATATAAATTAAGAATTGAACTTCCAGATACAAACGCAATAACAGAAATGATAGATTTGTTTTCTAAGGGTAATCACAATCTTTCCCAAAAAGAAAAGTGTGAACTAGCTACTGCGTTTACTGGACTTAGTGGTGCAAATATAGAAGAAATCATTCTTAAAGCAATACGCAATGCAGTGATAAATGAATCACAGGTTAGCAAATTAGATTTTTATGAGGAACTATTTGCTTTTGAGAATATAATTCCTCAGAATTGCAATACTGAAAGGCAAATATTAAAAACTAAAGCAAAATTTCTAAGAAAATGCAACGAGAAAGTTTTTAGTTTACAAGTAATTGCTGATATATTAGGTAGCTCAAAGACAACTATTTCTAAATTAGTGAAGGAGGCTGAATATAATGGATGAAAACAATTTACCGATTAAATTAGTTTTGCAAAAAACTACTGACATACAAAAGAATCAACCCGGAGGTGGAATAAAGTTTTTTTGTGATGTAACACAAGAATTACAAAATAGCATAAGTGAAAAATTTGAAGATGTTTTATCTTACTATGAAAATGTTTTTCAAGAAAGTGAATTAGTTCCTGCTGTTAGTAAAATAACAGTTAGACCAGAGGCTATTGCTAAATCTTACAAACCGAATGATTTTTGTCGTAATTGTCCAATTATAGGAAGTAAAAATTTGGACGAAATTTATATTAAGGTGAGTAAAAAGAGTATAGAAGATACTTTAAAATTAATTCAAAACCCTCCATCAGAAAAATTTCGGGCAAATATGACTACTATTATAGATATAGAACCTATTACTGTGAATGAAAAAATATCAGAAGATTTAAGTTTGATTTCTAGCAAAAGAGATTTTGATAAAATATGCGAAAAAATCAAAATAAAACTTTTTGATTTTAACGATGACTTCGATAATATACAATTAATGGAGTATGTTTTAAGTAAAATTTCTAAATTAGGATTTGATGATGATTATGAATTAATAACATATGGAGAAAAAATTAAATTTATAAAGGTAAGTGTTAAATCATACAATGATGTTATTAAACTTGCGGAGATAAATGGAGTCAAATCTATTGATTTTTTTCAAGAATATTCACTACCTTCAGTTGATAATGTAAATGCTAATTTTCAAGAGTTAATAGATAGCGATAATTCAACTAGTGATGTTACCATTGGTATTATTGATGGTGGTATAAGTGATGACAATAGTTTCTTGAAACCATATATTGTTGCAAGAGAAGAATATGTTTCAAAGATATATCAAAATCATAGTCATGCAACATTTATAGCATCTACTATTCAATTTGGTAATGAACTTAATGAAATTTATACTACCGAAAAACATAGGTTTTCTTTTGTTGATATTGTTGCTATACCAAATTCGGATAATACGGTTGGACCGATTGATTGTATTATGGAAGATGAATTGATGGAAATTATAGAGGAAGTTATGAAAAAATATTCTAGTACAACAAAGATATGGAACCTTTCTTTGGGAATCGAGAATAAAGTTTGTGATGACTCTATGTCAGATTTAGGTATTTTCTTGGATTACATTCAAGATAAATATAAAGTACAAATTTTTGTTTCAAGTGGGAATCTAAATTCAACCCCATTAAGAATGTGGCCTCCACAATCATCAATTGGTGAACGTGATAGAATTATTTCACCTGCTGATTCTGTACGAGCTATAACTGTTGGGTCAGTAGCTCTTTATGATTCAGATGATTCTATTGTTAAAGCAATGCAACCATCACCATTTAGCAGGAGAGGACCTGGAGCAAACTATATCGTAAAACCTGATGTCGTTGATTATGGTGGAAATTGTTCCAAAACACATCATATTGAAGGTTTAGGTATGAAAGGGTTAGATATTCATGGAAATATTGTGGAGGGAAATGGCACAAGTTATTCAACACCACGTATTGTTCAAAAATATGCATCAATTTATGATGAGATGGTTGAGAAAGATATGTTGCTTGCAAAGGCGATGCTTATTCATTCAGCACGAATGAATTCTCGTGATTTATTAAATAAAAATCAAAATAATATAAAGTATTACGGCTTTGGTATTCCATCTGTCTCAGCTCAAGATATTCTACATTGTAAATCAAATGAGGTTACTCTTGTTTTTAAACAAAAAGTAGTTCAAGGGTCACATTTGGAAATGTATGATTTTCCATATCCAAAATCACTTATTCGAAATGGTAAGTGCTTTGGTGAAATTGGAATGACTCTTGCATATAACCCAGTATTGGATGATCAATACGGAAAGGAATATTGTCGTACTAATATTGATGTGAGTTTTGGTATATATAAATCAGATGTTAATGGTAAAATCAATTTTTCTGGTTGCGTTCCATTGGAAAGAACCTGGGATGAAAAATTTGAAAAGTCAAGAGTTGAAAATGGCTTCAAATGGAGCCCTATAAAATCTTATTATCGAAAGATAAGAAATGGAATACAAAATGGCGATGGATGGAAAATTCGTATCAATATGAATCCACGTAATGAAATTTCTGTTCCTGCTCAAGAATTTGTTCTAATAATAACGATAAAAGACTCTGAAGGAGCAGATATTTATTCTGAAGTTATTAATGGATTGCGTGAAAGAGGTTATGTAACTAATAATCTTGAAACTAGAAATCAAATCCGTCAACGCCAGTGATAATATTAGGAAACTGTTGTTTTATAATATTTATGTGATTCGTTATAAAAGTATTATAGTAATTAATAAAAAATTAAAAGTTCCACAGTAGCAACTATGCTTCTGTGGAACTATGTTATTTATTAGGTATATAATGTCAAGACTTTTTTAAAAAATAAATTACACCTTTATTTCACCCTTTAAATTCTGAAAGTCAGTAAATAAGCCATTATTAGTACATTGTTGTATGACTGTTAATCATGATGTCACTGGTTCGAGCCCAGTTGGGGGAG
>ERZ772991.2229-NODE-2229-length-14070-cov-3.189297_pt1 | contig 14070 bp, 9 predicted proteins | sample MGYA00511128_ERZ772991 | MGnify/ENA primary metagenome ERZ772991 (study PRJEB29015, sample SAMEA2737655) | human gut metagenome | biome: human gut; feature: human-associated habitat; material: faeces | place: China | collected 2012 ... | reverse complement strand
TGTCAAACCAACCCACAAAATCATAACCTTCATTAGGTGTCGCAGTAAGTTTTACCGTTTCTCCAACAGTTACATCACTTTTAATTGCACTGTCAGATGCAGTACCGGAATTAATTTTAACTGTACCGCCTGTGCCACCTTGAACATTATCAGTTACGGCAATAACATTAACGGTATAAGTTTTCTTAAATAACGCATATAAAGTTATATTGCTGTCACTACCTATTTTAAATTCACCGTCTGTTACAGGAGCTTTAATTGTACAATCAATATCTTTGTACCAACCCATAAACTTGTAACCCGGGTTTGCAGTAGCATTTAGAGGAACCGTAGTACCCTCTTCTCCGTAACAAACTTTCTGATTTTTGCTACCAATAGAAATATTACCCATTGTTTCATTTGAGTCAGTGCCATATTTCACTTCTACACGCTTCTTGCTGACAACCAGTGTAAAGTCATTTACTGCTACATCTCCGTTATTGCCACCGTTAGAATCTTGAAGCCAAAGAGAAATTTTTACTTCTTTACTAGAATTTGCAGGTATAGAAAATACCGGTAAAGTCACTTTTTCATCTGAATTAGTATATTTATCAAAAGCGTTAACCGTAGTTCCTGAAGGTGTACCGTTAGTAGCTGCTACAACATTTTCAGTAGCATCTTTATTAGAGAATATCTTAGTAACACCATCAACTGTAATAGCAATTCGCACTCTGTTGTCTGTTACTGCCTCATTACCGATTTTGATTGATGGTATTTTACCAAACTTAAAATCTTTACTTTTATTTTTTTCTTTATTTACTACTTTAAGATTATAACCAATGTAGTTTACATTACGGTCATTTACAGTTGATTGACGATAATTATTGTTATCACCAACAATAGGAAAATAAAAGTTCTGACCGTCAGCACTGGAACATGTAGCTAAATGAACATTACCGGCTTTTTTGAAATAGCCGTCTAAATCAAGGGTTTCGTTATAACCACTGCCGGAACCGATATTCGCAACTGTCATAACAGGATTGTCAATTTTACCGCCACCGGTAAGTGCCAAAGAAGAAATTGTTTCTACCCAAGAAAATGTTGTACCGGTAATTAAAAGCATCATTTGGATAAGTGCTACAACTGATAGTACAATTGTCTTAATTGAAACACGTCCAAGGAAATTATCACTTTTCTCAGTTTTTTTGCCATGTAATGGCCTTTTCTTATTCATTTGTGACATCTCCTTATCTTAATAATTCATTAATTTGTTCTATGAGCAACATCATCATTTGAAATTTCCATTGCAATATTCATACTTCTATTAAATATAACATTTTGATCTATTCTAATTGTCTTTGTATCTGATTTGCTCTTTAGCACAAAAGCAGTTAAAATCGAATTGACTTTCATCTCATAATTATTAATCTTACAAACATCGTTGTCCAATTCCATAGGAACCAATGTTCCATCGATAAACTTAGCATACATTGTGTAACCATTATCATTAATATTACTTTTTATCCAATTCTTATTATTAGCAGTTATGTTAAAGTCAATACCTATCTTAATCTTAGCATTTGGATCTTCAACAATTCCACCACCGGAGCCACTGCCACCTGAACCGGAACCACCACCGGAAGAAGAACCACCACTGGAAATATTTTCGTAATCCCAATAACCCAAACAAGGTGATAATCTCTCTGATATATCCTCAGTTGTACTATAACCATTACCACCAAGAGCTGTATAAACAGTTTTTCTTGTACCATTTATTTCTCTGGACTCTTGAAGTGGAGCTTTTTTTCTGTCAGTATTTAGCTTTTTTGCCCACATTGTTTCAACATCTTTTCGGGTATACCATGCGTTATAAATCATTTCATCGTTAAGACTGTATCTATTAAAGGTTATATCTGTTACAACTTTTTCAGGAATTGGAGCAACCCATGTTGGATTTCCTTTTGCATCTTTATCGTTTTCTTGCATAATAACTGTACGATAAGGTGAACCTGTTGTAGTAATGTCTTTATAAGTCATAGTTACAATACAGTCTTTGTCTTTATTAATCCAATGTGTTACTGAAGGATCATTATCACCTACAGTATCATCTACAAAAGTAATCCATTCCATATCTTTAAAATTACTTTCAAGTTCTATATCGATAGAAAGATCTTTACCTGCATATTTATCACAATTATCACCTGTGCCCTCAAGCCACGCAACCATAGTCACCTTCTTTGGGGTCGTGCCCTCTAGTGTAAATATTGGCTTACCTACTGCGTAGTAGTAATCAGAGAATGAAATGGAAGTTGAATTTTCTGTATTTATAACCAAACCAGTATCCAAAGCAGTCGAACTAATTGCCGGATAAGTCTTTGCATATCTGTCAACAAGGGCAGTTGGATCAAAAACTGTTGGTTTATCCTGACTGTCAGTAATGAATGCAATCCTAATGGGACAAGCATCGTGAGTAACAATACCGGTTGGTTTCAAAGGGTTATTTTTATCTTCAAACAAAATCTGTGTTGAACCATTAAATGTTTCGTTACCGACTTTAATTGTGTAACTCTTTACATAAACATTAGTTTCCTTTGAGTCTGCACTAACAGTAAAATCTTTGTACAAAAACCTTTGGTTCTTGTCACCAACAGTAGCATCTCTATATTGCAATGAGTAGGTTAAATTATTATCACTATCTACGTTATTATTGGGAAAAAATAAATTTCTGCCATCAACACTTGATGCCTCATCAATTTTAAAGTTATCAACTTTAATATGATTTGTAATATCTTCACCATCATTAACACGAAGCCCTGTACCTGAATTAAAATTCATAATATTTGAATTAATATTTGCATTATCCTTAATTGTAAACCAAGATACTGTTGTACCAACAAGCACCATAACAACTAAAAAGAGTGATATATATGAATAAGAAATACCCTTAAAACTATGTGAAACATTACCACAATGTTTTGAAACATACTTTTCTTTTTTCACACATATCACTTCCTTTCAATTTAATGCCTTATTACAAGGATAACTTAATTGTTGCCTTAAACTTTCCACCAACCATAGCAAATCTTGCTTCATCATCTTCACCGTCAACCCAAATATTTACTGTTGTCATACCTGAAGCATATTTATCACTAGGTTGTTTTTTTGTTAACATGGCAAAATCATAATTTTTACCTAATTTAAAATCATTATTTGTGTTTGTAATAACATCTTTATATTCTACCGGTGCTGTTCCAGTAGGTTTACCCGTTTTGCCATCTGAATTTTTTGTTACCTTCCAATACTTATGTTTAAACGTATCGCCGGAAGTATTACCTAAAGTAACTTCCTTTTTATCACTGTCATAGTGAATTTGAGGAGCCGGTATCCATAAATTTTTCAATTTTGAATCAGCACTGTTTACAGTAGAAAGTCTTACTGCTCCAACAATACAGTCCTTTGAAAAATCACCGTCGTCACTTTTATTACCGGATTGTTCACCTGTTAATGTGGTAGAGATTGGAGAAATCTCTGTTCCTGAATTCAAATAAACCATATGATCTTCACCCGTTTTCATATAAACATCAATTGATAAATAAGAATCCTTATCAGCAACATCCCACTCACTACTTGTATCAGGCTTAGCCTTACCATTTTCTTGAGTAAGCTTTGGTTTATAGAAATCCGTACCGTCACTTGTAATTTCAATAATTGACTGTTCTTTCAAGAAAGGATAATCCTCTTTAGTTAAAGTAATTTCCCCTTCTGACCATTGAGTTTCATCATTAACATCAGGAGCTGGATCACCATGTTGCACAACTGCAATTTTTAGACCTTTAGGTGCTTCGCAGATAACATTGATACCATCAGCAGTTGCCTCTGTCTTGTTTGTAAACCAAGAGATAACACCGGTTAGTGCGATAATAATAAGCACAGCCATAACTATTAAGTTTTTCATAACTAGGGATTTGGTATCCCTTTTTATTTTTACAAGTTTCTGGTCTTTACTCATATTACCCTCACTACTTTTAGGTTATTTAATATTTTCCAGTTCCTCAGCAGTAAACATTTTTTTCTTAGCTTTTAGCTTAATGGCTTTAACCTTTTTAGCCTCTTGCTCTTTGATTTCTTTAACTTTCTTATTATACTCTTTTTCCAGTCTTTTTTCAACTTCTTTTAGCTTTTGATTAAACTTCTTTTCTTCTTCAGAATAAGCCTTATCTTTCTGCTTTTTAACCTTAGCAATTTCTGACTGATGAATCTTTCTTTCCTTTGCTAAGGAATCAGCAGCACTTCTGTGTAGCTTTTCTATTTCTTTAGAATGGTTAGTGTTAATCTTGCTAATTTCTTTTTCTTGTTCATCTTTTAGTACAACAAGTTTAGCTTCATAAATCTTTCTTTCTTTTTCATTAGTCTGATTTAAGCTATCCTTTTCCTTTTGGAAAGACGCCTGTTGCTTTGACATTTCATTTTGAAAATTAGCTTTTTCATTAGCCATTTTCTTGTCAAAGTTAGCATTTAACTTGTTGATATTTTCAGCATTTTTAGAATTAATTTCTTCTACTTCTGCTTTATGCTCTGCATTAATAGAGTTAACATTTTCACTATGCTTTCTATTAATTTCAGCAACTTCATTTTGGTGGTTACTATTGATAGTAGAAATTTCTTCACTATGCTTTGTGTTGATAGAAGCAATTTCATTATTATGATTTGCAACCAAAGTATCAACTTCATTTTTATGTTCTAAGTTCAAACGGCTAATTTCAGCACTATGTTCTTTTCTTTCAGTTTCAATAGTGTTGTTAAGGTTTGCAACTTCATTGTTCAAAGAAGAAATTTCTGCTTTTTGGTTAGCGATAATTCTATCTCTTTCAGCAATATCTTCCTTCAACTTAGCAATAATACCGTTTAACTTTTCGATTTCTTTATTTAAAGAATCAATCTCTGCTCTTAACTGTTTTTCAAGTTCAAGTAGTCTTGTGATTTCTGCTTTCGCCTTTTCAAGTTCAGCAGTTAACTTTTCCACCTTATCTTCCAGTTCGGCAATTTTCTTTTTCTGTTCTTCAATGATACCTAATAATCTTTCGATTTCAGCCTTGAGTTTTTCAATTTCTTCTTCAAGAGCCATAATCTGTTTCTTTAGGTCTTCAATCTGTTCATAAGCTAAGTTTAACTTATTGGTTAATTCAACAATTTGTTGTTCTCTTAGCTCAAGAGTCATATTTAACTGTTCAATTGTTGCCTTTAATTTATGAATTTCAGTTTCTCTTTCACGAATTTCCTGAAGTCTGATATTCATTTCTTCCTGACGAACTTCTTTCAGCTTTTTCTCAAAAGCTATTCTAGACTTTGTACCTTGGTCAGCAAGAGCCTCTTCTTCAGCTTTTTCTTCTAAATACTTTTCGTGTAGAGCTTCCTTCAAAGCCGGACTTTGTTCAATTTCCATAACGAAACGGTTAAGGCTCATAAGTCCGTAAATATCACGCTTAATATCCTTACTCATTTCACCGTTAAAGGCATTTTTCTCAACAACAAAGCCGGGTTTTTTGTATTTTTCTAGGAATGTCCAAAGTTGAACAGCCTCTTTAAAGTTAGGGTTCTTCTTCAAAAGGTTAGTCATTGTTAGTGGTGAATGAACCACTTCGCAACCAACTAACTCTTTCATAAGTTGTGAATTTAAAATACCCTGTGTAATTTGTCTGATTCTAACTACTCTGTCAAAGTCACTTAAATTTTCAACATCTTCATTATTATCTACTTTTTCAACTTCATGGTTTTCATCTCTAAAGTCAAAGTTAAACTTTATCCTCTGACCATGATAGTCAACATCTCTGTGGATATGTGTTTCATAAAGTGAGTCTTCCGGAGTTTCTCTTAACTTTCTGAATCTCTCAGAAATAAATCTTGAAATGTTAGTAAGAAGTGTAAACAACATTCTGTTTTCATAAATGTTATATGTATCTTCTTTTCTAACATTCAGTAGATTGTTAGGAATAACATCACCACGTTCATCAATTTTTGAAATAAAGTTAGTATGGGATGCTAAATGTTTAACAGTCTCCGGACCTACCTTCTTGATTTTTGCAACATTAACTACTTCTTCTTCGGAAATAATTGTCCTACGCATTTCATCAACTGCATTTTGGATATAAGGCAAAGCATATTCAATTGCTTCAACCCAGTCCATATCAATATAACGAGAGAAGATTTCACCACTGTGAACATCCTCACCATTATCGGCTCTATCCATACCGTCAATATAATAATTAAAGGTGTAGTCATCCTTTAGGGTTTCACGCAATTCATAATATGCACGATACAATTTATTATATTTTTTGCCCATAGGACACACCTCATTCTCAATAAAATAATCTTAAATTAATAAGTCCACCTCTCCCATAAGGAAGAGGTGATATTGTTTTTATACTAGCTTTTGAAGTCTATGTAGATAAGCCTTACTTTCGCCCATATTTTCTCTACCATATAGGTGATCCATATAAGCAACCAGACCATCAATTTCGTCTCTAATATATGATAGGTTTAGAGATTCAAACTTTCTAAAGATTTTTCTTGCTAGGACATAGTCAAGACCGTCAATTTCTTTACCACCACAAGCAACATAACATGGTGTAAAGGACATTACCTGACGCATAATTCTGTTACCGAAAGCAATACGGAAATGTTCAATAACATAATCATCAAGCTTGTTTAGTTTATCAATTAGTTCTTGGCTGACAGGATATTGCTTCTTAGCATTGTCAAAAAGACTCTCCAGATAATGATAGTTAATCTGTACAGGTGGAGTATCCGGTGCATCAAATGGAGTACCCTTACTATCAATATCAATAGGCATTGCTCTATCGTAAACCTTATCGGCAATAGCAAAAGTAGAATCATCGTTATTAGCAGTACCGATATACCACATATTTGGTGGTATCTTAAAGTTACCTTGGTCAAAGTGTTTAGGGTCATCAGGCCATACATTTGGAACCATTGAGATTACCCATTCATCACAATCCGGCATTTCCAGAATTGATAACATTTCAGCAAAGTAATATTCAACTCTGGCGATATTCATTTCATCAAGTACAATAACATAAACATTATCGTTATAAGTTGCTTCGTACATTGCACGCAATAGTTCTGTTTCGTTAAATCTCTTAGTAAATTCGTTGAAGTAACCGAATAGTTCAGTTCTGTCTCTCCAAGATGGCTGTACAGGTGTGATGATTGAGTCGTTACATACAAACTTACCAAATGCACGAGCAAGGGAAGTTTTACCTGTACCGGAGATACCTTGTAGGATAATAAGTCTGTTACTACCGAATGAAGCAACAAAATATCTAATCAACTTAGTATCATAATAAAGTCCAAGTCTTGAACAAGCAAAGTTACGGAACTGGTCACAGAACTGTTCAAGTGTAATTGTATTGTTGTAAATTGGTGGCTGATAGTCTGCCCAAACTTCATCAATATGACATAGCTTGTAGAAACGCTGAGTTGTTTCTTCTTCACCATTATTAAGAGCTTCCATTTCTTCCCCTGTAAGTTCAGAAATTTCGTTAGGGTTAAGACCAATCTGAGAAACCTTCATTGATAGAATCTTATCTTTCTCAAGGTTTAGTCTCATAACCTCTTTAGTTAGGTGATTAACTTCTGCTACTAAGTCCCCTGTATCCTTAACCTTTTTCTTATAACGGAAAAACTTTTTTAAGGATAGAACAATAAGCATTACTAAAAATACAAGGACAGCTGCAAGTAAAATCATTGCAAATATGGCAATTACCCACTCTAATCCTCCAAGTTCTGATGTGTAATCGCTAATAATCTTTCCGTATGCCGGAAAATCAAACATTCCAACAATGCCCTTGAAAATTCCTGTAACAATACTCCAAAGTGAAGTAAAGAATTGTCCCAGAAATTCATATAAAAATTTGAATACTGTATCCATAAGGAATCTACTCCTCTTTCTGTTCTTAAAAAAGTTTTACCCTTAGTCCTATGACTAATCGCCTCAATCATAAACAAACAACAAATCTTTCCGGCGTTGCTGACCCGTTAGAAAGATTTATCGCTTATGTTTACATATTTGCTTAACCATATAATTCTTTCCGGTTTAGCCCTCATATGCAGTATTTTCATTAGTGTACTGCCAACTAAATTGTAGTGAAAATTCTCTGCAACAGTGGACTTTCACCTATTAGCAAGTTTTTAATTTTATTCTTGGTCATTGGATTTTTCTTCGTTAGAAGATTCTTCCTTTGCCTTTTGACTTGCTAAATATTCTTCGATTGCTTTTTGCTTTTGTGCTTCAGAAAGTTCCGCATTTTCGGCAGCTTCCTTAGCCGCAACAAAAGCTTTTTCTCTAGTATAAGCCATCACATTACGGATAACACGAACCAGCTCATAGATAAAGAATAATATCATTGGTAGAACGATTACGAAGAAGAATCCCCAGAAACTCTGTAAGTAGTCAATTACAGAACCAACACCCTCAAGTTTCTTACCTTGATAGTCATTAGTCTGATAAACGCCCACAATCTTATCGGCAGTTAGCCAACCATCAGAAGATGCGTCGGAAGTCTTGTTGTTATCACCTTTTGTCAGGTAATACTTAGTTCCGTTATCGTCCTTTGTCTTTACAATTCGATGGCATTTTACCATTTTGTATTCAATACCATCTTCCCCCTTGTAGGAACTTTCAAAGAAAACAATGTCACCTTTGTTGTAAGTTCCGTCTATGTCAGTTGATTTACCGATTAGTAAATCACCGGCATAAACCTCAGGTTCCATTGAACCTGTTTGGATAGAATTTAGAGTGTATCCAAACAAATTAGGAGACCCGGTATCTTGAGAAGTTAAAGATAATGTTAAAATTAGTGCTGACACAAGTAGTATTAATACTACAAGCACATCAATTACTATGTTTATCACTTTCTTAAAAACTTTCATTTACTCGGGTCTCCATTTCATTTCTTAATTATGTAATTTTTTAATAAAAATTATAATTATGGCTGTGGGTTTGGCTCTGGTGTATCTTCTCCTGGCTGTTTAACTGGGTCACCTTCTACTGTGAATTTAACTTCCGGCATATCGTTACCACTGTTAGCATTCTTACAGTCTTCATCCTGACCTTCGAACCATACATATAGATTATAGTACTTTACAGAAACAGCGCCTTCAGTTTTATCATCTTTTCCAGCAAGATTACCAACTTTAACTTCACCATTAGTACCGTCTAAAGCTGTAACTAGTTCTTCTTGCTTTGTAGCATCTACTAGAGCTTTAGCTGAATCAATACCAGCAGCAAACACACTCTTCTTGAAATCTTCCTTTGTAACAGTAGCATCTGCACCTCTCTTGCTAGCAGGAACAAGAGCTAGACGAACGTACTTACCATTATTAGCTTCTGTTTCTTTTAGGTGGAACTTAATCTTTACATTTTCAACAGCAGCTTTACCGTTATTTCTAACATTTAGCTGTTCCTTGAATACATAACCATCTAGTTTTTCGGAAATATTTTCTGCATCTCCGTCAGCAGATACATAACTTGACTGACCCTTAGCTACTGCAGTAAACCAATTTGTACCATCAACTGAAGAAGCAGGCTTTAGAGTCTGATCCATATAATCGTAGTGAATCTGGTCGCTCCAATCACCAGTTTGCTTTGAAAGTTGAAGTTCAGACGCTTTGATTGTCTTAACTGATAGCTTGTCAGCTGTTGCCTGTGTGTTCTTTGTGAACCATGCGAATGTTGCTGTACCTAGAGCAATAATTGCTACTAGAAGCATTGCTACAGAAGAGATAAGAGCTCTCTTCTTTGTTAATAGATGTGTTTTCATAGAGATTTTCCTCCTAAAATTTATTACCCCTTAAACACCGCCGGGGTTTAATTACTTATATTCCATGTCCTACCCATCCCTCTTGTCAGCATTTAAGGTTAATAGAACATTATGGACTTTTTTGACTTTAATAGGTTTGTACTAACTATAAGTTTTCACATAAGACAAAATACTATCTATATTAAACTTTCTTTACGGGCGAACAATGTTCGCCCCCACATAACCTACATGTAAAGTATATGTACTAACTATCCAGGCTCCCTTGTGTAAAGGGAGCTGTCGCCGTTAGGTGACTGAGGGATTGTTTTGGTACAATCTTTCCTATTTATCAATTTCATTCGATAGATATTATTTATAGTTTTATCTTCTATCTAAATATCATCTACCTTTAAATTACTACTAGACAATCCCTCCACCACTTACGTGGTCCCCCTCCCTTTACACAAGGGAGGCTAGAGAGTTTGTACTAATTTTTTAAATTTTGCTGAACCGTCATATCTATGTATCTACACACACCATCAAAATTTTTATTTACTTCATTATTAGGTATTCTAACAACTTTTATATTAAATTTTGAAAGATATTCTGTTCTTGCTTTATCGTAATCTAACTCTTTTTCTTGATAATGTTGAGAGCCATCAAGTTCAATTACAAGGTTTGCTTTTGCACAATAAAAATCTGCAACATACTTGCCTAAGATTTTCTGTCTTGAAAAACGGACTTTATAATTTTTCAAGTAATCATACCAAAGATGTTTTTCTTCTTTGGTCATATTACTGCGAAGATTCTTTGCAACTCTTATCAAGTCTTTGTTATGTTTTCTATTCAACTTATGTCTCTTTATCATCCTCAACTGAGAATGTCATAGACATTTTCATATGACCACCAAGGATTTCGTTGATACATTCAGGGTCATTGCCCTCAACCCACATTAGGACTGTATATTTATCAACTTGGTTTGGCTTAAAGTTTTCGCTTTTTGTTGTCATAATTTCTTTATCATTTATCCAAGCCTTAGAATTAAGTGACTTTGGAATAAACTTGCTATCGTCTTCCGGTTCATTACTTTTATGCTTTTTGTGAGCATAAACAGTAGGTTCACCGTTTTTGAAAACAATAACTCTAACTGCTTCATCCATACTCTTAGCAGCACCCTTATTAATAAGAGTTGCATCATAAGTTAAGGACTGATTACCGGCATTCTTACAATAGAATGTATAAGCCAAGTAATTTTCACCGGCGTTATTAGTACCGGCAATTTTCTTTTTATTGTTGTTACTGTCACCGTTATGACTGCCACCGTCAATTGACTTGTCCTTACTTGACACATACTTGTCTAAATAAGAAATATCACCATTAAGTGTCATATTATCAGTTAGCCAAGCATAAGTAATGTTGGTTACATTATCAACGCCTTTACCTGATAAAATCGTTTCAGGATGTTTAAAATCTGAAGTTTCTGAAAGGATAATACCTTTCTGGTCAGCTAATCGGTCAACATCAATAACCAGGTCACCGGCTCTTGTCCACCAAAACATTAATAACCACAAGCAAAGCAGAAAAGCAATTAAAAGTAGACTTAACCAAAATAAAAGTCTTTTTCTTCTTCTGGTTTTGTCCAGAACCTCTGCATCTCTTGCTTGTCTAAACTCACCGTATGAACTTTCTTTTCCGGTTTCTCTAGCACCTTTTTTGGTTAATTTACTAAGGTCACTTGGAGTAAAGTCCATATTTTCATTTTTCTTTTTCTTAAACAACTTTTATCTCCTCCCTATCTTAGTAATTTTTTATGAATTAACTTGCGTCAGCTTCTCCACCAAATGTTAGGATAGCTTCCATAGTTGATTCTTGAATTTTGTTGACACATTCAGGGTCTTCACCCTCAAACCAAACTCTAACTGTAACTTTCTGTGGAGTTAGCTTCTTAAGGTCACAAACTTTGTTTGCATCACCATAAGTCATTGGTCTTGATAAATCAAATGTTGTTTGACCGGCAACAGCAGTTCCTTTGTTTGGTTCATATATAATAGTTCTGCCATCTTCATTAGTAAAGCTAAAGCGAACTGCCTTAACAATATCAGCCTTATCACCTGTTTCTTTAGTAGAAACATGAGTACCTTTGATTCTGTTTTCATTGTCAGCATCATTAGTAATATGAACTGTTAAATCCTTAGTTGAGATTAAGTAAAGGTCAAATTCTAGGAAAGTGTTTTTGTTTCTTTCCATTTCTCTGCCACTTCTGCTTTTAAATGCTCTACCGTTTGAAGAAGTAACAGGATCAAGAACTTGGTCTTTCATTGTTGTATTAAATCTATCGGTTAGTTCCTTATCAATCATAGCACCTGTTACAGTCTTTACATATTGTTTAAAGTTGCTACCGTGATTCTCTGTACTGATTCTAAGATCCGGTGCAGTACCAATAGTCATATCTAGTTTTTCAACATTAGCAAGGGTACTAATAGTAAACCAAGCAAATGTTACAAGTACCAAGCTCATAAATGAAAGAAACAACAACACCAAACTAGTCTTTCGTCTTACACGAACATTGACTTTGTCCATTATTTCTTTTTCAGCAAGAGCCTTTTGAAGTTCAAAGGTTAACTCATCCTTGTTATCCATCATTGCACCACCTTATTTCACCATTCAATAGATAGTTCTCAAACCGTACATAAACTATCGGAACATTTATCGGAACGTTTAACGTTTATTATTATACTACAATTTAGTTGTTTCTTCAACAATATGCCTAAGTTTCTACCTTTTTCATAGTCAAAATCGCTACAGTTTATGCAATTTTTCACAAAACCATCAAATCAAGAGTAAAGTTGCACAATAAAAATTTTCAATTTATCACAAAATGCACAAACAAAATTTACCATTTAATACATTTAGAAATTTTGCATAAAATTTATGTAATTTTAATTATGAACATATTGTAAACATACATACTATAATTCTTTAACAAAATTATAGTAGCATATATTTCTACAGAACAAATATAGAACAAATATAATTTAAAAAAAATATGTGTTAAATGTTTATTTTTGTCTAATTATGTGGTATCATAGAGAAAAACGATTTAGGAAGTATTATATATGAAAGCGAAATCAATTATTATCACAACTATACTTGTAATATTAGCTATTATTTCAGTTGTTTGTGCCGGTCTTACCCTTTATGGTGTTGACATTGTTGAGGAAGCAAAAAGTATACTGAATATAACTACAAATGCTCAGTCTGTTAGTTTTAAGACAAAAGAAATCACCCTGGGTGTTGGTCAAGAATCTTCTCTTGATGTTGTCCTTTCTCCTAAGGATACAAAAAGCACCTATAAATTATCCTCTACTGACAGTAGCATAGTTAAAGTTACAGGCAACAAGGTTATGGCACTTAAGAAAGGTGATTGTTCTATTAAAGTAACAACAGATAATAACCTTACTAATTATGCTGACATTACCGTTGTATCAGCACCTAAGAAAATCTCTGCACCTAAAAAGGTAGTTATGGCTAATGGTGAAAGCTACACTTTTAAACCGGATGACAGCGAAAATACACCTAGTGACTTCTATACATATAATATAGATAATAAAAATGTCGCTACTATTGATAAGACCGGTACAATCAAAGCAATATCAAAAGGTAATGCAACTATTACAATAACAAGCTACAATGGTATTGAAAAGAAAGTTAAGCTACAAATATTTAATGAACCTACCAGCTTTAAGCTAAACTTAGCTCACACAACAATGGGTGTTGATGGTACAATCAATATTGTTCCGGAATTTAATAAAAATGAGGGTACTTCAAGCTACACATTCACTACAGACAATGACCACATTGTTTCTGTTGATAATAAAGGTCTTGTAAAGGCACTTAGAGAAGGTGAGGCTAATGTTACCTGTACTTTATACAACAACCTTTCTGCTACCTGCAAAATTATTGTTACAGAACAAAAGGCTAAAATCCGTAAGAACCTAGACAGAACAAAGCCTATGGTAGCACTTACATTTGATGATGGTCCTGATGCAAGTAATACAGAGCAAATTCTAAAATCACTAAAAAGTGTAAACGGTAGAGCAACATTCTTCCTAGTTGGTTCTAGAATTGAAGGTGAAGAAGATATTATTCAGCAAGAATTTAATGCCGGTCATGAAATCGGTAATCACTCTTGGGATCACCAATATGCAAGTAACATCAGCGAGGAAAAGCAAAGAGCTGAAATGAACAAAACAAATGATGCTATTAAGCAAGT
>ERZ772991.2224-NODE-2224-length-14110-cov-15.200783_pt1 | contig 14110 bp, 4 predicted proteins | sample MGYA00511128_ERZ772991 | MGnify/ENA primary metagenome ERZ772991 (study PRJEB29015, sample SAMEA2737655) | human gut metagenome | biome: human gut; feature: human-associated habitat; material: faeces | place: China | collected 2012 ... | reverse complement strand
CCGCAGCTGCCGGAGCGGTGCTTAAGCCGCAAGGCGGGAATTATGCGGTATTGCCCTAAGTTTTCGGAACGGTCAGGAACGCTCTCTACAGTACAATTTATAATGGGCAATTCTCAACCTCCAATTTTCCCTTCAAGTTTCCTCCAATCTCTGCCAAATCTCTCAACAACAAGCCAAACCGAAATGGCAAAAAATGCGCGATCACAATACCGGATGATTGTATTAAGAGATTGCAAAGAACATTATCAGGGTAAATGTTTAATCATTTGATAAAATCAGGAATAAACCATTCAAAAATGTTAATAAATACCGCCAAAGGGTCACCGCACCGCAGCGCAAATAATGTGCGAAAAACAGGTTTCAGTTGATTCAAGGACAAAAATTTACCTAGAAACCGCTCTAATTAACTATGCAAATTCTGGCAACTGTGATATAATGTATATACCTAGATGTGTCGGAAAGGTTATCATTTGCGGGATCAAGGCATGCAGCCGGTACAACGTTTTGTCAGCCGCTGTGCCGGGGCCAAAAGCCCCAAAAGCAGGCCGCAGCCCGGCAGGGGATCGCCAGACCGAGGGGAGCACAACCAGGCGTTTTGCAATCAACACCTGCAAAGTGCCGCACATCTGCCGTACCACTTTTCACACAAAAGGGGAAAGTAGTAACACTTAAGGGAGGATAAAACTATGAAGAAAAACCTTCAGCGTTTTGGTGCATCCGTGCTGGCAGCAGCCATGGTTGCCCAGAGCGTGGCGCTTCCCGCAGCAGCCGAAACTACCAAGATTGATTCTTCGGTAGCGCAGTCTGTTGCAGCTAGCGCAGCAAGCGCGGCCAGCGCTGTGCAGTCCCTGCCCAAGTTCACCAGCACCGCAGACCTGATCAAGCAGACAGCCCAAACGCTGGCTGCCCAGGGCGAAGTGCATGAACTGGAGCAGGACGATGCCAAGCTGGAAGCGACTGCACAGAGCAAGGCGGGCATGAGCCTTGCAGCGTTGGAAAATGCACTGGCCGATGCCATGTACGCCAACGCCGCAGCCGGCAAGATCAACACCGAAGCCTATGGCCTGAACAAGGACGAGATGGCATCGGTGATGGCTGCCACCATCAAAACGTATCATCTGTCCAGCGCCGTTACCGACCTGGGCTATGAGACGAACGCCGCAGGCGTTGTGACCGCCGTTACCTTTACCGGCAGCTCCGGCATGACCTCTGCGATGGAGTCCATGACCAACAGCGATGATGAAGTGATTGCGCAGCAGGCTGACAGCTACGCACAGGCTTACGTTGCTGAAAACTCCGATACCTTTGCCGCCAGCGCCGCTGCGGACGGCCATACCTATGGCGAGCCGAAATGGTACTGGAATGACACCAACCCGGAGGATGGCCATACCCATACCTGGAAAGAAACCCCCGATGGTTACTGGACCAAGACCGATGACGGCTGGGCTTACACCGCTGTGTATACCTGTGAAAAGGACGATGCCTACCAGAAGGTAGAAGGCACCGTAACCAAGGATACCACCGAGGCAAAGCCCGGCGTTGCCGGCAAGACCGTTTACTCTGCCAGCGTGCCCGCTGACAAGAGCCCGGTTAAGAAGGAATACAAGGAACCCACCACCCGCACCGACGACATTGCCGCCCTGCCCTGCCAGAGCCATGTCGTGTCCAAGGATGCAGATGGTAACTTTGTTGCTACCTTCAACTGGGAAATGAAGAAGGTCGAGGGCGAGCTGGCCGCTGACTACAGCAACGCCCAGCTGTTCTATGACAGCGAAACCGGCAAAATTTCTGCCGGCGCTCCCGTTACCATTGACTGGGAATGCACCAGCGTCACCTTCAAGTGCGCTGTCTGCGGCGAAGAAATCAAAACCCAGCCGGTAATGACCATGCCGGTCAGCGTTGTGGTAGACCAGAATGACAATTCCGTCTACATCAATGTGGGCGGCACCCCGACCCTGGATACCACCTCCGGCGGCACCGGCGTTACCCTGGTGTCCGCAATGAAGGACGGCAACTGGTACGATATGCAGAACAACCCGGTTGACGCAAGCAAGGTGAACTTCACCTATCAGAGCGGCGACAACAAGGGCAAGAACAGCCTGCTGCTGTACGACAGCCAGAAGACTGCCGTGTATGTGGACGACCAGGGCAACCAGGTCACCAATACTTACGATGTCTCCACTGCGCAGATGAACTACTACTACTTCCAGCTGTCGCAGTTCAACCAGGACGAAGCAGAGTACTTCGGCGTGGTTGCCCCGTTCTGGACCTCCAAGGGCGTTCAGAAGCAGGGCGAGGATGGCAGCATCACCGGCACCATGGGCGCAATCAAGATATTGTGCAGCATTGATCCGAACGATGATGTCCCGCCGACCACCATGGCATTCATGCTGAACATGCTGCCGCAGGCGTTCATGTCTTACGTCATGAACTATGGCGAAGCTCTGAAAGCCATCCGTGATGCAGGCTTGGCACAGGTTGCCAAGCTGGGTGACGCTGACTATGTCACCAAGCTGCTGATCCTGCACGACTGGATCTCCCAGGTTGCAGAATTCGATATGGGCTCCATGGGCGATATCACCGGCGGCGGCAACAACGACCCCATCCAGACGACTGCTTTCGGTGCCCTGCTGGGCGGCGAGATCGGCGCTAAGGGCGTTGAGTATGGCTGCATCTGCCTGGGCTATGCGTCTGCATTTAACTACATGGTCCAGAATTTGCCTGACAACAAGAGCATCTATAAGAATGATGACGGCAGCTGGAAGACCCCCGATGAAGTAGGCGATAACGCTGTTGTTGACTTTGCCCAGATCCTGTATTACTGCAATACTTCTGATACCAGTGTTGCCGGTAATGCGTTCGGCGGCGGCATGTTCAACAACGTCCACTACTTCAACGCAGTCAAGGTCAACAAGCTGCAGGGCGACAGCAACTCTGCTACGATGACCACCGGCGAACCCAACAAGAACTGGTACTATGTTGACGTCTGCTATGACGACGTGAACACCGAGTGCATGGCCCAGACCCGCGTTGAGAACGCAGGCGACATGCGCCATGTCAACTTCCTGGTTTCTCCCTCCGGTCTGGAAGGCCGTTACAGCAAGTACTATGATTACATTGACTCGCTGTACGATGGCTACACCTACACCAAGAACAGCACCCCCGATATGAAAGACGGCCAGGTTGTGCTGAACAACGGCAAGCCGCATTACTCTTACACCAAGACGGAAAACAAGAACGAGACCCGTTACACCGATACCTGCTACGAGGATACCTGGTTCACCTCTATCTGCAGCCCCATCTACTTCGACAATAATTACTTCTATTACGTTGATACCACGACCAACCAGAACCTGTATAACAACATGCGCCGCCAGCAGGCCGAGAACGGCAACAACGGCAGCTCTGGTTCCGGCAGCTCTGGTAACAACTCCCAGATGCAGCAGTTCATGAAGAAGATGCAGAGCCAGGGCCCCGATACTCTGGAAGCACGTCCGCGTAATGCGAACTACTATATCCGCAAAGAGGATTCCAGCAGCTCCGGCGGCTTCAACTTCAGCATGAGCAGCTTTACCAAGACGGATGACCCGTATGATATCATCCTGATGTACTACAACGATCTGAAGAAAACCAGCAGCAACTTCAATGATGACGACAGCAATGCCGAGGTTCTGGCCGAAGCTGGCACCATCTATAAGATCGATACCAGTGCAGCAGATAAGCATACCAAGGTTGAAAACAACCTGAACACCGAGTGCCTGGCAGACGCTGCTGCAAAGCGGATCTACCCCGCACTGGTACACTCTACCGCACTGTATGATGGCAAGCTGTACTTCAACGTCAACAACGCCATCTACCGTATGGACCCGACCACCGGCGCAGTGGAAGAAGTGAAGGAATACAACACCGTCTATGGCGGCATTAAGCTGACCAAGGATAAGGACGGCAACATGGTTCCCGATACCCACTTTCCCGGCATGAGCATGGTTATCATGGATAGCGCCCAGGATACCAGCAGTGTGAAGTATCTGGGCACCTTCAAGAACCATCCTCTGGCTGGCCTGACCCTGCGTGACAGCTACAGCTTTGCTACCACCACCCAGCAGGGCCAGACTGTGATCACCGGCATCAACACCACCAAGGATCAGCTGGTCGTTTCTGTCGGCACCAACCTGTCCAACACCTATAAGGAACTGGTGGACGGCAAGGCAGAAGTCAAGACCGATGCCTCCGGCACTTCTTATGCAAACCGTAAGAGCTACAAGACCGAGTCCTGGAACTACAACCCGAGTTACAACCAGAACATGAGCAGCTCTGACGAGAAGAACAAGAACGAAGAGTTCATGTGGTGCGCTAACCTGGTTGAAACCATGCCGATGTCCGACATGGTCAGCGACCTGAGCAGCGGCGCAACCACCAATGTTTCCGTTGAAGCATGGTGCGATACCCCCGCTTACACCCAGGACCGCACCACCAAGTACGGCCTGACCAAGGGTGAAAAGAAGTACGATGACAACGCACTGCCCAAGGGCCATACCTGGGCTCTGGACGAGCTGGAAACCAAGTCCGTTGGCAACAATGTGTACCTGTGCTCTGATTGCCATACCGCAACCGAAAGCACCCCCCACACCGTTACCCTGCCCGATCCAGTTGAAGGCGTTACCCTGACCCTGGGCACCACCAGCAACACCTACATCAAGGACGATACCGTTACCCTGACCGTAGAAAAGGAAGGCACCGATATCGTTACCGTTACCGCAAAGAACGGCGATACCGATGTTGCCCTGACTGAAGTTCAGGAAGCAGCGCAGGACGAAGCCGCAGCCCAGGCTACCACCGAAAAGGCTAAGACGGTTTACACCTTCACCATGCCGGACGGCGATGTGGCCATCAGCGTTACCAAAGCCGCCAAGACCTATGCGGTCAAGGTGGCCGATGCTAACAAGGATACGTTGAAGATCACCAGCCCCGAAGCTGACCTGGATAAGGTTGCTGAGGGCACCAGCGTTACCGTTGTGGCTACCCCGGCAACCGGTTATACTGTGAAAGCAGGTAGTGTAAAGGCTGCTTATACTGACGCTAAGGGTGAAGAGCAGACTGTTACGGCAACTGCCGACACAGAAAAGGCCAACACTTACACCTTTGCAATGCCCGCTGGTGATGCAACTGTCAGCGCAGAGTTTGAAGAGGTTAAGAAGTACACGGTTACGGTTGACCCTGTTGAAGGCGAAGCCGCTGAAGTTACCGCAACCCCGAAGGAAGCTGCGAAGGATGCCGAAATCACCGTTGAGGTTAAGAACATTAAGGATGGCTACAAGCTTAAGGATGACGGCCTGACTTACAGCTACAAAGACGGTGAAAAGACCGAGACCAAAACGCTGACCCTGACTGAAGGCAAGACTACCTTCAAGATGCCTGCTGCCAATGTTACCGTTAGTGCTGCGTTTGAAGCCGTTGAGGTTAAAACTTACAGCGTTGCTGTTGACAAGAAGGGCGAAGGCGCGGTAGAAGTAACAGCTAATGATGCAGCTGTTACCGAGACCACTGCCCTGAAGGCTGGCGACATTGTTACCTTTACCGTTACCCCGAAGAACGAAGCTACTATTCTGACCAAGTTGGCTGAAAATGGCCTGTCTGTTAAGGATAGCAAGGGTACTGCTGTTGATTACAAGGCTGGCACCACAGATGGCACCTATACTTTCGAGATGCCTGCCGATAATGTAACCATCAGCGTACAGTTCACGACTGTTGAGTACAGCATTGTAACTACGGCAGACCCGGCTGAAGGTGGCACGATTACTGTTACAGTTAATGGCAAATCTGAATTGAAACGCGCACCTAAGGGCGCTGAAATGGCTGTAACGGTTACGCCGAATTCTGGCTATGAACTGGAGCAGGCTTCCCATGGTCAGACCGTTATCACCGATAAAGTCAAAGATGGTGGTACGTATACGGTTACCATGAGCGATTGTAACTTTGAAATCACTGCAGAATTCAAGAAGATTGAAACCACTGAACCCACCAACCCCAGCGAAGAAACCCAGGCTATTGAAGCCGAGGAGCGCACCGCTCACGGCGCTGCTGAAAAGACCACCATTACCGCAATGGCTGTCTTTACCTGCACCGATAAGAACTGCGCAAGCGCACAGTTTGTAGATGCAACTGTAAAGCAGACCAGCGGCGTTACCACCGCTGCTGTCAACTTCAACGGCAAGGACTACACCGCCAAGTACGGCGAGAAGAACGGCTGGGTTGAAGAAAACGGCAAGAAGTACTGGTACGAAAACGGCGTGAAGCAGGGTACCACCGGCCGCGGCAAAGAGATCTATGATCCCGATTCCGACGCCTGGTACTGGCTGGATGCTGTCCAGGGCGGCGCAATGACCGTCAACAAGGACGTTTACCAGGAATCCGCCGCCGGCCAGTGGGCTGATAAGCCCGATGGCACCGGCAAGTGGGTCCGTTACGATGAGAACGGCCACATGGTCAAGGGCTGGCAGACGACCGATAAGGGCACCTACTACTTTGACCTGATCACCGGCGCTATGGCTAAGGGCGCAGGCGATATTGACGGTGTACCTTGCGCATTTGACGAGTACACCGGTATCGCTCTGGACGGCCAGTGGCTGACCATCAAAGGCGCTGACTTCTGGTACGAAAAGGGCGTTCGCCAGGGCCTGGATGGCCGCGGCAAGGAAATCTATGACCCGGCTTCCGATGCTTGGTACTGGCTGGACTCTGTTGATCAGGGCAAGAAAGCCACCAGCAAGGATGTCTATCAGGAATCCGAAGCTGGCCAGTGGGCTGATAGGCCCGATGGCACCGGCAAGTGGGTCCGTTACGATGCACAGGGCCACATGATCAAGGGCTGGAGCGCTGACAAGCGTTACTATTTCGACCCGATCTATGGCACCATGGCTAAGGGCGATGCAGTCATCGATGGCCGCACTTATCATTTCGATAAGAACACCGGCATTCGGCAGTAATCCCACAGCCTGAACAATGAGCTGTAACCCAGCCCATTAACCCCTAAATAGAAATGCCGCAGCAGATGTAACAGTCTGCTGCGGCATTTTTGTATTTGTGGGCATAGGTTCGGTGAAATATTTGCCAGGCCAGTAGGGCGGGGGACCCCACCCCGCCGAAAGATAGAAATAGTACACGATTAAAAAATCGCAATTTACCTTACCCGCATAATAAAGGCAACACACAAAAACATGACGAACACATCAGGCCGGTGCAAGGGCAAAACCTACTAAAAAGCTGCGGCTAAATTTGGCAAATATGGCGCGCGAAGTATAATTTTTGGAGGATATCACAAGCAGAACAAACAAACTTTGTCAGTTCAAACAACAAAAAAACAATAAACTGGCATGGATGCCAAAGAATGCGGCCGCGAATTGTGAAAGATTTTAATATATTTTCTTCGTTTTCTCCTTACCTGTTATCATTTGAATTTGCAATCGAAATATGGAACTTGTATAATAGAATAAAAGAAAAGTGCAAACTAAATGGGTGAAGAGGATTTGGTGCAATGGAAGATAAAAATAGATTCAGCATTCTGCTGGAGCATTTGCTGGAAGTTGCGGAGGTCAAGAACTATACCCTGGCCAAGCGCCTGCAATACGATGTTTCCTATATCAGCAAATGGGTCAGCGGCCGCATGCTGCCTGCCAAAAAGACTGAAAAGCGCGTGATGGAGGGTATCAGTGCCTGCGTGGTGGATGAAGCCACCGATGATGGCCGTAACCTGCTGCTGCGGGAATACAGCGTTAGCATCCCCAGTGACCTGAAAGCCGCCATTTATGATAACCTGATTGCTGAATATGATTATTTGCAAGAGGAGCTGGACAGCGGCGAGGCGCGCATTGGCCCCTATACGGACTTTTGGGCCGAGCTGAACATGCTGCAATACCTGACCAAAATGGCGCACCCCGTGCTGCGCCGCGTCAGCCAGCTGGACATTGTGGCTGTGATGGACCTGATGGAAATGGCGCGCGAATACCGCCTGAAAGTTGCCAACCTGCAAAACGGCCAGCTGGTGGACCAGCGCAGCTATGATAACGTCTATTTCAAGCTGATGATCGATATCAGCCGCAAAAAATGGGACCCCATCTATGATGCCGCGCTCATTATTAACGTGCTGACCAACTTCAGCCATATTCATTTCAAGCTGTTTGGCAGCACCGCGGCTGCCGGGCGCGCGGTGTTTGTGGTCAAGGGCGATTTTGCCATTACCGGCCTGCTGGTCAGCCACAGCCGCTGCGCCGCCGTTACCGCCACCGAGGACCCGCAGAACTGCGAAAGCCTGTATGATAACTTCTCCAAGCTCTGCGTGCGGGATGACCAGCTTTTCCGCGATACCAGCATGCGCCAGCTGATCAGCCAGTACGACTATATGCACACGCTGCTGGCCTCCAATCTGCGGTGGATGTTCGGCCACCTGAATGAGCTTCTGCTGCCGGATGACTTGTTTGAAGAGATCCTGACCGCCCACGAGGCCGAGCTGAAAGATTTTTTGGGTGCTACCCCTGCGGAGCTGCGTAGCGTACACAACCTTGCCAAAGGTGTGGTGGAGGAAACAAACATCCGCATCCTGATTTATGAAGCTGCGTTTTCCTCTATGGCGGTTTCCGGCGAGCTGGACTTTTTCAGTTACAAGGTCAGCCTTACCCCGGATCAGCGCAGCCGGTGCATCAGCTATGTGCTGCAGCTTTGCAAGCAGCGTGAAAAACTTGAATTCCGCTTGATCAGCGGCCGCATTGTGAACGATTTCCAGTATGTGGCGGACCCCAATATGTTTCTTTCTGGCGCTGCATCGTATCTTCGGCTGGATAACAACTGCCCCATCAACCGGATTGCAATGGTCAACAACAGTGTGATGGAAGACCGCCTGAGTGAATATTTTGATCAGGTCTGGAATTTGGATGACCAGAACGTGACAAAAGAGCGCAACGCCATTGCGGAGCACATCCATCATGTCCTGCAGGGAATCCATCTGATTACCCGCGCCAAAAGTGATGGAATGGAAGAACTGCAAGAGAGCTGGATGAGCAAAATCTAAAAATACAACATACATACGCATAAACATGAAGCCCTGGCTGCTGCGGTAGCTGGGGCTTTTGTTGCACCGAGAAAAATGAAATTGCAAGAAAACTCCATGCCAAAGCGTGAAAATCCATGTGAAAAAAGTGAATCATGCGGAATCAATTTCTGGAAATTTGTGCCATGGGATTCTCGTGCTTTCCGTAAACAGGAATGGTATACTATATTCAGCACCGAAGATAATTATAGCATTATGGTTCGGCGACGCTGTGCAACGATGTGCACAGCAGGGGAAAGCGCCATAAAGGTTTGGCGTGATTTGATTTGGATAATTTAATTCCCTGCAACTATAAGGGAAAGACATTTGGAGGAAATTGCAATGAATGAAAACGCGATGTTGACTGGCAAGCCCAGCATTGACCGCCCCTGGATGAAGTTCTATCCAGATGTTCTGCGCGGTATCCAGGTTCCGGCCTGCACCGTGGAGCAGTACCTCTCTGTGCGCGCTGCAGACCCTAACGTGGTTGCCATGCACTACTATGGCGTGGATATCACCTGGGGTACCGTGTTCCGTAAGGTGGACGCCACCGCCCGCGCTCTGCAGGTGCTTGGTGTCAAGCAGGGGGACCAGATCCCCGTGTTCCTGCGTTCTGTGCCGGAATTCATTTATCTGCTGCTGGCAGCCGAGCGCATCGGCGCTTCGCTGCTGTGCCGTGACAACACCCTGGAAGAAAACATTGAAGCTGTTCAGAAAGCCAATGCCAAGGTGATTTTTGTTCACGACTTCTTCTCCAAGGCCGAAATCGAAGCCTACCGTGAGCAGACCAACGTGAATACCTATGTTATCGTTCCCGCTCTGGAAAGCGGCGACCGCGCCGCTATGCCGGTTTACCTGCAGCATTCCCTGGATGCCCTGTATCCGGATGTTCCCGCCCGTGGCTCTGATACCATGATGTGGGCTGATTTCTGTAACATGGGCCAGCGTTTTCGCGGCTTTGTGCCCGCTCCTGTCAACATTGACCGCCCGCTGCTGCGCGCCTACACCAGCGGTTCCACCGGCCCTTCCAAGCAGGTCATCCATTCTGCACACAGCATCATCGGCGTGCTGGCCCAGATGAATTTTTATGGCGCTTCGGATAAATTCCGCCCCACCTGGCTGCTGACCATCCTGCCCCCGGCTCTGATCGCTGTTGTGGTTTCCATGATGCTGCTGCCCCTGGCCGGCGGTATGCTGCTCATTCTGGATCCGTTTGTGGATGTGTACGATGTTGACCTGGAAATGATGCGCTACCGCCCCAACAACTGGCCCCTGATCCCCATGTTTGTGGAGGTTATCCGCCGCAGCAAGCGTCTTCCGGCTGACTATGATATGTCCCACATGCTGGCCATCGGCGCCGGCTGCGAGGCATTCAACAACAAGCAGCTGCGCAATGTTGAGGAGTTCCTCAAGCAGCATAACTGCAACCTGCGCTTTACTGCCGGCTACGGCAGCAGCGAGGCCGGCTCCAACGCCACTCTGCCCATGGCTCCGTTCCCGGTGCGTGACGGCAACGTTGGTGTGCCGATGATCCACAGCGTCATCAGCATCTTCAAGCCCGGCACCCAGGAAGAGCTGACCTACAATACCCCCGGTGAGATCTGCATGACGGGCCCCGGCGTGATGCTGGGCTATGACCGCCCCGAAGCAACCGCCAAGGCACTGCAGGTCCACGCAGACGGCAAGACCTGGCTGCACACCGGCGATATTGGCTATATGTCCGAGGACGGTGTGCTCTACACGATGACCCGCGGCGCATCCCCGCGCTTTGGCGGCGGCGACCTGATGGTGCAGCCGCTGGAGAACATCGTGGCCGATGCCGACATCAAGGGCATCAAGGACGAGTTCTTTGTTATCGTGCCGGATGATGAGCACGAGGGCTGCTTCCTGCCGTACCTGTACGTCCAGCTCAAAGATGGCTACACCTTGGACGATGTGCGCGATAAGATCAATGCCTGCCTGCCGGAACGTTACATGCGTCCGGTGGAGATTTTCACCATACCGGAACGCCCGTTCTTCCACTTCAAGACCAACCGTATTGGCCTGAGCAAAGAAATCATCGCCAAGCGCAACCAGCAGAAAGAGAAAGCCAAGCGCAACAGCTTTGCCGATGGCTGCATTGCCTGATGACTTTGGCGTGATAAAATCATGATAATGTAACGGCATGTGCCCACCTTATGATAGAGATAAGGGGGCACATGCCTTTTGTTTTGGGGTGGGGGGAGCGGATGAAAAGCACGATAGGGCACTGTATCATTAGCCACATGCTGAAAAAATGCTGTAGGGAACGGGATTGACCGTTCCGCAGCCTTATAAAAAGTCAACCTTTTACGGGGAAAAGAAAAATATCGCTACTCTTTTTTGAAAAAATCACAAAGGAAATTTTGTGTTTTTCTTTTGGAAAGAGGAATTTCGGATGAAAAAGGGGAGTTCGGGAAACAAAAACAGGAAAAACTTTGTAAGATATGGGGAATAAATGACGATGAAACGAACTGTATTTTGACGAAACTAAAAAGGCATAAAATAATAAAAAAACTTTCAAAAAGTGTTGACAAAAGGGGGATACTTGGTTATAATAATATTCGTCGCCGGTGAGGCGGCCAAACAAAATAAGCGGATGTGGCGGAACTGGCAGACGCGCTAGATTCAGGTTCTAGTTCCCTTAAAAGAGTGTGGGTTCAAATCCCTTCATCCGCACCAAAGAGCTTCAAGCTTTGGCTTGAGGCTCTTTTTCTTTGTCTTGGCTTTTAAGTTGTTTATTGCCCTGCCAAAAGCAGAGAGATGATTACCGCTCCGGTATCAGTGAGGAAAAAAGGCCATATGAAGGTTTACCACAAGCTGTCAGGCGAATTTCCATATGCCTGCGTTTCCCTGTGGCCCTGAATCTGGCTCTAAACCGTGTTCCCAATAAAGCAAGATAAAAGGGCAGTGTATTCGTATGCTGCCCTCTTTCATACAACGAAATGTCCACGGACGGAACACAGATATATTGCCCACAAAAACATTTTTTAAATATTTTTTACTTCGTATCAACGATAAAAATAGATTGTTTTTCCACAGGGCACACCTGTCCGCCTCTTGCAATCTTGAACGATTGCGGTATAATGGAAAACATTCCGCGAAACCGTTTGTGCGGGCGGCTGCGGAATGGGCAGGTGCGGAACATCTGCCAAACCCAATTAAAATAGGGAAGAGGAATCGTTATGAATCAACTCACAAAAGCGGCCAAAACGCTGGCTGCCAAGTACAACTCCACCAGCCTGATCCTGCGCATTGCAATCGGCCTGGTGATCGGTTCGGTGCTGGCTTTGATCTGCCCCGGTGCTGCATGGATCGAAGAATTCGGCAACCTGTTTGTCGGCGCGCTGAAAGGCGTTGCACCGGTGCTGGTGTTTGTTATTGTTGCCAGTGCACTGGCGCAGGGCTCCTCCAAGCTGGACCGCCGCTTTGGTACGGTGGTCTGGCTGTACATGCTCACCACCTTTGTGGCGGCTGCGCTCAGCGTTGTGACCAGCAAGCTGTTCCCGCAGACGCTGGTTCTGGCGGAAGCTGCCACGGCGGATGTGGTGCCCCAGGGCCTGGGTGATGTGATGCACACCCTGCTTTCCAACATTGTTTCTAACCCGGTTGCTTCCATCATGAACGGCAACTATATCGGCATCCTGATGTGGGCCTGCCTGTTCGGCCTTGCCATGAAAAAGCTGGGCAGCGATACCACCAAGAACTTTATGGCCAACACGGCGGATGCAATTTCTACCATTGTGCGGTGGATCATCAACCTGGCGCCGTTTGGCATTATGGGCCTGGTGTTTACCAACGTGTCGGACAACGGCCTGTCCATCTTTACCCAGTACGGGCGCCTGTTGCTGCTGCTGGTGGGCACCATGCTGCTGATGGCGCTGGTGATCAACCCGTTCATCATCTTTATCTACCTGCACCGCAACCCCTACCCACTGGTGTTCCGCTGCCTGCGTGAAAGCGGCCTGACCGCTTTCTTCACCCGCAGCTCCGCCGCCAACATCCCGGTCAACATGTCTCTGTGCGAAAAGCTGAGCCTGGATAAGGATATTTACTCCGTCTCCATCCCGCTGGGCGCAACCATCAATATGGACGGCGCTGCCATTACCATCACCATCATGACGCTGGCTGCCGCCAACACGCTGGGCATGCAGGTCTCCGTGCCTGCCGCCATCCTGCTGTCCATCATGTCGGCTTTGGGCGCATGCGGCGCTTCCGGTGTTGCGGGCGGTTCGCTGCTGCTCATCCCCATGGCCTGCTCGCTGTTTGGCATTTCCAATGATATTGCCATGCAGGTCGTCGGCGTTGGCTTCATCATTGGCGTTATTCAGGACTCCGTTGAGACTGCGCTGAACTCCGCCGGTGACGTGGAATTTGCCGCCACCGCCGAATACCACCAGTGGCTCAAAGAGGGCAAACCTCTGCCGGCTTTCATGGGCGGTAAATAAGGTACATAGGTATCATTTAAGTATTACAGCCCCGGTTCTGCGTTTGCAGAGCCGGGGCTGTTGTTATATCCTGAGTGTGGGTAGCAGGGCGGTAGGGGAAAGTGGGGCGGCCAGCCCTCTGGCCGCCGGACGGGCCCGATCACAAATCTCATTATGCCAGATTTGGACAAGGCCCCGGAACGGTCAAGACCATTCCCTACAGAACATTTTATTCTGCGCGGCTAAGCTTCTAAAATACCAGTAGGACGGGATGCTCTCACCCCGCCGCGGAGAAACATAAAATCATTCGTTGTGCACCTAAAAGATAATTTGTAGGGGACGATGCTTGCCATCGTCCCGTTTGGCAGCCTTGCCATCAATTCTCTTTCCTATACTTTGCTACTTTGCCTATAAAACATAAACTCAATAGAGGGTATACCAATGCCCCACATGCACGGCTCGGAACCACGACCGGTATCCGCCCGCCAACTGTGGGGCATTTACTTTGATATATAGCAATTTTCAATAATCCAGCACAGTATCGGCACCGCCGTCCACCGGGCCGATGGACTTCATGGAAGAA